>Ga0116229_10007806_pt1 | contig 16794 bp, 12 predicted proteins | sample S1TSphgellanicum_3_FD_87313 | JGI IMG/M metagenome (GOLD analysis project Ga0116229, IMG submission 87313) | Host-associated microbial communities from peat moss isolated from Minnesota, USA - S1T2_Fc - Sphagnum magellanicum MG | ecosystem: Host-associated > Plants > Peat moss > Unclassified...
GCTCCACTTCGCCGCGTCCGGCAACGCCTGGCCGACGTTGACCGGGGTGTAGAGCGCCAGGCCGTTGTCGCTGGTCAGGGTCTTGGTCACCCGGGAGTCGAGATAGGTGACGCCGAGATTGATGTTCAGGCCCACGATCGGGCGCCACCGCATTTCGCTTTCGGCTCCGTCGATCCGGGCGCCGGGGACATTGCCGAGGCCTGCGATCAGCGGCTGGGTCCCGACCGGCCCCGCCCAGAGCGACAGGCTCGACTGGCGGTTCTGGATGGCCGTGTCGAACACCGCCGCGTTGATCTCTAGAGACTGATGCAGGAACCGGCTCTTCAGGCCCAGTTCTGTGGTCAGCTCGGTCTCAGGCTTGACATAGCCCCAGTCCACCTGCACCTGCGCGGGCTGTCCATAATATATTCCGCCTTTATAACCGGTCGCGACGCTCGCATACAAAAGCATCGTCTTGACGATCTTGTCATCGAGCTCGACCCGATACGACACGTTCTGACTTGAGCGCGACTGGTCCAGCGCGGCCAGGACCGTATTGGGGACGACAGGACCGGTGAAATTGTTGGAGGCGTAGGTTAGAAGACCGGTCGGATCGATCGTCGTCCCGTCGAAGGATACCTCGTCATGAGAGTAGCGGACCCCGGTCACAAGGGTCCAGGCTTTCGATAGATGGGTCTCGGCGTGGGCGTAGAGCCCTTCGGACTGTTGAGTCTGGGTGAAGTTCGCGGCCGTGATCGCCTTGCCGGAATCCTCGATTGAGGTCGCGAGGCCGTAGACGAAGGTCCAGTCCAGCGAGTCCCTGCAGCGGTACCAGTTCTGGGAATAGTCGGCCCCGACGATCCAGTCGATGAAGCCGCCCGGGTTGGAGGTCGCGCGGACCTCCTGGCTGAATTGATTTTGTTGGAAGTTCTTGGTCCAATTATTGTCGGCCGCGGGATAGCCGTCATAGTTGTCCAGGCTATGGTCGCTGAAATAGTCGAAGGCGGTGATCGAGGTGAGCGAGAAGGCGTCGAACTGGGCTTTCAGATTGGCGACGACGCCTTCGCCCTGCTCGTGCTTGAAGAGGGGTAAGCCGCCGACGCGCACCAAGGTCCCGCCGGGCGGGCTGTCCAGCAGCCCTGCGGTGGGGAAGGGCTGGGGCGCAATCAGGGCCTCGACATTGGGCGTCGAGGGCGAAGAGGGGGTGGAGTTGTCGTATACATAGTGGAAATTGAGGTTCAGGCTCAGTCGGTCGTTCAGCCTGATATCGAAAATAGATCGCGCGCCGCCGCGATCCAGTTTGCCGTATTTTTTGCCCGTATCGATATCGGTCTGATAGCCCTCGCCCTGCAGCGTGCTGGTGAACGCCAGTCGCGCCTTGATGGCGTCCGTCAACGGCCCGCTGACGGCGCCCGTTAAGTCGGTCGTCTCCCAACGGCTATAGCTGGCGTCGATATAGCCCTCGACATCGTCGGTGGGCTGACGGGACAAGATGTTGATCGCGCCCCCGGCGGTATTTTTGCCGTAAAGGGTGCCTTGGGGGCCTTTCAGGATTTCAACCCGGTCGATGTCGTACAGCGCCCCGGTCAAAAAGCCCGGAAAGCTCGCGAAGACCTCGTCGATATAGGTTCCCACGCCACTGCTGTTGTTGGTGTTGAAGTCGTCCAGGCCGACGCCGCGGATCAGGAACAGCGGCGTACTGTCGGTCGTCGCGTTCATCGTCGAGAGGCTGCTGGAGAGGGTAGCGAGGTCGAGCGCTTGCTCGATCCGGTGCGTCGTCAGGTTGTCGCCCTTGGCCACGGTCATCGCCACGCCGACCTGCTGGGCGTCCTGACTGCGCTTCTCGGCGGTGACGATCACCTCAGAGACGGTCGTCGACCCTGACGGGTCGGCCTCGGCGGACAGGGCCGCCGTCGGCCCTAGCAGCGACGCCGAAACCAGGCCGGCCGCCACCACGATCAAGACGTCACGCGCCAAACGCGAATCCCCCCAACGCAAACGCCCAAAACCTGCCACGAACCCCCGCAGACGCCCAGAGGCGACCAGACTCTGAAACCTTACGGCAGGTCCTGGCCCGGGTCCGGCGCCGAAATATCGAGCTTGTCGGCCGGGGGCGGCGTGATCGATTTGCGGTGCGCCTTGCTGAGCGCCGTGTTCAGCGCCGCCAACGGTCCGGTCTTCACCGCCGTCCAGCGCGACCAGGCCGCCTCCAGCTGGGCTAGGGTTTCGGTCGCCACCTGGGTCTGGACCGCCGTCGGAGCGACGTCGGCGCCCTCCAGGTCGCCTTCGATGCGGCCCAGGCGCCCGTCTATGGCCTCGAAGGTCAACGCGTCCGCCGGCGCCTTTGCTGCGAGCGCGTTCTGTACGGCCTGGGCCTGCACCCGCAAGCTGGCGGGCAGATCCTTGGCGGCCGTCAAGGCGGCGAGCTGGGCCTGAACGGCCTGAATCTCCCCATAGCCCTGGCGATCCCGCTCCAGGCCGGCCGAGACCTTCTGAGACAGGTCGAGCTCGGCCTGCAGGTCGGCGGCGGTGGCTGTGATCCGCGGGTCCTCGACGACATCGAGCGGCGCGGTAAATGTCTTGCCATCGACCTTGAGCGCAATTGTGTAGCGGCCGGGCGTTGCAAAGGGTCCTTGGGGTATGACCGGCGCGCCCAGGCCCCAGACGACGCCCGAGCCGTAGTCGCCCCGGATGACCTTCGGCGGGGTATAGTGGAGGTTCCAGAGGAAGCGGTGCATCCCAGGCGTCGCCGGCAGCGCAGCTGGCGGTCGCGTCCAGGCCTTGGCGAAATAGAGCTCCGCCGAGGGGGGCTCGGGCTTGTCGGTGCTGGCGAACCGCCGGACCAGCCGGCCGGCGGCGTCGTGGATTTCGAGCAGCACCGGCCCCTTGGGGACTGAGCCCAGCCAGAAGTCGATGGGCGCGCCGATCGGCGGGTTCTCGCCCAAGGGCGTCTCCGGCGCGGGCGGCGTATCCTTGTTGGTGTCCGGATGGACGCGGATCGCCTGGGCTGGGGTGAAGAGGTGGGCTGGCTGGCTGGCGAGGTCGGCGGTCAGTTGGCGCAGGGGCGTGACGTCGTCGAGCACCCAGATCGCGCGGCCTTGCGTGGCGGCGATCAGGTCGTCGCCGTGGACCAGAAGGTCGCGCACCCAGGCGGTCGGCAGGTTGCTCTGCAGCGCCGTCCAGTGCGTCCCATCATCTACGGAGACGAAGGCGCCCACGTCGGTTCCGGCATAGAGCAGGCCGGCCTTGACCGGATCGGCCCGTACCACGGCGGCGAAGTGATCGCGCGGCAGACCGGCGTCGATTTCTTGCCAGGTCTTGCCGTAATCGTGGGTTTTCAGGATGTGGGGCTGGAAGTCGTCCAGGCGTTGGCCGTCCACCACCGCATAGGCGGCGCCGTCTTCGAGCGCCGAGACGTCCAGCGTCGCCACCTTGGCCCAGGGGGGAATCGTTGGCGGGGTGACGTTGGTCCAGGTTGCGCCGCCGTCGCGAGTCAGCTGGATCAGGCCGTCGTCGGTCCCGACCCAGATCTCATCGGCGTGGCGCGGGGAGGGCGCAATCGCGGCGATCGAGCCATAGCCGCACGCCTGGGCGTCGGCGATCGCCACGTCGCCGTCGCAGCGCACCGCATCCGCGGTCTTACCCGTGAGGTCCGGGCTGATCGTGGTCCAGCTCAGCCCCCGATCGGTCGAGCGGAACAGAACCTGCGCCCCCAGGTAGAGGGTCGGCGGCCCCGTGCGCTCAGCCACCAGGGGCGTGATCCAGATGAAGTGGTATTTCGTCAGCGTCTGTCGCTGGCCATAGTTGGGAAAGGGCCAGGGCGATACGTCCTGAATCTGGCCTGTGCGTGCATCCCACTTGCTCACCCGTCCGCCGAGGCCTGAGCCGTAGATGATGTTGGGGTCGGTCGGGTCTGGGATGTCATAGTCCCGCTCATCCCCGCCCACAGGATGCCAGTCGCGCAGCGAGATGGCGCCATAGTCGCTGCGACTGGCGATGCCGACGGTGCCGGAGTCCTGCTGGCCGGAGTAGATCCAGTAGGGAAAGCGGTTGTCGGCGGCCAGGTGATAGAACTGACCGGTCGGCTGATTATACCAACTGCTCCAGGTCGCGCCGCCGTTGACGCTGACCGCCGCGCCCTGGTCGGAACCTGTGATCATATGATCGGGCTTTAGGGGATTGATCCAGACGAAGTGATAGTCGTCGCCGCCTGGCGAGCCGCGGATGATTTCGCAAGCGGTCCCGCCATGATCGCAGCGGCGCACCGACTGGCCGACGGTGTAGACCACGTCGGGATCGCGCGGGTCCACCGTGACCCGGTTGGCGTAGTAGCTGCTGATCGCGTCCTCGTCGTTGGCGCGGATCCAATGGGCGCCGCCATCGTCGGAGCGATACAGACCGCCGACCTTGCCGCCATCGACGATGGCGTAGACCCTGGTCCCTGACGCCGTATCGGCGACGGCGAGGCTGATGCGGCCAAGCGCGCCCGAAGGCCAGCCGCCGCCCGACAGGCGCATCCAGGTGACGCCGCCATCCAGGGACTTGTAGACGCCGCTGCCTTGGCCGGAGACCGGGGTGAAATAGCTCTGCCAAGGATACTGGTGCGCCTCCCAGGCGGCGGCGAAGATGACGTTGGGGGCTTTAGGATCGCTGGCCAGATCGACCACGCCGGTCCAGGGGCCGAGCTTCAGGGTTTGGGCCCAGGTCTTGCCGCCATCGGTGGAGCGATACACGCCGCGTGCTTCGCTCTCGCCAAAGAAATGCCCCTGGGCGCCGACCAGGACGGTGTTGGCGTCGCTGGGGCTGACCCAGATGCGGCCGATGTAGCGGGTGTCCTTCAGGCCCAGGTCGGTCCAGGTGGCGCCGCCGTCCGTCGACTTGAACACGCCATAGCCGGCGGTCACGTCATAGCGCGGCTCCGGCTGGCCCGTGCCGATGTAGAGCGTTTTGGGGTCCGATGGGGCGACAGCCACGGCGCCGACCGAGGCGGCCGGCCCCTTGTCGAACAGGCTGCGCCAGGTCAGACCTGCATCATCCGTCCGCCACACCCCGCCGCCGGCCGCGGCGAAGAAGAAGGTGTCGGGCTGGCTCGGAACGCCCTCCACCATGGTCGCCCACCCGCCACGAAACGGCCCAAGCAGACGCCAGCGAAGGTCGCTCCAGGACGCGGGATCGGAGGCGGTGGGGGGTGTCGCGGGCGCCGGCGGGGCGGCGTGCGCGGCGGTGGTCTCAACGAGGCCGAGGGCTAGGAGGCTGGCGCTGATGCAGCTGAGGTTTCGAACAAAGAGACGAAACTCTTCTCCTCCCCTGCACAGCGGGGTAGGTGGCGCGCCGCATGGGCCTGTTGGTGCAACATCGGTCATGAGGTCTTCTTCCACGGGGGCATCGCAGCGGCGTGAACGCATCGGGACCCGCTGATGATTCCAAGTCTGCGACCTTGCGCGTCCGGGCCGGCTTCGGTCAAATGCGTTGCGTCGGGCGAACATCGGGGGTGTGCGCTCGGATCGATCGTCGGCCAGCGGCTGTAGTCGATCCCGTTGCAGACTCCTGTGGTTCGCACCAGTATCGCATCGTATGAACTTCGATGAACTACTGTCTGCCGCGCGCCCACCAATCGCGTGACAGCAATCCTCAACGGCCAGCGCGCGATCACCGGCGACACGGCTCTGCGGCTTGGGCATTTTTTTGGCACGAGCGCAGATATGTGGCTCAATCTGCACAAGCTGTATGAACTGCGCTTGGCTGAAGCGAAGACAGGCGAGTTAATCACCTCGTTGCCGGTTCTTGATCGAGCGCTGTGGGAGGCGCGCGCGGGTTAGCGACGCGCCGCAAACCCCTGCCGCACCCCTATCCGCCGTTACCCAGAGGTCCTGATGTCCAAGCGCTCAAGTTCGCTCGCCGCCCTCGCCGCCGTTCTCGCGGTGAGCGGCGCGCCCTTAGCCGCGACCGCCGCGGGGGTTGATCCTGTGCTGTTTCAGGATCTGCACTGGCGCTTGATCGGCCCGTTTCGCGGGGGGCGGGTGTTGGCGGTGGCTGCCGCGCCGGATGAGGCGCGCCGGTTCTATTTCGGCGCGGTGAACGGCGGGGTCTGGAAGACCGACGACGCCGGGCGGACCTGGACCCCGATCTTCGACGCCGAGCCCGTAGGGTCCATCGGCGCCATCGCCGTCGCCCCTTCGGCCCCCAGCACCCTCTATGTCGGGACCGGCGAGGCCGACATGCGCTCTGACATCGCCCAGGGGGTGGGGATGTTCAAATCCACCGATGGGGGCGCGAGCTGGAGCCAGATTGGGCTCAAAGACACCCAGGCCATCGGCAAGATCCTGGTCGATCCCCGCGATCCCAAGGTCGTGCTCGTCGCGGCGCTCGGCCACCCTTACGGCCCTAACCCTGAGCGCGGCGTGTTTCGCTCGACCGACGGGGGCGCGACCTGGACGCGGACGCTCTTCAAGGACGCCGACACGGGCGCCATCGACATGGCCTTTGAACCAGGCGACCCGGACGTCGTCTATGCCGCCCTGTGGCGGACGCGGCGCCCACCCTGGAACGTCTATCCGCCCTCCAATGGTCCCGGAGGCGGACTTTGGAAGTCTGTGGACGGCGGCAAGACCTGGACCCAGCTCACCAACGGCCTCCCGGCCAAGACCGGCCGTATCGGCATCGCGCTCAGCCCGTCCGATCCCAAACGGGTCTATGCCCTGATCGACGCGGCGGAAGGCGGCCTCTACCGCTCAGATAACGGCGGCGGCGCCTGGACGCGAGTCGGCGTCGACCCGCGCATCTGGCAGCGCGGCTGGTACTTCAGCGGCGTCACGGTGGACCCCAAGAACGCCGACCGGATCTGGGTCTGCGATACGATCATCTTGCGATCTGACGACGGCGGCGCGACTTTCACGCCGGAAAAAGGCGATCCCACGGGCGATGATTTTCATGCGCTCTGGATCGACCCGACGACGACCGACAGACGTATTATGGGCGTCGATCAGGGCGCGCTGGTCACGCTGAACGGCGGCGCCACCTGGAGTTCGTGGTTCAATCAGCCCACGGGCCAGTTCTACCACGTCGCCACCGACAACCGCTTTCCCTACATGGTCTATGGCGCCCAGCAGGACTCAGGCGCCGCGGGCGTGCCGAGCCGGGGCGACGCGGCGGTGGACGGGATCAACATGACCCAGTTCCACGAGATCACCGCCGGCGGCGAGAGCGACGAGATCGCGCCAGATCCCAACGACCCTGATACCGTCTATGGCGGCCGGGTCGATAAGCTCGATCGGCGCTCGGGCCAGACTCGAAGCATCGACCCCACCCTGGCCTTTCCGGCCGATTATCGCGGCACCTGGACCCTGCCGTTGAAGTTCGGCAAGGGGGGCAAGGACCTCTTGTTCGCCAACCAGAAGATATTTCGCACCGTCGACGGCGGCGAGCATTGGACGCCGATCAGCCCGGACCTGACCCGGCCCACCCTGACCGTGCCCGCCACCCTGGACGCCCCGACCGCGGCCGATACAGCCGAGGCTGGTCCCCGCCGGGGCGTGGTCTATGACATCGGCCCTTCGCCGCGGATGGACGGCCTGATCTGGGCCGGCACCGACGACGGCCTGGTCTGGAAGACGGCGGACGCCGGGGGCCATTGGGTCGATGTCACGCCCAAGGGCCTGCCCCCCTGGTCGAAGATCGGCACGGTCGAGCCCTCCCATTCCGACGCGGACACCGCCTATCTCGCCGTCGATCGTCACCGGCTGGACGACTTCGCCCCCTATGTATTTCGCACCCACGACGGCGGTCGCACCTGGACGCCGATCACGGCTGGCCTGGCTGGGGGCGGCGCGCTGAACGCCGTCAATGTCGTGCGCGAAGACCCGGTCCGCCGGGGCTTGCTCTATGCCGGGACCGAGCGCGGGGCCTTCATCTCGTTCGACGACGGCGATCACTGGCAGCCGCTGCAAAAGGGCCTGCCGCGTACCTCGGTCCGCGATATCACGATCCACGATACGGACCTCGTCCTCGCCACCCACGGGCGCGGCTTCTACATCATGGACGATATCGTCCCCCTTCGCGCCCTGGCGGAGAGCGCAGCCGACGGGCCGCGGCTCCTGCCCCTGGCGCCGGCGATCCGCGTTCATGAGCCGTCGTTCACCGGCACGCCCATGCCCAGGGACGAGCCCCTGGCCTCCAATCCGCCGGACGGCGCCTATATCGACTACATCCTGAAACCCGGCGCCAAGGCGGTCCAGATCGCCATCCTGGACGGGCAGGGGGCGCCGGTCGCGCGGTTCTCCAGCAGCGACCCGACCACCAAGCTTGATCTCGCCAAGATCGACGCGGCGCCGGAATGGTTCCCGATTAGCACCCCGCCATCGGCGACGGCCGGCGAGCATCGCTTCATCTGGGACCTGCGCTATCCGGCCAAGGCCCCCCTCGCGGGCGGCGGAGTCTGGGCGCCGCCCGGTCTGTATACGGTTGAGCTGACGGTGGACGGTCAGGTCCAACGCCAGCCCCTTGAGATCGTCCCCGACCCCCGCGTGAAGGTCTCGCCCGCCGCCTTCCAGGCTGAGTTCGCCTTAGCGCGCCAGATTGAGGCGGCGAAAGCCGAAGCGCAGACGGCCCTGGCGGAAGCGGGGAAGGCGAAGGCCGCGCTTGAGGCCAAACGCAAGGGCGCCAACGACGCTGAGCGGCGCCGGCTCGACGCGCAGTTGGCGGCGGTGGACGCCCTGGCGGCCGGCCCGACCCATGCGCCGTCCGGCGGCGAAACCGGCAAGGCGTCGGCCGGCGGACTCTATGACGTCGCCAGCCGTCTGGATAAGCTCGCCCAGGCCGTCGACGGCGCCGACGCTGCGCCCTCGCCAGACGACGTGGATGGCTACCGCCAGGCCCGCGCGGCGCTGGATGCGGCGCTCGTCAAGTGGACGGCGCTGAAGGCGGCGATTGGGTGATGGGGGCGGGGGGCCAGCGGCCGCCCACCCGTTAGGCGGGCCGCCTTGCGACGTTGGGCGCAGGGAACGATCGTGGGGTTGGCGACTTCCTGGTTTGGCGCTGAGGCGATCAGCAAACAACCCAGGAGACCGTGGTGAGCAAAGAAGGCATCGAGGGCGCGACCCAAAAAGGCGTCGGCGCGGTGAAAGAGGCCGCTGGCAAGGCGGTCGGCAACGAAAAACTCCAAGCGGAGGGCATGGCGGACAAGGTCGTCGGCTCGGGTAAGGAAGCCGTCGGCAAGGCCAAAGACGCCGTCCACAAAGCGACGAAATAGGCCGTCATATCCCCCAACCCTGGCCGCCGATGCGCTCGGCGGCCATTTTTTTCGAGAGGCGTCGATATGGCCCGATCCCGCAACCCCTGGCTTGGCGTTGGTCTGAGCGCCTGGTCGCTCGGCATGGAGGCTTCAGCCGTGATGGGTCTGCGCACGATGAAGATCGCCAGAGGCGGCCCGGCAGGCGAGGCGGAGGCGCGTCGCATGATCGCTGAAAAGATTGACGCCAGCGTGGCGCTGCAAGCCCTGGCTCTGACCGGCGGCCTTGGACTTACGCCCCATGGCGCCGCCTCCAAGACCCTGACCCACCTTCGCCGCAAAGTCAGGGCGAACCGCCGGCGCCTTTCAAGCTAGTCCGCCCACGAGCGCTCGGCGAGGTATGCGGGTGCCTGAGGCGGCCAAGCTGAGCGCCTTGGGGTGCGCCCGCACCATCTGGAGCGTCAGCGCCTGCGACCAGTCGCGAACGAGGGCGCGGCTGAGCCAGGTCGCTCGCCCCACCTGGCGTCCGACGTCGCGCGCAAGCGCCCGCTGATAGGTTTGGCAGGTTCCGCCGGCTAGAAAGACCTCCGCCGCGAGTCTGGCGCTGTGCATGGCGATCGACATCCCCTCGCCGGTCAACGAGGGGATGACCGCGGCCTGGTCGCCCAGCCGCCACAGGCCGTCGCCGTGGGCTCTGACATAGCCATAGGGGATGGCGGCGACGGCGAGCGCCTTGTCGGTCCAAGGATGGCCGCCCTTCAGCCGCGCGCCGAGGCTTGGACAGGTTGTTGTGAAGCTGTCGAGCAGCGAGGGCCAACTGCGGCCCACCGCGTTTAACGCGCGCTTGCGCACCACCAGACAGAGGTTGGCCTGGTCGCCCTCGATAGGCTCCAGGCCCGCATAACCGCCGGGGAAGAGGTGAAGCTCGACGCGGCCCCTGATCCTGCCAGCCTGCTCGGGCGACAGGGTCCAGTGCTGTTTGAAGCCGATCAGGTCCGCTTGACGGCCGGCGGGGCGGGTCCAGCCGCGCAGGTCGTGCTTGCCGGTCGCCAGGAAGACATTGGCCGCTTCGATGCGCTCGCCATCGTTCAGCTCCGCGCGCCACGCGCCGTCGATGCGCTGCAGATGGGTGACGCGCCGTCCGCGCAACACCTCCGCGCCCACCTCGACCGCGCGCGCCAACAACGCCTCGTCCATGATCCGCCGAGAGAGGCTGAGCGCCTGGAAGGGCAGGTCGGACTGGGCCGTCAAATCCCGGTGCATCAGCTCCACGCCCGTGATGGGCGCCGCCCCCAGGGCTCGTGCATCCAGCCCGAGGTCAGCGAGATAACCCGCCGCCTCGAAGCTCAGAAATTCTCCGCAAACCTTGTCGTGAGGTCCAGCCTCCCGCTCGATCAGCAATACGGGTCGTTCTGCACGCGCCAGGCGAACCGCGAGCGAGGCGCCGGACGGACCGCCGCCGATGATCAGGGATGGCTCCATAGGTCAGGGCTTCACGCGGGAGACGCACAGCCTGAACGGAAAGCGCCAGGCGACGCGCACCGCCTCCGGCCTCACCGCCGCTTTCGCGATCAACCCATGCCAATCCGCCGCCGTGAAGGCGCGCGCGATCGAGATCGGACCGTCGTGCTGCACGAAGGAATGCCAGCCCATCACCTTTGAGAGCGCTGCGAACCCATAATAGGGCAGGGGATGGCGGTGCAGGTCGCTGATGAACCACCCGATCCGCGCCCGTGTCTCCATGGCGTCCAGGAAGCGCACGATCATGGCGTCGGCAAGGTGATGGGTGAAGAGGCTGCTGGTGATGACGTCGGCAGGCCGGGTGTCGTCAAACGCGTCGGCTGTGACCCAGGAGATCGGCCGACCTGGCGGGGTCGCCTCGACCGCGGCGCGCTCCGACCAGGGGCTGAGGTCGATCCCGGTCAGCTCAATGGCCAGACCCCGGCGCGCCGCCCATTGATCAATCGTTCGGATCATATCGCCGTAGCCGCTTCCCACGTCGAGCAGGCGCAGCGGCCGGTCTTTGGGCCATAGCCCGCGGCGGTTCAGCGCGTCGAGGAAGGCCAGCGTTGGACGGTAAGCTAGGGTCCAGCGGTTCACCTTGGCGAGATCGATCAGACAGGCGCGCAAGGTCGCGTAATCGACGGCGTCGTCATCCATCCACTCCGCCGCGTTGGATCGGCGGGAAAAGTCCAGCCCGGTCACGCCGCGACGGAGAACAAAAGGGTTTCAGCCGTGAGCCCCGGCCCAAACGCCATGCCGCAGCCGCGCATCCCCGGCGCGCCCGTCTCCATCAGCGACTTCAGGACGAACAGGATCGTGGCGGACGACATATTCCCGTTCCGCCGGAGCACCTCCCGCGAGGTCGCCAGCGCCGCATCGTCGAGCTCCAGAGCGGACTGCACCGCATCGAGAACCGAGCGGCCGCCGGGGTGAACGGCCCAGAGGTCGATCTCCTGGCGCGCCGCGCCGCCCAGAACGTCGGCCTTGCCCGACCGCAAAGCGTGGCCGACCGAAATGGGGACCTTCCCTGACAGGAACATGTCAAACCCCTGGTCCCCGATAGTCCAGGTGATCTGATTGGCCGCCTCGGGTAGGAGCAGGGCCTTGAAAGCATCCAGGCTCAGTCCGTCCGGCTCGGCCGATACGATCGCTGCGGCGCAGCCGTCGCCAAACACGAGGAAGCTCAGCACCTGCTCCAGGTCATGAGTCTCCTGCAGATGCAGCGAGCACAGCTCGATGCTGACCACCAAGACCTTGGACGTCGGCTCGGAGCGGACGATATGGCGTGAGAGCTTCAGCGCGTTCATCGCCGCATAACAGCCCATGAAGCCGACGACGGTGCGCTCGACCGACGGCGTTAGCCCCAAGCGTTGCACCAGAAGAAGGTCGATCCCCGGCGCCGCCAGGCCAGTGCAGGAGGTGACGATAACGTGGGTGATCTCTTTCAGCTCGGCGCCAAGCTCCAGGGCCTCTACGGCCTGCACTGCAAGGTTCGGCGCATAGGCTTCAAAGGCCTGCATTCGCCGCGCCGTGGTCGGAAATCGGCCCCAGCGATAGAAGTGCTGTCGGTCGAGATAGTCGTCAGGCTCGTCCGGGCTGGGCTCGATAAACGACCAGCGGTGTTCGATCTGGCTGCGCTCGGCCATCTTTTCGAACAGGGCCTGCCGCCGATTGCCCTCCAGCAACTTGCGCCCAAAGCCGATGAAAGACCGATGGACGTCGGAGGGTGGGCGCGCTGTGGCGATGCGGTTGATATAGGCGGCTGTCATGGCGTCACCGTTTCAACCTCACTGCTCGCGAGGCTCGACCGGCGAGGTAAAAGCGGGCGCCCCATAACGCCTGATAAGTCGCGCCGACGGGGTTGGTTGCTTGCGGCCTTGATCCAGGGGGCGCGCGCCCCATAGTCACGCCATCGCAAACGGCCTAGGCTTCGCCTAAATCGAGCTAGGGTCATTCATGACCATAACAGAGAATATCTCAGGCGGTGTAGTCCACGATCTGCCCTTGGACCTGAAGACCGCGCTTGGCGCTCATCCAAAAGCGCTGGCGATGTGGAAGGATATTACGCCGCTCGCCCGCAATGAGTGGATATGTTGGGTCGAGTCCGCCAAAAAAGCGGCGACGAGGACGAAACGTATCAGCTGGGGCTGTGAGAGTTTGGAGGCGGGGAAGCGCCGACCTTGCTGCTGGCCCGGATGCCCCCATCGCCCGAGCCAAGGCGCTGACGCCATTTGAGCAAGGTGTGCGAAAAGCCGGCGGCCGCGTCTTCGCCCCATGCCTTAGACGTCTTCCACAGGCGCCAGTTCCAAAAGGTTTGACGCCCCGTCGACCTTCTTGGTGAACTCTTCATAGGACAGCATCGGCGCCGCGGCCTGGCGAGCCTGGGCGCCCCGGTCCCAGGTGGTGGCGAAGCCGCGCTGATGGCGGGAAGCGTCGTCCTTGCGCCCGTCCTCAGACCAGATCAGCGGAACCATGACGCCCTGGGGCTTCTCGCCGGGGATCATCTCGTCGAAGCTGATGCCGGGGCGACGCCGCCGTCTGAAAAGCTTGACCCTCCGTCAAGCCGCGCGCCCTTGAAATTCATGGCCGGCCCCTTCGTGTCCGAGCACAGCCGCCAGGGTCAGGCCGACAGGATTGTCGCGCAGGCCCAGATCGGTATGGCGCAGGCCCACGGCCTTGATCCGCACCAGGATTTCGTCGTCACGCGGCGCGCTCAGCTCCAGAGGCTCGATCTCAAAATCGGCCCCCGGCCGTTTGGCGATCGCGGCCTGAATCTGCATGCCCGATCTCCAAAGTGCGCGAAAGGCCATCGGGCTTAGGACCTGCGAGCTCACTTACAATAGAAAGCCAGATCAGGCCGCGGCTATAGAATTGCTGGATCAGCTATAGTCGTCGCTCGGGCGGGTCGCGGACCCTGGTGTCGGGAGTTGGTCTATGTCGTCAAAAATAGCCGCCTGCGTGTGCGGCCAGCTCAGCATCGAGGTCACGGGAGAGCCTCGCAGCATCGGCGTTTGCCACTGCCTGGCCTGCCAGCGCCGAACCGGCAGCGTGTTCGCCGCAGGGGCGTCCTTTGCGCCGCCCTACGTGGTGACGGGCCAGGCCACAGAGTATGTCCGCGTCGGGGATCAGGGCGCGCGCTTCCGGTTTCGCTTTTGCCCGGTCTGCGGCTCCAACCTGTTTCACACCGAAGAGGGGTTTGAGGATCGCTTCGTCAGCGTGGCGGTCGGGGCCTTCGCAGACCCCGCGTTTCCGCCGCCCAGGGCATCGGTTTACGACAGTCGGCGCCATGGCTGGGTGCAATTGCCCGCGGGCGTAAAGGTCTACGCAGCCGATCCCGCCTAGAGCATGATGCGATTACATGGAACCATCTAATCGCATCATGCTCTATCTTCAAAAGCTTAGAGCGCGTTTCGTCCGAAAACCGGTTCCCACTTTTAAGGACACGCGCTCTAGTATCCCCGTCACCGCCAGGCGTAGTTGAAGCTGATCGAGATCCGCTCCGTCTTGGCGGCGTTGGCGGGCACCTCGTGGCGCAGCCAGCTTTCCCACATCAAGACCGTTCCGGGCTCGGGCGTCAGATAGACGAAGCTCTGCAGGGGTTCTCCGGCGTCGCGGCGCCGTGGTGGGGCGGCCATCATCAAAGGGAGGCGCGGGTCTTCCAGCTTCAGCGCGCTCGCGCCGGGCGGCGTGGCGACATAGACCGTGCCGGAGAGGACGCTGTGGGGGTGGATGTGGCCGCTATGAGCGGCGCCCGGCTTCAAGACATTGACCCACAGACTATCCAGCTTCAGCTTGCGCCGCCCCAGATCGAACGCCAGCGCGTCGGCGAACGTCGCGGCGTGGCGATCCAGCTTCGTCTTCAGCGTCTCAAACACCGTGGCGCGCTTGGGCAGGTCGTCCAGCGAGGCGTAGGAGGTGTAGCCGCCATAGCCTTGCGTCTTGCACCAGGCCCGCCCGGCGCGATCGTCCTGCGCCAGCATACGCACGGCCGCCTCCAGGTCTGCATTGAACGCATCGAAGCCCGGCGTCTGGGCCAGGCTGGCTTCGTAGATTGGGGTGGCGAACAGGGTGCGAAGGGTCATGCCGCTGCGCTTACCCTTTCGGACAGTCATGCTCCAGCATGGCGGCGAGATCAAAGCCGCCATAAAACTGACCGATGCGATAGATCGAGCCCTGATCGACCTTCAACACACCTTCGGGCGCGGGAAAGGCGACTGCGCGAGTGGCGCTCCAGGTCGCATCTGACTTGCGGCTGAAGTCGGCGCAGTCCCAGTGGTCGCGTCGGATGTAGCTTGGCGGCGCTGCGGCGATACGGTCCTTCGACGGCTGTAGCCTATCCTGGCCGGGCGCAAGGCCTCCGCCCAGGATCGGTGTCGCTGCAGGCGCGGGGCTTGGCGGCAGGTCAGTCTGAGCGGCTGCGCCTGAGCCCCACAGGATCAAGCCGGCGATCGCCACGCCACAGATCGTAGAGAGGCGACTCACGGGCGACTCGCTTTGGTGAGCCTCCAACCCTAATCCACGATCGCGGCATAGACCATGTTGCGCAGCTGGGCCCGAACTGGATAGCTGGAGGAGGGCAGAAGCTGGGTAAGAAAGATGGCGACCAGGTCTTCCCGCGGATCGACCCAGAAGATGGTCGAGGCGGCGCCGCCCCAATAGTAGTCGTCTTGGCCGAGCGTACCGGAGACCATCTGGTCCAGCGTCATGGCGAAGCCCAGACCGAAGCCGACCCCGGCGTTGCCCGTTTCTGAGAACCCGTCCAAGGCCAGGTCGCTGAGGCTCTTGCCGCCCGGCAGGTGATTGCGGTGCATCAGCGCCAGGGTGCGGGGGCCTAAGAGGCGCACGCCGTCCAGCTCTCCGCCGCGGCGCAAACATTCGCAAAACCGGTAATAGTCGCTGAGCGTGCCGACCAGGCCGCCGCCGCCGGAGATGAAGGCGGGGGGCGTGAGGTAGGGACTTTTCGTCGGATCGTCTTGCAGGGCGGCGAGGCTGTCGGGCGTGCGTTGGTAGCAGGCGGCGAACCGATCGACCTTTTCGGGGGGCGTATAAAAGCCGGTGTCGATCATGCCCAGCGGCTCGAAGATTTCCTCCTTGAGGAACACATCGAACGGCTTGCCCGACAGCCGCTGCACCAGGGCGCCGCAAACGTCGGTCGCCAAAGAATACATCCAGCCCGCGCCCGGCTGATAGCGCAGCGGCGTGCGCCCGAGCTTGGCGATGAAATCGTCCAGGGTCTCCTTTGGGTCCTGACGCACACCGGCGGCGATATAGGCCTTATCGACCGGGCCCAGCGGGAAGGGGATGCCGAGCGTCTGCAAGACGCCGCCGTAGCTCAGGCCCGATGTGTGGCGCAGCAGGTCGCGGATCGTGATCGGCCGGCGCGGCGGCTCGGTGATCATGGCCTCGCCCTCGCCCGACAGCCACACCTGTTGGTCGGCCAGCTCAGGCAGGACCTTGATCGCCGGGTCGTTGAGCTGGAACAGGCCGCGCTCGTACAACATCATCAGGGCGACGGCGGTGATCGGCTTGGTCATGGAATAGAGGCGCACGATCGCATCCTGCGCCATCGGCCGACCGCGTTCCCGGTCCATCTGGCCCAAGGACTGGCGATAGGCGACCTCGCCGTGGCGGGCCACCAGCACCTGGGCGCCGATGAACTTGCCCGGATCGATATAGGTCTCTTGCAGATGCTCGCCGATCCGCGCCAGGCGGGCGGTGGACATCCCACCGATCTCTTTGGACGACGCCATGAGGGTGCCTTTGTTTTGACGGCCTTGACCTCCTAACGGTTGACGCGGCCGGGCTGTGGCGCAAGGTGTAAAAAAACGGAGGACATGTCATGGCCGATGGCGCGCAGCCCAATTTCACCTCTCTCAAGGGCCAGGTCAGCGACGCGGAATGGCAGGCGCGGGTCGATCTCGCTGCGGTCTATCGCCTGGTCGCGCTGTATGGCTGGGACGACGCCATCTTCACCCACGTGTCCTTGCGCGTTCCGGGGCCGGAGCATCACTTCCTGATCAACCCCTATGGGCTGCATTTCGAGGAGATGACGGCGTCGAGCCTGGTGAAGGTCGATCTCGACGGCA
>Ga0116229_10007810_pt1 | contig 16788 bp, 9 predicted proteins | sample S1TSphgellanicum_3_FD_87313 | JGI IMG/M metagenome (GOLD analysis project Ga0116229, IMG submission 87313) | Host-associated microbial communities from peat moss isolated from Minnesota, USA - S1T2_Fc - Sphagnum magellanicum MG | ecosystem: Host-associated > Plants > Peat moss > Unclassified...
ATATATATATATATATAGATGATAAACTTATTGAAAATCTGTTTATTTTCCTAATCATTGGGTTACTATTATAAATACAAAATACAACAATATAAGGTGTACTTTGCATACTTATTCTTCAACTATTGAAAAAAATAAAAAATAAAATTGTTGAATCTCATTTTTAAATTAAAAAACATAGATATTTGGCAAAGAAGTGCCAATTATCAGTTGTAGGTAGGTAAGGTAATTCTAATTTTTTTTTTTGATCCAAGTGAAGATTCAAACTTATCTCTTCTTGGTGTGCTTGACATCTTTCCAAGCATCCCGCAATGTTGATTTGGTGCTGCTCAGAATTTTCACAATGTCGCTCAATGTTCCTATCGTTTTTCCAACACTGCCCGATGCCCCTTGGCATTGTCCTAGCATCCCCCAAAGTCTTCCTGGTGCCCTCATCTTTCCCCTCCCCATTGCTCCGAAAAAGAAAATTCCAAAGTCCCTCACAATTTTCTAGGCATCTCCCCCCTTGCTCTAAACAAATTCTTGGCTTCTCCTAGCGTCTTCCTAGCGTGTTACCTTTCATCCCGTGGCAACCTCATTTCCTCCCCCCAATGTGTTTCCTAGTGTGCCCCTGTTGCCCGAAAATAAATATTTGAGACTTCTTGCAAGTTGCCAGAACTAGTGGTTCTTTTAAAAAGGAAGAACATGCAAACACAAGTTTAGACTTTACACTCACGACAAATCATTGATTTTTATATATTTTTGTAAGTTTTTTTTTTTTTTTGAATCTCACCCAATGTGTAGCCAAACTCAGGGTTCAGGTGTTGTGTTGTCATTACTTTATGGATAACTATGACTTTTTAAGAAAACGGATAAAATTAGAAATTTTTTTGGTAGTTTTGATTATTATTATTTATTTGAGAAAAAAGAGTAATAACTGGTTGGTGTGAATCGCCAAATGATAATTGGCTGTTCTCAAATTTATGAGAACTGGCATTGTGAGAATTGGTTAAATTTTTTTAATAAAAATATTGATACCATGACTCAATGTATAAGTGAATTATCACCGAGTCATTTGAAGAAATGTGCTTTGCATTAAAGCAGCACAAGGGAACTTGTTCGACAATTCCAGACAAGAAGGGTGTCCTCCTTGAGATTATTTGGGATAGCAATCAACCTAGTTTCGAGGGGACTACCTGTTTGAGAAATATTTCGACACCATTGAACTGTCAAAGAGCAAATGCCAATTGCTCACTCAGAAGGTGCTAGCAAGTATTGGGAAATCAAATTGAAGTTGTGTTCAGATGTCTTCAATCTCACAACAAGAAGCTCAAGCAAAATCTTAAAACTCTTTTGGCAACCTCTAGTCTTGAACTAGTAACATTGGATTGCACAACTATTTGTTGAAAACTCCACACATTTTCACACCCCTATTTTCAGATATTTTGAGTGTTATTAAAGTTATCCCTAAAGTCAGGCGATTAGGGGGCGAGAATGGCCAGTTTTGGAATAATAGGGCATCAAATGCGTAACTGGGAATCAAATTTTACAAAACGAAATAACTGGGACCCAAACTAGTTTTTCCACCAATTTTGGTAGTAAACTGAGTTTCGTCCCCTCTTTCCTTTTTCTTGAGCGCCTCCACTGCTGCTACATGTATTTTCACCACTACCTGTACAACTACTATATTACTGTGGAACCTTGTGCATTAAATCATGAGCTTCAGCATTTCATTACGAGATTTAATAAAATTTCCTTACTTTGTGGATACCACTGAAAGAGGGGATAGAGGATGAAAGCTGAGAGGATAGGGGGTGAAAGAGAGGGCGACTTTACAGATAACTTTATTATATGACATTTCTTTTGCAAATAATGAAGGAGAACTTTGGGATATGCTTTCGCAATGCAATATCTCAAATTGTTGTAAACATTGAAGGAAGTAATGTATAACCAAAAGTTATACTAAAAGTCTACATCATGATGAATCCTTGTGGAAATAAATAGTCATGTGAACTTCCTACTCACACCACATGCATATGATTTATCATGGTTACTATGTTGTCATGAATAAACATCCTTATGGTAATCACTTCATGACCATGAATGAATAAAAAAGAAATGCTAGGTGACCCTGGCACATTTCTAATTTCTTGAGGACAAGGTTTATTTTCAATGTTGGTCCGATATCAACTCTTGAACATACTGGCTTGTCTATAGACAAGAAGGCTATGTTATGGTGGACATCAACCAAAAATGGGCTTGACACTCTTGAAGGTTGTGAGCATCATACATAGTTCGATATTTTGATGATCGCATCTTCAAATAGGTAACCGTCACTTTGTCCCAAAAAGGAAACAAGTTAGGTTGTGAGGATTGGACATTTTGGGCATCTTTTTTACCAGAAAGATATTGTCAATTTTATAACACATGGACAAATCTCATGCCATTTATTCAAAACTTGAGTTGTCACCAAAGTTTCTTTTCAATGAAGGAATTGTGCCTGTTATGTTAAAGGCTTTCATCCTACAAAGGATTGCTCACAAACTAAAGCCCATGAGCATTTGAGAAATTATCACATGCAACATTTAACAATGTCATCAAAGTAGTAACACATAATCACTATCTATCTGCAACCAAAGGACGGCATTAAAAAAATAATGGAGCTCAACCCACATACAAGAGAGCTTTGAGAACGCTGATAACTCATGCAACAAATGAAGATGAACATAACAAGCAATATCAAATCAATTTCACATTGTGACATTTGCATACATTCATACATACCAAGTAAGAGGATGCCATAATTCGGTCTTTTTCTTAACATGATGCTAACTTCCATTGCTCTCTTTCCCATGCTGTTGTTGAATTCTTTTTCTCCAATGGTGGCTGTTGTTGGAATGCCTGCCACAAAAAGGAGGAAGTCCCAAGTGCTTGTTAGCAAATCACTCTTAGTTTCTTTGCCCCACATTGATATCTGTAAATCTGGGACATTTGCAATCTAAGGATTTTGAAGTTGATGGAGTTGTAGTTCAAGCTTCACAAATGCTATACATGTTGACACTTCCCAAGGATTAGTACTTGAGTAATTGACCAAAACCAGATTTGAAGGAAAAACCTAGCTTTTGGACCCAGTACCTGTACATGGCACAAAATGGCGAAGAGCAGAACAAAGGATGTGAGCAATATCTAGATAAATATGTACAAAACCAGGAAAACATACCATTCAGTGAGAGAAGACTGTCGGGTATTTGATTTGCATCAATTTCCTCAATAGAACCGCTTTGCAATTAGCTTCCACTCCAAGTGCCAATTCAGGATACCAGACTAGCTCCTCTGGCCTTTGTAAAGAAGGCCTTCAAATAGTATTATTATTCAACTTGAATGACTACCTGTAACCTAAAAAAAGGGAAGGCCCTCTTTCAGCCTCTCAAAGATATCCCATATACCCTTGCATCATGCATCTGCCTGACAATCTCTTTCAGTTCACAAGGATCTCAATTATCTGAAGATGATTTTTTGATCATCGAGTGCAAATGTATGCACAACATTATTCAATATGGTCCATTTGCAACCTGACTGTTTCTTCACACCTTTTACCTTTCTCTGCTGTTGAACATTCTAACCAAGATCCTGGTTAGTTGCCAGCAGCAGCATCAATCTTTTGATAGCAACACATAAATAGCCTGTAGCATTTGCAGGATCTAGTTCCAGAACTTGTTTTGCAACACATTCTCCCATTTCCACAATATGATGAAGTTTGCAAACACTAAGCAAGCAAAGCCATCCACACAGTACCATTTGGGTTTACAGGGCCTTGCCTTGATCATGTCCTCTGCCTCATCCAGATGGTGCTGCTGTGGCAACAAAGGTGATCAACAACAACCAGAAAGGTGTTTTGCAAGAAACCATGTAAACCTGTGCTCATGGAACCAAAACAGCACAACCTCTTTATCCATCAAGCCTGCATTGCATGACTAAAACCTGACAGACGACAACAAACCCAGAAGACAACACTATCTGACTTTCTTTTTACTTTCTTCACAGATCTGTTCAGTATGTTCAAGACTCTTTTCTTACCCCACCATGTCCAATCCAATGGCAAAATCCCTCCAAGCATGACATTCCAAAATGTCTCAACAAAGCTAATCCCTCTCCAAAGAGGGGGGTCTATTCACCGATCTGTTCAGTATGTTCAAGAACCTTTTCTTACCCCACCATGTCCAATGCAATGGCAAAATCCCTCCAAGCATGACATTCCAAAATGTCTCAACAAAGCTAATCCCTCTCCAAAGAGGGGGTTCTATTCACCGATCTGTTCAATATGTTCAAGACCCTTTTCTTACCCCACCATGTCCCATGCAATGGCAAAATCCCTCCAAGCATGACATTCCAAATTGTTTCAAGAAAGCTAGTCCCTCTTCAAAGAGGGGGTCTAATTCTGCACTTCTTGGAATTGTTCTGCTCATAAGCACACCAGGGCCCCTCTTTTTCTTCAAGTAAACATCCTGCCCATAAACTGGTTGCAATTGTTGTCCAAAAAGAAGTTCAATTGTGTTGTTGTTGTTGTTCTATTGCCTTCGTAACCTTGAGATCCTCACCTTGAGATTAATAATCTGCAAAGCTTCAACTCACATAGTGAGCTTGCACACACTTTGATCTCCTCAATCAGAAGGAAAAAGCTTGATTTGAGTGCAAAAAAAGAGGAAAGTTGGGTTTTTTGTTTTTATTTAAAACCAGTGTTGGGGTGGGTAAAACATTCATTATCATATATCAATTGGGTGAGGGTAAAATAGATCAAAGTTCCAAATAAATAAATGAATGAATGAATGAATGTGTCCACATAGAGTTTAGGTTTAGGGTTTAGGCCTTTTTTCTTCGTGTGAAATTGTGCATTCTTGTGAAATTCTGGAATTTTTTTATTGCCCATTTAATGATTCTTCCAAAAAACAATTGACAACATTTGAAAAACGTTTCAAGATTTTTATTTTTTTTTAATTGCCAATTTTAAAAATATGGGTTGACAAGTATGTAGCCAAAAATATATATATGACCGTTTAATTGTTTCCTTCATATTTTGCTAATAGCCAAAATTAACTAAATCATCTTATCGATGATTGCCACCTTGATTACATCACAAAATTTAAACTAGGGCTCCACCATAATTTACACAATCCTCTTCAATCCATCCAGATGCCACCTCATGATAATGTCCATCTAGCATTTGTAGAATGTGTGCATAGTGCATGTGTATTCCATGCACTTATAATTCCAAATACATGGCAAAAGGTTTAACTTTCTAAGAGCTTGAAGGTTGAAATATAATGTGATCAAGAAATTGGACAATTAATGAGATGGTAACCATTATCATGACATAGGTACATCCCTAAACATTGAGGACATTGTCCTTTCTTTTCTTGATCTAACATTAAAGACCTTCATACCTATACACCCATAATTCATGCCATTGTCATTAGCCAAGGCCAAAAATGGCAAAGGAAATAGGTAGGCAAAACAAAATTCTTGTAGTCAATGAACTCAAGGGCTCAAGTTTTTTTCTTTTGGAGAAGGGTTTGGGTGTTGAAATATTTTTTTTGTTCTCAATGTGTTCCTTCATATGAAATTCCCAATGGGTTCCCAACATGTTCCTCACATTCTCAATGTGTTCCTCAACATTGCTTTCAAAATACTCATTTCACCTACAATTAGTCGCATAATTAATGGTTGGTTGCAAATAATAAATATAAATGAAACATAATGAGAACCCAAGGTGGTAGAATTTCTCATTTTGATTGCACCATGTCTATTGAGCTCAACACCAACTTTCTTGTGCCCAAGCCTCTTTTGTATCAAGTTTCATGCCTAGGAAATAAAATCAATACATAATATCAATGTTTTGGGACTTAGAATTGTGAAAAGGCTTCCACAAGTGGTACTCTTTGAATAAATTGTTATGAAGGTCCATAAAGAATATTGGACAATACATATAATGCTAATTATTACCAAAATCAAAATGTTGTAGACAAACTAAGTTGAATGAGAAACTTTAGATAGAAAATTGAAGTAGGGAATCTAATGGCTAACCTTTTTATGATGGGAAATCACTCTAGAGCGAATGTATCATTTGTGTATCGTTTGTGAGAGGATATTTGAACAATATGTCATATTTTTGGAAAAGGAGTTATATATTTTGGGTTGAAGCAATTTCTCAAATTTTGTTTCATTTTAGAAACTACATATTTTGATTATTCTACATTTATATTAAATGCAATATCAACAACATAAGTGATAAATCGCATGATGATTAATCAAGTTGTTTCATCACATTTGCATAAATGTAATTCAAATTATCAACATTCATCAATTTATTTATTTATAGTTGTGTATCTTCACAAAACACTTCATGAGGAGTTTTTGAATTGTACAAAATACATGGCATATATTTGTTTGTAAGATCTAATGATGCTAAAATCCAATGGTTCATATCCATATGGAAATATTTGAGGCATTTTTCTCGAACCTTCTATGTCCATAATATATTGAATATTCATATCATTGATATTGTAGCTTTCTTTTGTATATTATTTTCATTGTAGTATTGATGTGTTGTGACCTTAACCACGTAATGTTGTCCATAAGTGTCCTTTAATCATTTAAAAATAATATGTGGTAGTTACATTCATGTTTTGGAATTTGATCAGAGGAACAATGTATGTAGCTTCATCCCAAAGGTTCAAACAAATTAAATTTCAACAAAAATTGAGATTTCAATAATGAGAAATCATCTTTAGTAATTTTCTTTTCTCATATAATATTGAACATACTAGATTTTATTTTATTTTTTGCATTTTTTGTTTCAAATTAATTTTATTTGGCATTACCTATGTTTTGCCATACACTTTTATCAATATTCTTTTGTGTCTGTTTTGTAAAAGACAATGTGGATTTAGTATTAATTGTATATAAGGGTGTGTCACTTATAAGAAGAAATTGTATAAAACATAATGCTTCATCCACCAAAAGGTTGAAATGGTCAAGATTTTTGCTTTTGTAATTTGAAATGTTTTTTCCGATCAAGGGACAATGCACCATTAGCATTTCACCAATAATCAAATAGTGAAATTTTCACCATTTTTTTTTTTGGCAAGATTTTGAAAATAACATTTCAACCAATTTACAAACTTATTTTTCAAGGAAAGGATTGTACCTACACTTGCAATGAAAGCTAAAACTTTTAACATGTCATGTATAAAATGCCTTTTAAAAAAATCACTTATAGCTTTGATTTTTTCTTGTTCCAACAACACCATATATATTATATTATTTTTTTTTTGAAAAATAAAAAATAGTGGGTCAATTATGAATTCATAAAATTCTTTAATTTGTAAACTATTCAATTTGAACATATGAACCTCATTTTCAATTGAGTTATGAGTATTGGTTAACCTTTGTGAAAGAGGATTATGAATATTAGTGATCGTGTCAAAAAGAACATTTCGCCCTTGCATTGATTTGAAAGGCTAATGTTTTCATTGTTACATTCATAAACAAAATATTTTTTTCAATTTTTTAATTTCTCATATGTGTGATTAATCCCATGAGAAAAATTATGATTCAAGTTATCATTGGTTGATTGAACTTAAATATTCAAATTATTCTTATGAAGTGATTTCAATATCTTGATATTATTTTCCAAATTGAAATCTTTAAATTTTGACTCTTCCAATAGATTTGGTTCATTAATATGGTCATGCACATCATATTTTTGCATTGAGGTAAACAACTTGATATGTTAAACACATATTTTTGTTTACTTGTGTGACACATAAGACATATAGTTTCAGGTATTAAATTTGATGCAAATTTTGATTTTCTATTTAAATTGTCATCATTAAATGCCTCAATACTTATTTCAAAATTATCATCATAATTATTAACATTTTTATTGTAAAGGAGATTTATCAACTTGTCCATAGGTTTTTCTTAAAACATTTGCACTCATCTTCACTTTGTTTCATCATCCTATCACCATCTCTTGATTTTGTGGAATCATGCAAATATTCCAAATTTTTTATACCACATTTATCAAAAGATGAAATATGTGGATAAATGACATAAAAATTTATCCATGATATATCTTTGTAAGTTTTTCAAGGCTTGAACAAGATGCAAATAACATGTGCATAATTTTGGTTTCATTTATTGATGATGGTATTTTATAGCCTTGTATAGTTGGAATGTGAGGAAATTATATTTGTGAAGCTTATGTGTTTGTTTTTGTTGATGATCTTTGAAAATTGATAGTACCACAAACTATTCATTTAAAAATATTCACTAGCAAATTCATAGGGAAGGATATTTTCCAATTCATGTGACCTATTTTTGTAGTTTATTAAAAAATTATGAATTATATATGTTGGTGTAAATTTATATCCTTATCTATATTGAAACATTTATGTGTGTTTTCATCTCCACGAATGCTATCCAATGCACTTTCTTGTTCAAAAACCCACATAGATAAACTACTTGGGTATATTAGAGAAATACATATTCACTATATGATCAAAAAATTTCATCAAATGATTATATCTCTTGTTGGGGAAATATCTTGTTGAGAACGAATTGTATTTAGTGACCATATAATCAAATGATGACTTCTCTTTAAATTTGGTCTTTTGACATGGTTTTAGAAAAGGTTTTTTCAATATTTTGAACCCCAATTTTCATAAATAAGTACATATGTCATGTGTAATTTGATGTTTTGATAATATAATTTGTTATATAAAAATTTAATACCTTGTTATTTTTTCCAAAAACAATTATAAAATTAAAATCACGATAGCAACGACAAACATTCATAACCATGGATTAGCATTGTTGAACCACCTATCATTTTTCTTATATGCAAAAGTTTTGAATCATGCTCAAAATGTGTTTCTTTTAGTAAAGTTTGGGGGAATCCACATCTACATAATTGGTTTTCATAACATGCATGATCTTATTTTTATGTTGATTACAAATATTCATTAATTTTTGAAAATCTAATTGACATTGATCATTGAAATTTATATCATTTGGGTCAAAGGATGATTGGGGTACCCCTTCAAGAACACTAAGGACTCAAATTCACCTTTTTCTTCATTTTTCCTATGACCTGTTTTAGATTTTCCTTTTTTTTCTTATTCTATGAAATAATTTTGTTTCAAATTTTATGTCAGCATTTAGAATATTCATTGTTTTCACTTATGAAAGTAAGAATAATAGAATTTATTTAATGTGGGCCATGTTTTATCAATGGCCCAAAATTCTCGAAAATTTCATTTTTTGAAACTTTTTACACTATAATGGGCACTTGGTTTTTGTCACACTCATACATTTTATGTACATTAGTACTTAAAATGTTTATGGTAAGAATCTTGAGCCAAAAACATTTGTTCGAATTTGACATGCTATGCATAGGAAAATTCCTTCATAATGTATCTATCCATGAAGTCAAACTTTCAATAGGAATGTGCCATTAAGTTACAACAACATGTTTTAAGTGAGGGGGTCCATTGGATATAAAAAGAAATGATCCTTTTTGGTACCCCAATGATATTTTGACCCAATTTACATTAGGAGGTCTTGTTGTACATGGATGAATATTGAATATCTTGTTGATCCATATATTCATCAATTTTTTTTAAAAAAATTTGGTCACAATTAAAAGTATTTTGATTTATGATATTGTCAAAATATTTCAATAAACCATTTTGAACTTTTTTTTCATCTTTTGATTGTTGCACATTTGAATTCATTTGCATGTGAGGCATTTTCATTCCATAGTAATACATGTATATGTGATGAACCATTCAAAGTCACTTCACAACGACCATTGTAAATAATTTGAACATTTCAAAAAATTCCACAATTTTTTTTTTTTCAATTTCATGTGTTTTTCTATTCACATAGAATAGATAAATAAAAGTTGCATCCACCAAAATATGAGCAAAAATAGCTTACAAGTGTTTTTGGATTGTTAGTTTGCATCTTTCAAACCAATTTGATAATAAAATTTCATCAAAAAAATGTCAAGATTTATATTTTTTCAACTTAGTAAATTGGCAAGTGGATGATGCCCATATATGTGGGACTAAGAGTAAAGAAAAAGTAGGCATTCCAAAGAAAGTTTCATATTGAAAATTTCTTTTCTTTGTGTTGCTTGATTATTCCTAAAAATTAATACATGTTTATTAGATGCATTTAAAGGTGTCATAGTAAACTTCTTATGTTTGGTTATTTAGATGTTGATTTAGGATTGTCATTGGTATCATTACAATCAATTGATTGAATTTTATATTCTTTCACAAATGATGATCTTAATATAATCAATTTTGCACCTAAATGCATTTGTTTCAGTTGAATGAGATTGAATATGAAAAATGGAATAAATGGTGTTTAGAAAACCCATGATATTCATCATCTAAATTAATTAGATATCTCACATGAACTTAGAATTATAGAAACTTTCACCTTTCGGATGCCATTTCAAAAACACATAGTTTGTAAGAAATAATGAGGGAAACATACATATTAAAGAAATTGGATTATTATATTCATTGACCATTTAGATCTATGGGTACATGACATATAATGTCCTTCATTTAAGTTGCATATAACATTAGAAATTTTTATTGCAAATATCATTTCCATCGAAATCAACTAGTCCTAAGTTCTCAATTATGGGCTTAAATTCTTTTAATCCATTTTTTGATCATTCTCAATACTACATATATAAAATTTAGTTGCATTTGTTTGATGTTCATTATTTGCTAATGCAACATTTTCAAATTTAGGGTGTATGCAAGGTTTTAATCAATTTAACTCCAAATATTGGATCTTGAGAAAAATTACCAAGGTTTCTTTTAGTCCACATTGCCTAGTAATTGTGTTGTTTGCATATTGAAATTTTATCAAAATAATAAAACAATGAAATTGTGCAATTAAGGAACTTTTTTCAACAATTGTCAATTTAAATAAAAATGGAGGCACTTTCTCAATCCACATACCATTAGTTAATGAAAACTTTGGTAACTAATCTCTTTTAATACTAAGGTTACATGTTTTACAAACATTAAAAAAATTTCAAGAAATTTATATCCTTGCTTTGCTTAAAAATAGACCTTCTAACTTTGGGTAAATATGATGTGTGTTGTCATATAATTAGTTCAAAACACCACTATTTTGACCATTCACATGTTGAAGAACAAATTATGTAATTCAACTTTAGTAACAATTTCATAGACTTAAATTTCAATTCTTTTTCAATTTTATATTTTAGAATATTAATACCAAATTCTTTTTGGTCACACATAAAAAAATGGTAAAATAAATAAATAAATATTATATATATATATTAGAATTTGAACTAAATTTTATTGACCTTCTCATTAATGTACAATAAAATATTTTAAGTACTTTATCATTATTAATATCAACACGTATTTCATCATTGTCATCATTATTGTGATCATCATCATCATCATCTAATCATTTATTCTCAGTAAGAGTTTAACCTCTATGTCTATTTAATGGTTTTTTTTTCCTTTGTTATTTTCTTGCCTATATGTATATATACATTCATATTTTCCTTATATTTTTTTTTTTCTCTTTTTTGGAAATATTTTTGATATTTTTGTTATTAACCTTGATGACTTAGATTTTACCATATGGAGATTAATGTTATATTCAATGTTGATATTGTATTGATGTCATTGTGATATTAATATTATATTAATTTTCATATCGATCTAAAAATACATTTATCTTGATATCGATCTATATTGATGTTATAAAAAAAAGATGGCAATTTTTTATTGTTTTATAGCATAGTCAAGTGCAATGGTCCTACATGACATACATGGAAAGAAATAACAAATAACCCAACATGCTAGGATGAGTGATTTAGAGATTGCAATAAAAAAGGGCTAAAGAAAAAAATTAAAATCAGCTCACATGTAAGGAACCAATGACTAAGGTTTCATTGCAAAATTGAATTTCACTACCACAACATTAGTTAATAAATAGATATTAATTTGGTGATCATCCCACAATTTGTGACTTATTTAGCCCTTTAGTCCTTCAAAGGACTTCAAGCTCAACCTGACATCAGTCCATAGAGAACTGTGGTTAAGAGTGGGTCCCACCAGTGTAGCATTCATTAACCTTGCCACTACAATTGTATCACAAATTTGCAAACTAAATAAATAAATAAATTCCAAGGTTATGAGAAAAAAAAATTCTCAATTTTTTGGCTATAGCATCACCAACTAGCCTAGCATCCCAAGAGAGATTTAATAATAAATGGCAACCTCTTCCTGGAACCTAATTCAAAATCAATAAATCAAAATTTAGAGTTTTGGCTATCTATAATAGAAGCCAAGAATAAAAGCCTAACTACACTTACCGAAAACAACTATTTTTTTTAATGATTTATTTCAAAAATAAATCTTGCCATAGAATTTTCCCTTTCCAAACAAAGTTCACACCCAAAAAAAATAAAATTGGTTTGGGTTGGCTTGGCAGATTATTTCATTTTCTTGACCAAATTATATGACATAATCTTCCGGTAATGCCCATAAACTCATAGTAACTAGTGTAGCCTGTGCCATTGGCCCAAGTGTGAACACATTTTCTTTATATCCTAATGTGAACACGTTGAGGGCTGAACGGATTTTTCCTTCCAAATCCAATTTTTTGCAATTTGTTTGAATTTTCAACAACCAAAATCAGCTTAAAAAATTCAATATCTTCCATACCTTAGCTCTGAAAATTGTGAAATAAAATCTATTAAACCTGACTCACCAAGGGCTTTCCATCAACACCAAGAACACTACAAAAATTCCAATAAAAAATTTCAGTTTTTAATTTTTATTTAATTTTCATTGAGAAAATGGTTCAATAATCAATAACTTTCACACCATAGCTCCAAACAGTCTCAAACTAAGTGGGTGTACCCCTACTCATTTAGAGCTTTTTCTAAGGCACCAAGAGCACAACATGAAGCACCGTGGTTTGGGAAATCTCAATGTAACAAAACAAGGCATCAAAAACAATTTTCACCTTTGAAAACATCAAAAAGAATTTGTGTATCAATTCTATCAAGAAATCTAAGAAATCATATCAATTTCAATTTCAATAAAATAAAATAAAATATATATAAAGAGGATTAACCTTTTATTCAATGTGAAGTGACCTTTTTAAATTCTAATATGTGTTGGTGTCACTTGTGAGGACAACAACATTTGATTTTCACATTTGTTGATTGAAAGATGATGATTTGAAAAAGAAAATAGGAAAGGAATCTAGTGTGAATTTGTCAAGTTGGAGAGCATATGTTAAATTATACAAAAGCTCAATTACACCAAAGAACCAATATCTTGTCTCTAGACTTGAATTATAAAATCATATATGAAAGATACATGGATTTTACCATTTATTTTTTAAAGTAGTAAAATTTTAGAAATACAATTTTGGGCTATTGATAATTACACCTTTTTTCAAATTAAATTATTTCATCACTCTACTACCAATTATCCTTTTATGATGGTAATAAAGTCATGAATGCAAATTTGAAATCTAGGCCAACCTTTGAAATCGGGAAGTCGATTCCAAGTTCAATTCTTTAAAAAAATTTAAATCCAATTTTGATTCTAAAAATGTAACCCAATTTTGGTTTTGTTTGTACTATTTAAAACCAAAATTGATATTTCAAACCCACCAAACACTAGTAAAAGCCTTGATCCCATATGCTTGACTATTATAATATCTTTTTAGGTTTGGCAATAATTAGATTATTTTAAAATGTCAAATTCTTGAAATTTTATCTATTTTAAATTTTAATTTAAAAAAATTACAAATGAGGGAAAGTTTTAAAGTTTGGTCTCATTATGTTACAAGTTTAGAGTCTAAGAATCTACCAAAGAAGCTATCTATATTTATTGTCAAAATTCCATAAATTATGATTTTTATTATTAAAGAAAATTTGAAAAATAAAATAATTATTCAACACCTAATTGCCAAACCTAAAAAAGTGCTACACTATCTAGAGATATGTTCATGTAACCTTCACCTTGTGTTTTATGATGGGTTGAACCCATGGGTGGACAACATGTCCAAAATGTAAAATGGACTCTACTACCCATTTGCTTTAGCCCCTTGCTCCAAAATGTAAAATGGACTCTACTACCCATTTGCTTTAGCCCCTTGTTTTGTGAATGGCACCACCATGGAACATATAGTTGAGTCTAGCTTTGCATTTTGGGAATGACTCTCACCTATGGGCTTTACTTTACACATGTTAAAGACCTTCATATGAAGAAATGTAATGTGAAAATGTGTTGGCACCAAAGTTTCCTCCACTTTATTTATTGTACAATTTTTTTTCAACAATCTTTTGAAAACATTCAATGAGTTATTCAAGTACACATGTACAATAATTATACAATAGTTCTACAATATTCAATTGTTATCATTGAATGTTCTGAATTATCATGTATATTATTGTATATGAATTATCTTGTAGAATTATCAATCATATTTTTTGAATATAAAAGTCAACCTTATCAATTTGGATGATTTTTTTATTGTTTAAAAAATAATGAAAATATTGACTAGGATGATGTGACAAATTGTGATTTGTTATAAAACAGTGATGAATTATCCATGATTTGTGAAATGGTAAAAGAATTCTTTTATTGGTTATAATATATAACATTATTATTTAAAGGTGTATATAAATATTGTACATGATTATGTCATTTTGAAAGCATTTTAATTTTCTTAATGAAAAAATAATGAAAGCACAAATTTAAATGATTTATGATTGTCTTTAAATAATCTATATTCATTAGATCTAATCTAAATTATTTCACATATTTTTATAATATATTACAAATATTGTCATATGAAGAGATTAAAAACTTGACAAATTTTAACACTAAAACATGAAAAATGAAATATTCATTATATTTGTTGTGCTTCCTATTAGTGTGATTACACCTACTAATCTTATGTCGCACTTACTTGAAGGTTAGGTTTGAATAAAATGTAAATTTTGAATTGATTTGAAGTTTGTAGTCTTGCCCATTGCCCAAATTCATTTGTCCATGTGAATATACTATCCATAAGTGATAGCCTTGATTAGGGGTGGAACCTACCTTTTGATGTGTGGTCTTAGGTGGATTGGGTACCATTTCGTGTAACATAAGCCCTATGGTGGGGATAAGAGGCCTAGGATGAGATGGTAGTTGAGTTTGGCTTCAAATCTCATCTATGTAAAATTACCCATTGTAAAATATGAGGCAAAACATTATGATGAGGCTATACATAGATAGATCACAAGGTGATAGGATTTGGAGACACCTTATGCTAACAAGAGGCTCCTTACACACTACTTACATTTTTCACAAATATGAGGTGCCCTTCAAGTTTTTTATGACAATGAATGTTTTTTGAATTTTCAAGTTTCTTCTCCCCAAATGGCATCTACACCAATCGAGCCTACTTGGATACTCCAAAATGTAAAACCTTGTCCATATATATGTTTAATGTTAACCATTGATATCAATGTTTTATTTTGTGGTGATTTTTTTCCATTTTGTGAAAAAAGGGCCCAACAACATCATCATAAGGGTTTTTTTTGTCTAAATGACCTAAATTCATCAAAAATTGGAAAAACAATTAAAAACACTAGATTTCTACCATACTAGGCTTCACGAAGTAGTTGCAATATAACAAGATTTTAAAATTTTCGACCATTAGATCTACTCCATAACCAGATCTCGCTAATCTTGTTGTTAATGATCGTCACTTGGGCAACATCACACAATTGAAAGAAAATGAAAAAGAAAAGAAATTGATTGACCTATGAAATATGCTTTGTAAAAGGTCTAAAATGAATATAGAAGATGTAATTGTTTCTAATGCATCCATTTGTAAGTAGAGTTTCACATCAAATGGGGTTATATTAGTGATAGGAATCCACCTTCATTGTTAGAACCACAACATCCTTTTTTTTTATAAAAATCTTTCATTCAATAGACTCATTTGGCTATAGTCCTAGAAATGCTCGATGCCAAAATATTTCACCATTTTATTTGTATATATTTGTAAGTAGTGGAAGTGAAAACATTGATGGGAACAAATATTCTAGTTATATTGTCATTTTGGTATTATAAAAAAAATGTTTTGCAATTTTGAAATTTAATACATATAGTGTGTTTTGAAATGTAAACTTGCAAATTTGGAACTAATTTTGCAAAGTTTAATGTTGGAAATAAAGATACTACCTAATTTAAAAGACTAAGACAAAAAAATTAACTAATTCATTTTTCTTTTTTCTTGAATATCAACATTAAATTTTCATGTATTTTATTTAATATATGAAATTGTGGGATATAATTTTAAAGTGCAATGTTTTGAAAACATATGAAAACCTAAATAGTTTATGAAACTATTTTGAGTTTTTTTATAATTTGCAATAAAGGTCGAAAATGATAAGGATTGGAATCAAATAATACAATATGGAAAAAGGATTGCACATATCAAAAACAAGGAACCAAATATGTACTATTGTGAAAATTATTACACTTTTGTACTTGTGAATACAGTAGCCTCCCGCCTAAGTACGCACCCGTTTAAGTATGCATTCCAGTAAAGTACGCATTATTTTCCCGAAAAAATAAGGTTCAGATTATGAAATAACTAGTGGGTAACCCGTGACTACGCCACTCCAGCCACCCCCAACGCTTTGTGCTTTCATGTTTGGATTTG
>Ga0116229_10007814_pt1 | contig 16784 bp, 12 predicted proteins | sample S1TSphgellanicum_3_FD_87313 | JGI IMG/M metagenome (GOLD analysis project Ga0116229, IMG submission 87313) | Host-associated microbial communities from peat moss isolated from Minnesota, USA - S1T2_Fc - Sphagnum magellanicum MG | ecosystem: Host-associated > Plants > Peat moss > Unclassified...
CAAGCCGGCGGCTCCGCGTTGCAACGCGCCGGCGTCGATCTCGACGGCGCGATCATGCAGGACGGCGAGGGTGGATCGGCCTTCTTCACGCCCGACTTCATGGTTCACTATCTGGCCTGGGCGCGCCGGCAAACCTGGTATCCGCAGTTCTTTCGCGGCCTTCCGGTCATGGGCGTCGACGGTACCCTCGCGGAGATTCAAACCTCGTCTCCGGCCCGCGGCAAAGTGTTCGCGAAAACCGGAACCGACGGTTCGTCGAATCCGCTGCGCAACATGCAAGTGATTTCCAAAGGCCTCGCCGGTTACGTGACGACGAGTCACGGGAGACACATCGCCTTCGCATTTTATTTGGACCACATCGAAGGGCCGGACAACGAAGACACGGGACACGTCGCGGGCGAGATCCTCGGCTCCATGGCAACGGCGGCCTACACGAACCTCTAGCGAAAACGCAATGCGGCGCGTCCCATCAAATCTGCGAACCCGCGCAACGTAAACTCAGCGAATTCCCAGGTTTTCGCGTTGCCGTTTAGCCTGCGCTTGGGCCGGATACATTTCAGGCATCGGTATGAATGGCGACCTGCTCGTTCGACTGAGCGTTTTGTCGCTCGTGGTAACTTGCTCCGGCTGTGGAGGCCGGGCCGACGCGGCTGCGTCCCCGAGTCCGCCGCCACCGGCGGTGCAGACCGTCGCGGCGCGTTCGGGAACCATCTCGCCGAGCGTCCAGATCGCCGGGGTCATCGCGCCGTACCGGCAGGTCGCCGTCACCGCGAACCTCTCCGAGCCGATTTCGGAAGTCGACGTGGTCGAGGGCGCTCACGTCCATGCCGGGCAGGTGCTCGCGCGTCAGCTTACCGACGATCTCGAAGCGCAACTCGCCTCGTCCGAGCGGGTCGTCGGCGAGGACGCGGCGCGTTACGCGCAGACCGCGTACCAGACCACGGCAACGACCTCCCAAAACTCGTCGAGCGTCGTTTCCGCCCAGGACTCGCTACACCAGGCGGAAGTAAACCTGGCGGGCGCGCAGACCGACCTCGCGCGTTATCAGCAACTCGCGTCGAGCGGATATTTGCCGGCTCAGACGCTCGATCAGCAACGGGTCGTCGTTGCCACCGACCGTCAAGCGGTCGACGCCGCCCGCGCGGCGCTGGCCGCGGCCCTAACCAATAACGCCGCGAACGGCAACGGCCAGAACGCCGGCGAGCAGCAGCAGGATCTCGCTGCCGCCCGCGCCGCGGTCGACGCAGCGCAAGCGACGGTGCAGCAGCTCAAGCTCGAGATCGCGCGGGCCGTGATCGTCGCTCCGATCGACGGCGTCGTCGATTCGGTCAACGCGAACCCTGGCGAGTATCCGTCCGGGCGCCAGTTGTTCACGATCGAAGAAAATGCGGAGGTTTACGCCTTGCTGCCGGCCTCGACCGCCCAGGTCTTGAGCGTGCGCCAGGGAGCCGCAGCCTCGATCGAAGTCAACACCAGCTACAGCGCCAATCCGCAGTGGCACAAGGATCGCGGGGTGGTCGATGCCGTCCTCGACCAAGTCGAACCGGGCACGACGAATTTCACCGTCAAGGTGCTGGTCGATAATTCGGATTACCACCTGCACGCTGGGATGCCGGTCAACGGGTTCGTCGACTTGCCGCCGGTTCGGGGCATCATCGTTCCGGATACGGCCTTCCTCGACGACACGCACACGACGGTCGACGGCGTCGAGGGCGGCGTCGTTCACCTCAAGACCGTCAACGAAGTCGCCGACGACGGCGCGAACGCCGTCGTGACCGGGCTTCCGGCGGGCGAACTCGTCGTCAAGAACGTGACGGCGGAGTCGGTCGGAAACGGAGACCGGGTCACCCCCTCGACGCAAAGCGCGCCGAAGAAGTAGATGAGCCTCACGCGCGCCTTTCTCAAGCGTTCGACGCTGACGTTCGTCTTCGTCGCGCTAACCCTGTTGGCCGGCGTGTTCTCGCTGCGAACGCTCGTCGTGCAGCAGACGCCCAACACCGGTCAACCCACGATCAACGTGCAAGTCTCTTACAGCGGCGCTTCGACGACCGACTTGCAGACCGAAGTCGCCGAACCGATCGAGGACCAGATCGCGGGCGCACCGTTTCTGGATCACATCGATACGACGATCGAGACGGGCAGCGTCTCGATCTCGGCGGCCTTCGCGCTGACCTCCACCGACACCGAGAACATCGCTAACGTCGAGAAGGCCTTGCAGGCGGCCCAGCGGCAACTGCCGACCGCCATCCAAGCCCCGACGATCCGCGTCGCGGATCCGAGCGAACCCAACGTGATCACGCTCTCGCTCGTCTCGAAGAAATACTCGCAAACCGCTTTGGGCGCGCTCGCCAACAATCAGATCGTGCCCGCGATCGAGCAGTTTCCGGGCATCTCCCAGGCGAGCGTCAACGGAACGACGCAAGCGGCGTTCGAGGTCCTGGTCAACCCGAACTTGCTGGCCGCCGACAACCTCACGCTGACGGACGTCGTTAACGCGATCGAGCCCAACAACGTGCGCGCGCCCGGCGGCATCATCTATCAACCCGGCCACGAAACCCAGATCGACGTGCGCGGCGACATCTTCGATCCGCAGTCGGTCGCGAATCTGCCGATTCACGTCGCCTATGCGGGGACGTCGGCAAGCACCACCGCCACGGGCGGCGCCGGCGGCTCCGGCGGAGCGAGCGGATCGGGCGGTGCGTCGTCGGGAGGTGCCGCGGGCTCTGGTTCGTCCTCCGGCGGCATCGCGTCGGGCGCGGGGACCTCGGGCGCGGGGAACTCCGGCACGGGCTCGGCGGGGAGCGCGTCTTCAGGATCCGGTACCGGCGTATCGGCGTCGACCGTGATGCCGCCGTCGAGCGCGTCCGCCGGATCGACTGCAAGCGGGTCGACGTCAACCGGCTCGACGTCGACCGGCGCGGCTTCGTCCACGACGTCCGGTGCCGCCACCGGCGGCACCAATTCGAGCGGCTATGGGTCGACCTCCGCGGCCACCGGAACGTCCGGAACGTCGCAAGCGTCCGGGACGACGGGAACGTCGGCGACGGGTGGGAGCGCGACCACGACGCGCAGCGGCGGCAGCGCCGGTACCGCGACCAGCACCGCCAACGCAGCCGGCACCGCCGGCTCCGCCGGCACGGCCGGTACGGGAACGAACGGGATCTTCGCGGGCGGCGTGACGCCGTCGACCGCGACGTCGAACTCCACGTCGTCCGCCAGCGGCGCGTCGAGCGCCGCGGCGAACCTCCCGATCGACACGCCGGTCAACGTCAGTTCCGTTTCGTCGGCCACCAATAGCAGTTCGTCCACTTCGCCGGGGACGATCTCGCAGGAAGCCTCGACCATGCCCTCCGCAGCGTCGAGCGAGTACGGCTCGGGAGCGGGCACCTCCATGTCGCCCTTCCTCGGAATCCTCAGCCCCTGGGCGGTTCCCTCGGCCGACAAGCGGATTTCCGACGTCGCGCAGGTGCTCACCGGAAGCGTCACGCAGCGCGTGTACGCCTCGCTCAACGGCCAGAGCGGCGTGGCGCTGCAAGTTCAAAAGGCGACGACCGCGAGTGAAGTGACGGTCGCGAAAGAAGTGGCTGCCGGGCTGCCGGCGCTGCGCGCGCAGTTTCCCGGAATCGATTTCGAAGTCGCGCACGATCAGTCGATCTTCACGCAGCAACAGCTCGAATCGGTCGAGCACACGCTGATCGAGGGCATCGTCTTGACCGCGGTCGTGATGCTGTTCTTCCTCAAATCGTGGCGCAACGCGGTGGTCGTGATGGTCGCGATTCCGACCTCGCTCGGCGTGACGCTGTTCGCGATGAAGCTCTTGAACTTGACGCTCGATACGATTTCGTTGATGGCGATGACGCTCGTGGTCGGGATCCTGATCGACGATTCGACGGTCGTGCTCGAGAATATCGAGCGTCACCGCTCGCTCGGCGAGGAGCCGGCGGACGCGGCGCTCAACGGCCGCAGCGAAATCGGGCTGGCCGCGATCGTCATCACGATGGTCGACGTCGTCGTTTTCTTGCCGATCGCTTTCGCGAGCGGACAGGTCGGCGCGCAACTCTCCGAGTTCGGCATCGTGGTCTCGGTCGCGACCCTGACTTCGCTGTTCGTCTCGTTTACGGTGACGCCGGTGCTCGCGGGACTCTGGTCGATGAAGTCCACGTGGAAGCCGTGGCCGATCATCCGCTGGTTCGACGATCGCTTCGAAAAGTTTCGCGGCGTTTACACCGATCGCTGGCTACCGGCCGCGATGCGGACGCCCTGGCCGATCGTGATCGTTTCGGTCGTGCTCTGCGTTCTGGCGTTCTTACTGGTTCCCACCGGCTGGGTCGGCGAGGAGTATCAGCCGGTCCAGGATCAGGGAATCATCTATGCCCAGGTCACGCTCCCTCCCGGACATCCGCTGTCGCAGACGCGCCAACTGATGTCGACGCTGGAAGCCAAAGTGCGGCAAACGATCACGGGGCCGGATTTCCAAAGCGAACAAACGATCGCGGGCGGGTATTCGGCCGAGTTCGGCGGCTTCGTGCAAGAAGGCAACGTCGGGCAGATATCGATCTATCTCTCGACCAATCACAAGACGCCGACCGCCACGTACGTGACGCAGCTGCAATCGGTGCTCGGCAAACTGACGCCGCCCAATTCGCTCAGCGTCGTGCAATCGACGCAACAGGGCGGCGGCGTCCAGCAGCCGATCGACGAACTGGTCGGAACGACGAACGGAACCGATCCGACGGCCTACGCGGCCAAAGTCTTCGCGGCCCTCAAAGCGACGCCCGGGGCGGTCGGCGCGCAGGATAGCGCGAGCAATGCCGCGCCGCAGGTTGAAGTCGACTTCGACCGGGTCAAACTCCAGTCGCTCGACGTCAGCGTCGGGACGGCGGCGGCGGCGGTCGAAGCGGCCTTCGGCGGCGACGAAGCGACTCAAATCGAAACCCCGCAAAACGGTTTGACCGAGATCCTCGTCGAGTATCCGGTGCCGTATCAAAACTCGCTGGCGGCGCTGTTGAACATCCCGCTGCGCTCGCAAGACGCCAACGCCGACATCGTCCGGCTCGGCGACGTGGCCCATCTGTACTGGGCGCCGGCACCCTTGATCCTGACGCGCGAAAATCGCCAGCAGGTCGTGCACGTGTCGGCCAACGTCGCGGGCGGCTACAATCTCTCCGACGTGACGAAAGCCTTTCAGCAGCACGTCAAAGCGCTGAACTTGCCGAAAACGGTGACGGTCCATCCCGCCGCGCAGGGCCAGCAAGATCTGATGAACCAGGCGCTGACGACCCTCGGGAGTTCGCTCGCGATTTCCTTCGTGCTCGTCTTCCTGATGATCGTGGCGCTCTACAATAGCTATCGCACGCCCTTCGTAACCCTCTTCGCGGTTCCGCTCGCGACGATCGGCGCGTTCGGCGCGCTGTGGATCACGCGGTCGACGCTCAACCTCTATTCGCTCATCGGCATGGTGCTACTCGTGGGGCTGGTCACGAAAAACGGCATCCTGCTGGTCGACTACGCCGACACCGTTCGCGCCCGCGAGGGCCGCACGCGAGAAGAAGGCATGCGCGAAGCGGCGACCACCCGCTTCCGCCCGATCATGATGACGACGATCGCGATGGTGGCGGGCATGTTGCCGCTCGCGCTCGGCCTCGAACCCGGCGGTCAGAGCCGCGCGTCGCTCGCGATCGTCGTGATCGGCGGCCTGCTGAGTTCCCTGGCACTCACGCTTTTCATCGTCCCGATCATGTATTCGTGGCTCGCGCCCAAGACGTTGAAAGCGGAAACGAAATTCGCCGACGAGGCGCGCCCGCCGGAACCGCCCCAGATGGGAACCCCGGCACCCGCTTAGCAACGTGCCGGCCATCGAGCGAACTGCTGTTTCGCATGTGCGTATCCGTGGAAAGATAACTAGCGCATGCGACTTCGTGAAAGGAAATCAAAATGTTACGACAATTGACGTCCGTCGCGGTCGCGACGGCAAGCGCGGCCGCGTTCGCGCTGCCGGCCGCCGCGCAACCGCTGCCGACGCAGCAGTTTCCCTACAAGTCCGGTCCCGTGACCATCGCCTCGTGCACGCTCAACGAGAATACGAGCAATAGCACGGTCAGCCCGAATAGTTTACGGATAAACTATTTTAACAACGTCGACGGAAGCAAGCTTACCTCCATCACGTTCCGCGTCCGCTACGGCGGGACGCCCGTGACGGTGACGGACACGGGCACGTTCGAACCCAAACAGTCGATCACGCACCAGTTCAACTTGCTCGGCGGGATGCCGTGGACGGGCGCGAAGCCGGAGGTCTGCCGCGTGGTGACCGCGACCTTCGCCGACGGCCACGTGGTCAACCCGCCGTACGACGGTCCGGACGGTCAAGATGCGGCCATGCCTGGCGCCGCTCCGGGCGCGATGGCCGCACCGGCCGGCGCGCCGCCGCCGATGCCGCCACCGGCGCCGGCTCCGCAACCCACGTCCACGTAGAGACGGCGAACGTTACCGGTCGGGGTGCGAAGGCACCGCGATCCGAGCGAAGCGATTCAGGGCGTCGGTAGCGTACAGCTTGCCGTCGGGACCGGCGCCGACCGAATCGATGCTAGCAGGGCCGCGCGGCGAGAAGTACTCGTCGATGCGGCCCGCGTGCGTCCCGCGAGTGACGACGCGGGCGATGCCTGCGGTCGTCGAGAGATAGACGTCGCCGTCGGGTCCCTCGGCGATATCGTTCGCGACGGAACTGAGGCCGAAGTACTCGGTGACCCGGCCGGTCTGATCGATGCGGCCGACCGTCGTCCCCGCGTATGCCGGAGCGCCCGCCGGCGTGCACGGCTGCGCGAACCAGATGTTGCCGTCGCCGCCGGGAGCGACGAACCCGGTTTCGCACCCCGGCGTGGGCGGCAGGGCGACGAAGCCGAGCGCGCCGCGCGTCGTCGCATGCCCGATCGCACCGCGGGCGGGCACGGCCGGCGAGCAGACGTACCCCTTTAGACCGCATTGGGTCACGAAAAACCACAGCGCGCCGTCCGCGCCGGGCGCAATTTCGTGCTGGTACGGCAGCGCTGAATAGATCGCGTTCCCGAACACGTCGAGCGGCATCGGATAGTTCAGCAGGGTTCCGCCCGCGAGCGTGCCGATGCCGATCGTGCGGCAGAGCGTCTCGATGAACCAGGGGCTGCCGTCGGGTCCGACCGCGATCGAGAGCGGCTCGTAGCGCAGTCCGCAGGTCGAATCCGTCGGCGTCGCCGAGAGATCGATCGCGCCCCCAACCGTGACGGCGCCGACGTACGCCGCTTGAACCGTATCGTTCTGTTTGGCGGTCGAAAGCGCGAACCACAGGAACCGCGAGTTGCCGCTGGCGAGTGCCAAGTAGCCGTTGCTCTGCGGCGTCGCGTACGACGTGGTCGCGCCGGTCGGCTCGGCGCGCACGATGCGTTGGCTATGCAATGCCTGGACCACGAACCAGACGTGCTCGTCCCCGAGCGGGCCCTGCGCGACGGAGCCCACGGGCGACCCGCGCAACGGAAAATAGTTCAGGAACGTCGCGCTCGAGAGATCGCGCACGGTGTTGGCGGCGGCCGCAAAAGTCGAGACGTGCTGCGTGATGGCCAGGGCCTGCGCGCGACCGCGAGGGCCGAAGAAGGTCACGCGCAAGCGCGTCGCACCGGACGTTACGCCGGCCGTCACCACGCAGCGTGTGCCTCCGCTTTCGGCCGCGCAAAAGCGCGAACTCGCCGGGTTGACGCTTGCGCTCGTCAGGCTGACGCTGCCGGTTACGAAGCTTCTCGCTTCGATCCGCACCGAGCGCGTGCCGGCGGGTACGTCGTGCAGCAAGAGCGTCACCGCGGTGACGAGGACGGTCGCCACGGCCGTGTGGCCGGCGCGGTCCCGGAAGGTGAGATCCGCCCGGCCTCCATGCAGCGGGACGACCGTGAAGTTCTCTGTCGCGCCTCCGCGCGCGTCGGCGAACGCCGGCACGATCTTCGCGACCGCGGGGTTGCTGTCGGTTACGGTGACCCGGCCCGTGTACGCGGACTCGCTCACCTTGAGCGTGCGCGCGCTAGCCGGCCCGAGCGTGTCGAAATCTAGGAGCGCGGGCGTGACGCTCAGGCCGGCGGCGGTCGCGCGAACCCCGGCCGCCAGAACGAGCGCACCCGCCAGCGCGATGATGCGGCAGGCCATGCGGGAAGCGGAAGGTGCGATCATGTTCTCCCGAGGCGATCGTAGGGGTACCCATCGGCTGTACCCCGCCGTCGGCGCCGGCTCACGTTGGATTGCCGAGGTAGGGTTCTCCCCCATACACGAGCGGGCGGGCTTGGGCTAGAGTGGGTCCATGAGGATTCCTGTGAAAGCCGTTCTTTTATCGCTGTCAGCTCGAGTGGCGGCACTTATCGCGTCGCTTGCCTTGGTTACCTTTCCCATGGCCGCCGGAGCCACGACGGCTTGTACGTGGTCCATCGTTCCGAGCGTCGACGGCGGAACGAACGGCAACGTGCTGTACGGGGCCGGGGCCTCCACCATCGACGACGCGTGGGCCGTCGGCTCCTACACCTTGAACGGGGCGCAGACGCCGCTGACCGAACACTGGACCGGCGCGAAATGGACGCGCTTCGCGGCACCCAACGCCGGCCCGTACGACAACGTGCTGGCGGGCGTCGCGGTGCTCACTGCGACCAATACGTGGGCGGTCGGTTACTATTATACGGGGTCCCGGAACGAGCCGCTGATCGAACACTGGAACGGAGTCAAGTGGAGCGTGTTCTTGAGCCCCACGATCAGCTCCGCGTACGGCGCCCAGTTGAACGCGATCGCGTTCGTCTCGCCGACCAACATCTACGCCGTGGGCTGGATCTATACGTCGTACAGCGGTACCACGCAGTCGCTGATCGAACATTGGAACGGGGAGGCTTGGACAGTCGTGCCGAGTCCGAACGTCACCGGCTCGATCGTCGAGAATCTCGGCAGCATCAGCGCGGTCAATGCCGACGACATTTGGGTCGGCGGCGTCTACGTCCCAGCGGGAGGGAACACGGGCATTCATCGGACGCTGTCGTTGCACTGGAACGGTAAGACGTGGGCGATCGTCCTGGCGCCCAACGAAAATACGAGTTCCAATAACTTCAACGGAATCGCGGCGTTCTCGACGGGCGTGTTCGCCACGGGCGATTACTACAACTTCACCACGGCGGACTTTCGCACGCTGGCCGAGTACTACAATGGAACGAAGTGGGTCATTCAAACCAGCGCCAACATCGGGAAGGTGCAGACGGACCTCTTCGGAATGGCCGGCGTGTCGCCGACCGAGGTCGTCTCCGTGGGCAGCTACTTTCTCTCCGGCGTCTCGCGAACGTACGCGATGGTTTCGAGCGGCACGGGCGTCAGCGAGTACACTCCGCCCAACCTCGGGGCGACCGCGAACTTCTTCAACGGGGCGTATAAGATCCCGGGAACGACCGACGTGTGGGCCGTCGGCGGCACGGACGACGCCACCGGTAACGCCGATCACGGTCTGATCGAGCGCTATCACTGCTGAAGGCAAACGTCGCTATCGGGGCGGCAGCGTCAGCGTCGCTTCGATCAGCGCCGTGGCGCTGCCGCCGACGTCGATCGTATCGAATTCGGCGCCGCGCATGCGCACGATTCCGTGGAGCAGGCTGCGGCGCCCCATTTTGACGCCTTGCTCGTTCGTGAACCGCGCGCCGTCGCGAGCGTCGAGCAAACGGTGTTTCACCAAATAGGCGCCGAGCGGACCCGTCGCGCTGCCCGTGGCCGGATCCTCGACGACGCCGAGCTCGCGCGCGAACATCCGCGCGTAGACGCCGCCGGCCACCGGCGTGAAGACGAACGCGGCGTTGCCGGCCGGATGCCCGGCAACGGCGCGCTGAAGTGCCGCTGCGTCCAGGAGTGCCCGATCGACCGCGGCCCGGTCGCTCAGCGGGACGTAGAGAAACCACGGCCCCGCGCTACCGGCCTCGACCGGATAGCCGGTTAGCAGGTCGGCGGGCTCGAGCCCGAGCGCGCGCGCGCAGGCGTCGCGTTCGAACGCCGGCCCGAGGGTGATCGGGGGCGTGCGCAGCCACGCGATGAAGGGATCGGTTGCGCGTTCGAGCCGGATCGCCACGGCGCCCACCTTTTCCTCGACGGCGAATTCACGGGCGCCCGGAGGGATGCGTCCGGCTCGACTAAGCGCGAAGACCGTGCCGAGCGTCGGGTGTCCGGCGAACGGCATCTCGGCGGCGGGTGTGAAGATGCGCAACCGCGCGACGCAGTCGGTACGCGTCGGCGGGAAGACGAAGACGGTCTCGGAGAGGTTCAACTCTCGTGCGATCGATTGCATTTCGCGGTCGCCAAGATCGTTGCCGTCGAGAAAGACCGCGAGCGGATTGCCTTCGAGCGGCGTTTCCGTAAAAACGTCGACGACGCAATAACGATAGGCGCGACTCATCGCGCCCTACTTAGGCGGAGCGGCGGAGTTTGTCCTTGGATTGCGACGTCGCGTGGCGCGCGATCATCAGATGCCGCGCGTTGCGCGGTAGGACGCCGTCGGCGGTGGCGGCGTAGGGAATGCGCGCGTGCGAGAAGGCCGCGCGCATGCGGCGGCTGCCGGGATCCACGGCGATCGAACAGCCGCGTTCGCGGGCCGTTGCGAGCGCTGCGTCGATCGCCGCCAAGCCGTCGCTCGAGGTCACCGCGACGTGACGCGTCGTTAAATATAAATCGGTCGCACCGTCGGCCGTCAAACGATCGACCGTGGCGGCGAAAATGTCGCCCATGGTAACGTCGAGATCGCCGATTAAATCGACGACGACGGCAACGCGATTGTGCGCTGCGGGTGCAAACGCTGTTGTCGATAACATGGTCGAAGTATGCCGAAGGGCGCTGAGAGAGACCTGAGAGGTGGATGAGAAATTCGCCCTCCCACGACGTTTCTCTCAGCCAATTCTCAGGAAACGTACGTAGCATCTTACTGATGCTGCAGGCTCAATCGCGAATTCTCATCGTCGATGACGAGCGCCATATCCGCGAGTTGCTCGAAATCGGCCTCGGTGACGAAGGCTACGAAGTTCGTACGGCTCCCGACGGCCAAGTCGGTTTGCAGATTGCCCGCGACTGGACGCCGGACGCGATCGTCCTCGACGTCATGTTGCCTAAGATCGACGGCATCTCGCTCTTACCGATGTTCCGCAAGCTGACCGAAGCGCCGATCCTGATGCTCTCGGCCAAGGGCGAGACCATGGACAAGATCGCCGGGCTGCAGGGCGGCGCGGACGACTACGTGTCCAAGCCCTTCGAGATGGCGGAATTGACCGCGCGGCTCGAGACGGCGCTCCGCCGTCCGCGGTTGGCGGCTCCGCAGGTCCTGCGTTTCACCGATCTCGAGGTGAACCTCGAGACCCGTCTGGCCCGGCGCGGCGAGAAGCGGATCTCGCTCTCCGCCCGCGAGTACGACCTGCTCGTGGTCCTCTTGCGCAATCCCAATCGCGTCTTCAGCCGCGATCAGCTGCTGGATCAGGTGTGGGGAACCGAACGGTACGTCGGTCCGGGCGCCGTCGAAACGTATATCTCCTACCTGCGCGCCAAGGTCGACCACGGCTTCTCCAAGCGCTTGATTCACACGCATCGCGGAGTCGGTTACTCCCTCCGAGAAGAATAGTCTGTGTTTCGTTCGCTCGCCGCGCGCTTGACCGCCACCTACGTGTTCGCGGCGATCGTGCTCGTGGTGATCGTGATCGCCGCCGTCACGACGTTCACGCTCTCGTGGTTCGGCATCGCGACGCGCGAGTCGACCGAAGCGGTCGCACGGCAAGTGCCCGAGGAATACCGGCTCGAGGTCTCCCGCGGCCGTTCGCTCGAGCAAGCGGCGCACGCCCTGGCGGAGCACCTGGCCCGCCCGGGAATCCGCGTCGTGATCATCGGCTTCGAGGGCGGCCGCCGGCGCTTTCTGGCCGCCGCCCCCGACGAAGGGCCGCCGCGTTTCGGGCCGCCGCCGTCGTTCCCGAGCGGCAACCCGAACGGGAACGTGATCCCCGGCGGCGTCCCGCAGGCGCCGCCCGGCGCGCCGCTGGATCGGCCGCGCCCCTTTCCGAACGACGCGAACGACCGGATGCGGCCGTTTCCGTTCGCGCTCGATTGGCTGCTGCGGCTGGAACCGCGTAGCGTCGCGATTCCATTCGGCCGGGTGACGATCTTCCCCGATCCGGCGCAGCTCGTGGCCGCGATCAACGCGTTCTGGCTCGCGATGCTCCCGATCGGGTTCTTCGTGGTTGCCGCCGCCTGGCTGCTCGGGCGCTACATCACGGGCCAAGCGCTCCGCCCGCTCGCGGAGACGACGGCCTCGCTCGACCGTTTCGGCGCGGGCGATTTCACGCCGCGGGCGATCGTGACGATCGAGCGCAACGAGATCGGCGAACTCGCGCGCGCGTTCAACGCCGCCGCCGCGCAAGTCAGCGCTGCCTTTGAGGAACGCCGCGCGGCCGAGGCGCAGATGCGGCAATTCATCGCGGACGCGGGTCACGAGTTGCGCACGCCGCTGACCGTCATCATGGGTTTCATCGACGTCTTGCGCCGCCGCGCGCAGGGCGAGGGCGGCATCGCACCGCGCATCTACGAAACGATGCTCGAGGAGAGCCGGCGCATGCGGGCACTGATCGACAAGCTGATCTTGCTCGCGCGGCTCGAGAATCCGCAACCACGCGAGCTGGAGACGGTCGACTTGGCGCAAGTCGCCGGGCAAGCGGTCGCCGCTTTGCAGGTGCTCGATGCCACGCCGCGCGTCGCCCTACAGTCCGCGAGCGACGTACTGGTGCGCGGCTACGAGGGCGAGCTCTACGACGCGCTGGCCAATTTGGTCGAGAACGCCCTCAAATATGCCCCCGGATCGCCCGTCGAGGTGCGGGTCCGCGTCAAAGACGGCGAGGCGCTCGTCGACGTGAGCGACCGGGGTCCCGGCATTCCCAGCGACGAGCAGACGCGGATTTTCGACCGTTTCTACCGCGGCCGCGACCGCGGCGAGACCGAAGGCTTCGGCCTGGGCTTGGCGATCGCCAAGCGCGCCGTCGAGCGCGCGGGCGGCCGCCTCACGCTCCACAGCGTGCCCGGTGAAGGGAGCCGGTTCACCTTGGCGATGCCGCTGGCCACGCGCGGAGAGGCTGCCACGCTCGCCGTATAGGCCCCTATGATCCGTCTCCTCGACGAGACGACCGTCGGGCAGATCGCGGCGGGCGAAGTCGTCGAACGCCCGCTGTCCGTCGTCAAGGAACTGGTCGAGAACGCGCTCGACGCGGGTGCGACGAGGGTTTCGGTCGCGATCGCCGGCGGCGGGCTCGACACGATCGAAGTCGCCGACGACGGGAGCGGCATCGTGCCGGCCGACATGGAGCTGGCCTTCGCGCGGCATGCGACGAGCAAACTCGCGCGCGCGGACGACCTCGAGAAAATCGCCACGTTGGGGTTCCGGGGCGAAGGCCTGGCCAGCATCGCGAGCGTCGCGCGGGTGCGCTTGATCTCGCGCACGGCGGGCAGCGACGTCGGCTTCGCGGTCGACGCCCATGCCGGCACGGTCTCCGCGCCCGAACCCGTCGCGGCCCCGCCGGGAACGCGGGTCATCGTGCGCGGACTCTTCGCGAACGTTCCGGTGCGGCGGGAGTACGTGCGCTCGCCGGCGGCTGAGTTCGCGCGCATCTCGGCGTTCTTGGCCACGCTCGCGCTGGGCTATCCCGGCGTCGCCTTTTCGCTCTCGCACGACGGACGCGCGAGCTTCGTCTTCCCGGCGGCCCCGAGCGTCGAACAGCGGCTCGTCCACGTATTCGGCCCGGCGCCGGCCGGGGCGCTGCTGCCGCTCGAGACGGCGGAGCCGCCGGGCTCGGCCCTGCGCGTCGGCGGCTTCATCAGCCGGCCCGGCTTCGATCGCGCCGACCGGCGCATGCAATTGCTCTTCGTCAACGGCCGGCTGCTGCGCTCGAGCCTGGTCGCCGGCGCCTGGAACGCCGGCTACGCGACCTTCGGGCTGGCGGGCCGCCAGCCGTTCGGCGTGATCTTCCTCGATCTGCCGCCCGACCGCGTCGACCCCAACGTCCATCCGACCAAGAGCGACGTGCGGCTGCGCCACCCGGAAGCCGTGCACGACGCCGTCAAACGGGCGATCCGCGCCACCCTCGCGCGCGACGCCGGCATCCGGATCGAAGGCGCCCTCTCGCTCGCGCCTCCGGCCGCGGGGTCCGCGGGACTGCACGGGCCCGGTCAGAACGGTGCCGGGCTCGTGTGGGCCGGCGGCGTCGCCGAGGCTGAGGCGGGCGGGGCGGCCGCCGGCGATCCGGCATCCGATGTCCCGGCCGCGCTGGACTTCGCCGCCTCGGAAACGCCGGCGGCGCTGCGCATCCTCGCGCAGCTCGACGCGACCTATCTGCTCGCGACCGACGGCAACGCGCTCGTGCTCGTCGACCAGCACGCGGCCCACGAGCGGGTCGCGTACGAGACGATCGCGGACCGGGCGCGGCGGGGCGAACCGGTCAGCGAGCCGTTATTGATTCCGTATGCGCTCGAACTGGACGCGGCCGAGGCCGCGCGGTTCGAAGCGTCGCGCGAGGCGCTCGCCGCGGCGGGTTTCGAAGCGGAACCGTTCGGCGAGCGCTCGTACCGGGTCACGGCGACCCCGGCCGGGTACGGCGCGCGCGCGTTCGACGTGCGCGCGTTCGTCGCCGATCTCGGCGACGACATTCCGGGCTTGAACGCGCGCGAACGCGCCTGGGCGTCGCTGGCTTGCCATTCGGTCGTGCGCGCGGGCGAAGCGCTGGAAGTCGAAGAGATGGCGGCTCTGCTCGCGCGGCTGGTGCGCTGCGCGAACCCGATGCATTGCCCGCACGGTCGACCGACGATCGTGCGCATCGAGGCCGGTGCCATCGCCCGCATGTTCAAGCGTTTGTGAACGTCCTGATCCTCGCGGGGCCGACCTGCTCGGGCAAAACGGCGCTGGCGCTCGAACTGGCCGAACGCTTCGACGCTGAGATCGTCGGCGCCGACTCGCGCCAGATCTACCGGGGCATGGAGGTGGGCACGGCGGCGCCGACGCCCGCCGAGCGCGCGCGCGCGCCGCATCATCTCATCGGCTTTCTCGATCCGCACGAACGGTATAGCGCGGCGCGTTTTGTGGCCGACGCGTCGGCGGCGCTGGCCGGCGTCCGCGCGCGCGGTAAGCGGGCGATCGTGGCCGGCGGAACCGGGTTCTACATCCGCGCGCTGGCGGGCGACGTCGCGCTCTCGGCCGCCTTCGATCCGGCGTTGCGCGAGCGGCTGGCCCGGGAGGCCCGGCTTCATCCGCCCGGCGTGTTGCACGCCTGGCTGCGCGCGCGTGACCCCGCGCGGGCGGAGACGGTATCGCCGAGCGACGGGTACCGGATCGTCCGCGCCCTCGAGGTCGCCTTGACCCGCGCCGCCGGGTTGCCGGCCGAGCCGGATCCGAGGCCGTCGGGCCCGGACGGCCTCGCGGGCTTCACGTTTCACAAAGTGGTGCTCGACGTCGAAGACGGCGAACTCGACGCGCGCATCGCCCGGCGCGTCGACGCGATGCTGGCCGGCGGACTGGTCGCGGAAGCGGAGCGCATCGGCCCGGGCGCGGTGGCCGCCGATGCGGTCGGCTATCCGCAGGCATTGGCCTATCTCGGCGGCTTGTCGACGGCAGCCGAACTGCGCGCGTCCTTGGTCCGGGCCACGCGGCGTTATGCCAAGCGTCAGCGCACCTGGTTTCGCAGCGAACCCGCCGTGACGTGGGCGACGCCCGGATCGATCCGCTCGCTCGCCGCCGCCGTCTTGGGCGGTTGACCGCTCACACAGGACGGCGCCGCGAAGGGCCTGAAGCGCGCGGAATGCCGACCACTTCGAGCCCGAACGCCGGGCGCGCCCAGCTCCAGGACACCTACCTCGCGGAGGTAAAGCGCCAAGGCATCGCCGTAACCGTCTACCTCGTCAACGGGTTCCAACTGCGAGGGACGGTCCAGGGCTACGACGCCTTCACGATCGTGCTCGAATACGAACATCGCATGCACTTGATCTACAAACACGCCGTCTCCACGATCTCGCCCCAGACGCCGTTGACCCTGCCCGAGTGAACGCGAACGGGCGGGCCGTGGCCGTGGTCAAGATGCACGGAGCCGAAAACGTCTTCGCGCTCGTCGACGAGCGGCCGCCGCACTTCGAGACCTATGCGGAATTGGCGCGCACGCTCTGCGCGAAGGACGGCCCGATCGGCGGCGCCGACGGATTGCTCGCCGTGTTGACCTCGCCCGGTCACGCGGCCAAAATGCGGATCTTCAACGCCGACGGCAGCGAAGCCGAAATGTGCGGCAACGGCGTGCGTTGCGTGGCGCGCTATTTGGCCGAACGCGGCGCGGGCCGGTCTTTTTCGATTTCGACCTTGGCCGGGCCGATCGGCGTTACGGTGACGTCGCCCGGCGCGACGTTCGAAGCGTGCGTCGACATGGGGCTCGTGACGTTTCCCAACGCCCTGCGCGAAGAGCGCCTGGCCTTCGAAGGCGCCGGCGCGTTTTACAGCGTGTCGGTCGGTAACCCGCATGCCGTGTTTTTCGTCGACGACGTCGACGCGGTCGATCTCGAAGCGCTCGGCGCGCTGCTGCCCGGCACCAACGTCCATTTGGCGCGCGCCGTCAACGACCGCACGTTGCGCGTCCGACATTTCGAACGCGGCGTCGGTTTGACGCGGGCGTGCGGCACCGGCGCCGTCGCGTGCGCGGCCGCCGCGACGGTCGTGCGCGGCGCGCGCTCGCCGGTGGAAGTCGACGTGCCGGGCG
>Ga0116229_10007815_pt1 | contig 16784 bp, 17 predicted proteins | sample S1TSphgellanicum_3_FD_87313 | JGI IMG/M metagenome (GOLD analysis project Ga0116229, IMG submission 87313) | Host-associated microbial communities from peat moss isolated from Minnesota, USA - S1T2_Fc - Sphagnum magellanicum MG | ecosystem: Host-associated > Plants > Peat moss > Unclassified...
CTGGTAGCCGACGGTCTTTAAGCGCGGATTTTTGCATACTGACGCTTGGGGGTTGTCGGCTATCCTGCTTCTTACCGCCGGTCCGTAGAGCCTTCTCCCAACTGCCGTCCGCAGGACCACTTGTACCTAGGCGCCGGTTGCGCTATGATCGGCTCCTATGTTCGAGTATCCCAAGCACTATGACGTAATCGTCATCGGGGCGGGGCATGCCGGGGTCGAGGCGGCCCTGGCGGCGGCACGAATGGGCTGCGAGACGCTGCTCCTGACCATGAACCTCGATACCATCGGCCAGATGTCGTGCAACCCGGCGATCGGTGGCCTGGCCAAGGGCCAGATCGTGCGGGAGATCGACGCACTCGGCGGCGAGATGGGACTCAACACCGACGCGACCGGCGTGCAGTTCCGGATGCTCAATGCCTCGAAGGGCGCGAGCGTGCGGGGTCCCCGGGCGCAGTGCGACAAGAAAGCTTACCAATTCCGGCTGAAGGCAACCTGCGAGCGGCAGGAGCGCCTCGATGTGAAGCAGGGACATATCGCGGAGATTCTCGTGGAGGGAGATCGCGTCACCGGCGTCTCGACGCAACTTGGCGTGACCTTTCGCAGCCGGACGGTCATCGTCACCACGGGTACTTTTTTGCAGGGTCTGATGCACGTGGGCTTGCGCAATACGCCGGGCGGCCGGATGGGCGATACGGCGAGCGGGCTCTCGGCCTCACTGCTCAAGCTCGGCTTTGAGCTCAAGCGGCTGAAGACCGGCACACCCCCTCGCCTGTTGAAGAAAAGCATCGATTTTAGCCGAATGGATTTGCAGGAGGGCGACCATCCGCCGAAGCCTTTTAGTTACTTGGCCGATACGTTGAGGAAAGGGCGCGATGACATTTTCACGCTGAATGAGTGGCGGGACGGAATGTTCCACGTGGAACAATTGGCCTGCGCCATCACCTACACGACGGCCGAGACGCACCAGATCGTCCGCGCCAATCTCGACAAGTCGCCGCTTTATTGCGGTCGGATCGAAGGCGTCGGCCCCCGCTACTGCCCTTCCCTCGAAGACAAAGTCGTTCGCTTCGCCGACAAGGAGCGCCACCAGCTTTTCCTCGAACCCGAGGGTCGCCACACCGACGAATACTACATCAACGGTTGCTCGACCAGTCTGCCGTTCGAGGTCCAACTCGCGTTCATCCGTTCGATCCCGGGCTTGGAGAAGGCCGAGATCATGCGGGCAGGGTACGCGGTGGAATACGATTTTAGCCCGCCGACCCAGCTTCAGCCTTCACTCGAAACCAAGCGGGTGGGGGGATTGTTCTTCGCGGGCCAGCTCAACGGGACGTCGGGTTACGAGGAAGCCGCCGGGCAGGGGCTCATCGCGGGAATCAACGCGGCGCGGCAGGTGCAGGGCAGGGCGCCACTGATTCTGCGCCGGGATCAGGCCTACATCGGCGTCCTGATCGACGACCTCGTGACCAAGGGAACCGAGGAGCCCTACCGGATGTTTACCTCGCGGGCCGAGCATCGGCTTTCCCTCCGCCACGATAACGCCGACCTGCGCCTGACCGAGATCGGCGGCGAGATTGGCCTGGCCTCGACCGGGCGGATCGCCAAGCTGCGCGCGAAGCAAGGTGCCCTCACCGAGACGAGGAATCTTCTGGAGACGATCAAGCAGGACGGTCAGCCCTGGGCACATCTGCTCAAGCGGCCGGACACGACGTGGGCCGATCTCCCCTCGCCATTCCAGGCCGTCGATGCCGACGTTGCCGCGCAGCTCGAAACCGAGATCAAGTACGAGGGCTATCTCCGCCGCGAGCAGGCGCATATCGAACGGAACCGTGCCGACGAGGACCGGAGCATCCCCGAATGGATGGACTTCGACTCGGTGCCGGGCCTGAAAGCCGAGGCGCGCGTGAAGCTCAAGAAAATCCAGCCCCGGACCTTTGGCCAGGCGGCCCGCATCTCGGGCATCAACCCGACCGATGTCGCGCTCCTGCAAGTCCACACCAAGCGCGGCAAGACAGCGGCGGCCTTACTGAAATAAGCCATGAAGCATCTGGTTATGGTTGGTAAGGTGGCAGCTTGGATTTCCGCCGTGGTTCCATGCCTGTTCATCATTTCCAAATTGACCGGCTTCACAGCCTATGCAAACCGAAGCGTGGATGGAGATGATAGCCCAGAGCTTTTGATTTTGATTGTGCCTGCAGGTCTTTGGCTTGTAGCGACGGTTACAGGGTTGTTTTCGTCGGGAATTCTTATCTGGAAAACGAGAAGCCGCGCCGGTTTTGTCATTGGATCGATTTGCGGTCTCTCGTTCCTGATTCTCATCACGAAAGCACTTGCATGACCCCTGCCCGCTGGGATGAATTGAAGACCCGCGCCGCGACCATCGTCGAAAAGACCATCGCCGAGCTGCCGCAGGAGGTTCTGGCCGAAGCCCAAAAAGTGCCGGTTCTCTTTGAGAAGGAATGCGCGGACGATCCCGAGATTCTTGGCATCTACGGTCATTTTACGCCGAACGAAATCGGCGAGGCCAATGGACCGATTATTCTCTATCTGGCCACGATTGACGATTACTGCGACGAGGAGGGAGAAGATTTCGCGAGCGAAGTGCGGCTGACCTACCTGCACGAACTCGGCCATCACCTGGGCTGGGACGAGGATGACCTGGAGGCGAGGGGACTGGGGTATTGGGCTCGCTCAAGCCGCATTAAGAGTAAGGACTAAAGGTTTGGTAAGTATCCCTTGAGAGCAAGTCCACAAGATATAGGGCATTAGAACCTACAGGTTGTGCTATCGGCAATATAATGGTAGAACTTATGGGTGGCAAGCAGCTTCGTTATATACGTCGATGAGGCGGGCGACGATGGTTTTACGTTCCGCCCTAAAGCAGAAGGTAGTTCGCAGTGGTTCGCCCTATCTGCCGTCATCACGCGGAAAAACTGCGAGCCTGTTCTATTGGAATCAATGCGGACGGTGAAGACTGTCCTTGAACGCAATCTCAGACAACCACTGCATTTCCGCGACATGAAGTCTAATGCGCGAGTCGTGTGGGTAAGGCATATTGCTAGGCTTCCCATTCGAGTGGCCACCATCTTGGTGCACAAGCCCTCCGTGGAGGATGGCTCAAGTTTTAGTAAAACTTCATGCCAGCTCTATCGCTATGCCAGCCGCTTGCTGATCGAACGTTGTTCGTGGATTTGTCGGGATAACGTGAAACCAGGGGTGGGCGACGGTAAGGCTGAGATCATCTTTTCCAATCGCGGTGGAATGTCCTATGCCGATATGTGGGGCTATTGGAGTCGCCTTAAGCACGATGTAAATGAGCCTACGAAAATTGAGTGGGATCATCTTGATCTAACGAAGTTGAGCGCCATTAATCATGACCAACTATCGGGCTTGCAGATAGCAGATTGCGTAGCATCGGCACATTGGCAGGCCGTCTCCCTCGATAGGTACGGCGTGAATGAACCGCGATACTTTGAAGAACTTAAGCCGAGACTCTATCGCTATAAAGAGCGAGTCATGAGCTACGGCTTAAAGTTCTTGCCTCCGTTAGAAAAAATCAGGCCATCGCAACCTCACTTGAGCGTTTTCGATGGCCTGAAATAGTGGCCCCCCGGTTCGAGTGTCCCATCGCTTTCGCGACTGCCGTCTATTCGACGACCTCTACAAACCCGGCGCTTGACCGCTGCTAATATCGTCGGATACGGCTATGTTGGCAAGGAAAAAGAGTATAATTAGTCCTTAATTAGTACATAGTTAGTCCATGTCCCGAACGGCCAATAAAGTTGGAACGCTTCCGCTTAAGCTCTCCACCCCGCCCAAGATGCGGACTTACTTGGAAGTTCTCGCGACGAAAGAGCTGTACGGGAAGACTGCAACGGAAGTTGCCCAGAGACTCTTGGAAGAGCGAATCCGCGATCTAATCAAGGATGGTACGCTGAAACCACTGGACGAGAGCATCCCCAAAACGCCAGCGTAAAGTAGCTTTATGCCGTGCGTATCGATTTTTCGATACGCACATAGAGAAAGTTGTTCGCACAACAACCGGGCGAAATCAATCTCTGTCTACCGGAGTATTGGAATGCTCAACAGTCAAAAGCACTGGCTGAAAGCTGGCGGCGATCTCGAAGGCTTCGGATTCCGTTTTGCCCGAGAGCCTTGCCAGATAATAGGCACCACTCCTACGCACTATGGTGAGATGAAGGGCAGCTTCCGAACACTTGCCGGTATTAGCGGCATCGGTTAGGCACGTTTTATATTCCTTGAACGTCAGGCCCTTTTGCGAGGACGGGGCGCAACGATAAACATGATAAAGCTCGTTAGCTTTTCGGAACCAATGCGCCTGCCCCATGCTCTTCTCCTTGCCAGAGAGAAGCACAGACATCTTCCCCGGTCCCTTCAAACCACTGTATCAAACGGTCATCAAGAAAGGCAATGCAGGCACCCAAGTCATCAAGATAGTGACCTGTCGCTAATCTGAAATGATCATCAGTGATGGCCAGTACATCAACCACAGCCATGCTGGCAAGGACGTTGCCTTGATCGCGCATTTTCTCGATCACTTCTTTAAAACGTTTCGCGAAATGCTGGCGAATTTCTGGCGAAACGCCCTCGAAATCAAACGCAATTTCCTGCGCCAAACGCCAAGCTGCAAACCAATTGGAGACACACGCCAAAACGCCGTTCTTCAAATCGATGAGTTGAAGAATGCGTTCGATTGTTTGAATATCATCCTCGCTTAGCGTAGACTTCTCGCTCTTCCGAGAGAGATAGCGCAACCGAGGATTTGGCAGAGTTGCGGTATGGGACATGATCGTAGTGGTACACCTATAATAGACATCGGCATAAACCACCCGCAACTTTAAAGTTGTCTATTTTTGTCCAAAATACAACCCATTGTGGTGCGGTTTTTCAAACACCACAATGTCAACCGAGATGGGCATTGACGATTGCTTCTAATGGGCCTAACTTCACGCCGTGCAAGAAACCGATGCAGGACGATTCTTCAAACTGCTGAAGCGTGCTGCGCAGCCACATCCGAAGCCACATGCAAAAACATCGGAAGATCGCTCTTCCGTCGATTGTACCGGTAAGCAAATTCATTCACGTACTTCTGGAGATGCTTCCGCGAAACGGAATGGAACGTCCCATTGATCGACCGCTTAAGCTGACTCCAGAAGCCTTCGATTGAGTTGGTATGCACCATGCCGCGAACATATTCCTTTACGCTGTGGGCAATAGCCTCGTGACGGAAATCAGCGTGCCGTAACCGACGATAGGCTTTGTAATCGTCGGTGATAACAAGACTCTGAGGCATCACATGCTTCTCGATGTTGGAGACAATCGTGCCAGCGGTTACGTTAGGAGCAACCTTAGCCACCACGTTGCCGCCGCGCTCAACCACGCCGATAACCGGAGTCTTGCCAGCCGCACCACGGCCACGGCGACCGGGCCGCTTACCGCCGATGTACGTCTCATCGGCTTCAACGATGCCTTCCAGCGTAAGGCCGTCTTCCTTGAGCAACTGGCGGATTTGGTGAGCCATGCGCCACGCACACTTGTAAGTAACGCCAAGCTGCCGTTGCAGTTCCTTGGCTGCAACGCCGTTCTTGCTGGCCGTCATCAGGAACATGGCGAAGAACCACGAGCGAAGCGACGTAGGCGATTTATGGTAGATCGTACCAGCTGTAGGGTAGATTTGATGACCGCACTCGCAAGCGTAGCTACGGCGGTTTTCAACGGGGTAGAAGTGACCTTTGACGCCGCACTTTTGGCAAGTCGCGCCCTCGGGGTGACGCTGCGAATAGATGTAAGCCAGGCATTCCTTGTCGGTGGGGAATTGCTTGTTAAAGTCCTTGATCGTGTACTTCATTCCAGAAGCATACGTCAAATCGTACTTGTCGTCAAGGGATACTTACCAAAGGTTTTAAAATCAACTTGCAAGACTATTATACGCATGTATTATACGGCCATGGAACTCCATTCCAAAACAAGAACGGGCCGCGGGGCCGTACGGGACTTGCCGAATCGCTTTATGAAACTCGCGATGGACCTTGATCCCGACGTCGTGCAGGAAGCTCCCGGCGATGAGGGTGGGTGTGGGGACGATTCCCTGCCGAACCCGAAGACGACCTTTTTTGAGGACCAGAGCGACTCGATCATCGTGAAGAATAACAGCCCTGATCTGGGTTTCGGCGCGGGCATCAATCCTTATCGCGGCTGCGAGCACGGCTGCGCCTATTGCTATGCGCGGCCTTATCACGAGTACCTGGGATTTTCGGCTGGGCTCGAGTTCGAGACGAAGATCATGGTGAAGCGGCGCGCGGCGGAACTGCTGCGGCGGGAGCTTTCCGATCCCAAATACGAGCCGCAGATGCTCGCGATGAGCGGCGTGACCGATTGTTACCAACCGGCCGAGAGGCAGTTTCGCATCACGCGCTCGTGCCTGGAAGTGCTGGCGGAATTTCGCAATCCGGTGTCGCTCATCACGAAGAATTTTTTGATCACGCGCGACATCGATCTGTTCAAGGAGCTGGCGAAGTACGATGCGGTGCATGTGACGATTTCGATCACGACGATGAATGCCGATCTCGCCGCGAAGATGGAACCGCGCGCGAGCCGGCCGGCGCATCGGTTGCGCGCCGTGGAGATGCTGGCGAAGGCGGGCGTGCCGGTGGGCGTGAATGTCGCGCCGATTATTCCGGGACTCAACGACCGGGAAATTCCGGCGGTGCTCGAAGCGGCGAGGGCGGCGGGCGCGATCGATGCGGGCTACACCATGCTGCGGCTGCCCTACGGCGTGAAGGATGTTTTCACGGAATGGCTGAAGGCGAATTTCCCCGGGAAGCTCGACCGCATTTTGGGAACGGTGCGGGAAGTGCGCGGCGGCAAATTAAACTCGAGCGAATTCGGCACGCGGATGCGCGGCGAGGGGAATTACGCGGACCAGATCGGCCAGATGTTCCACGTCTTCCGCGAGCGCCTCGGCTTCGGCACACGCACGCGCGAATTGCGCACGGAGCATTTCCGCCGGCCCGGTGGGATGCAGATGATGCTGGGGGTTTAATGCTCAATAAAAGAAGGCGTGAAGTGACAGCCTTGACATGCAAATTCCAATCCGTCTTACTCGCATTAGTGAGTATTGAGCACCTTCCCTCCTTCATTCGGGAAAATTACGAGGTTCATGAGTGGAAACATGCCTGCGCAGTTCTGAAGACTGATTTTCCTCAAGAGTGGAAAGAGATTATTGAAGTACTGACCGCTTTTCGATTGGATCGGAGCCACATCGTTATCGGAGGAGGGGGAAAGAGCAAAGTCTCTCAATCTTTAGATTCGGCTTTTGTGCAGCGCGGATGGATTGAGAAAAAGTTTTATACAAAAATTCAGGTTGACGAAAGGACGATGGAAAGTCCTACGCATAAAGTTGACTGCTTCAAAAACTGCGTTGCTTTGGAAATTGAATGGAGCAACAAAGACCCGTTTTTCGACAGGGACTTGAACAACTTTCGTCTGCTATTCGAGCTTCGCGCCATTAGCGTTGGAATTATCATAACGAAAGCCGACGAGCTTCGTGGCGTCTTCGAAAAACTCGGCATATTCTCCAAGTACGGTACGACAACGACTTGGATGTCAAAGCTGCTTCCTCGAGTTGAAGGCGGGGGTGGCGGAGGTTGTCCTGTTCTCGTGTTTGGAATAAAAAAATCACTATTGAAGGAGGAACTATGACTGCATCGGAAAACCTAATTTCAAGTGTGCACGGAAGATTCTCTACGATTCTTGCTGATCCGCCTTGGCAGTTCGCCAATCGAACGGGGAAAATGGCTCCTGAACACAAGAGGCTCTCCCGTTATTCCACGATGACATTAGGGGCCATCAAAGAACTTCCCGTATCACTTCTGGCCGCAGATAGCTCGCATCTATACTTATGGGTTCCGAACGCGCTGATCCGCGAGGGGCTGGACGTCATGGCCGCATGGGGTTTTACCTATAAGGCTAATATTGTGTGGCACAAGATTCGTAAGGATGGCGGGCCGGACGGGCGAGGCGTCGGTTTTTATTTCCGAAATGTGACTGAGCTTGTTCTATTTGGAATCCGTGGAAGAATGCGGACGCTCCAACCTGGAAGGAGCCAAGTCAACTTCTTGGCCACCCGTAAGCGTGAGCATTCACGTAAACCAGACGAGCTTTACTCTATCATTGAAGAATGCTCTCCCAAAGCATACTTGGAGCTCTTCGCCCGGCATCATCGTGTCGGCTGGACCCAATGGGGTAACGAAGTAGGCGAGGCGAAAGCTAAAACCTATCCGGCTTATGGAGGTCAAAAGCAAACCCATGAAAGCAATCTCTGGGGATGGCAGAACTTAAAAAAGAACGCGGCCGCTTGAGAAGGTCACGGCGCTGGCGTCGCGTTCGGTGAACCACTGTTCATAGTAGAAGCGTTGGATGGCGAATTTCTTCGCGGCGCTGAGGTTGCCTGCCGCCAGGAGGAGCGCGAGCGCGCCGACGCCATCGAAATAGCGGTCGTTGCCTTCATTGCGCATCCAGTCGAGAAATTCGCGGGCGTTGCCCTTCGCGGCGCTGGCCCAGAGGAGTTCCTCCCAACCGGCGGTGGCCTTGAGCAGGGTCGAAGTGACCTGGAAGGGATGTTGAAAGCGCGGGCCGAGATGGCAGCCGTCGATGCTGACGATGACGGCTATCTTCTGCCCGTTGGGCGGCGCGTCGAGGAGCCGGGCAAGCGCGCGGCTGAGCCGGTGGAAATCGGTCATGTCGTCCCATTCCACCATGCTTTCGACGTAATCGTGCATGCCGCCGCAGAGCAGCGGCACGAAGCGGAAGGGCTTTCCCTTTTCGCTTTTCGCCGGGTGAAGCTGGTGCAGCGCCTGGAGCCAGACCAGGGCGAATTCGATGGAGTGCTCACCGTCGTGGGCCTTTGCGGAAAAGTGGCGCGCCGGGTCGGCTTCGGCGGCGAGCGCATCGACCAGCTCGGTGGCGCAAGCGACGCGGCCCAGCGGCGTGTCGTAATCGCGCCGGTCGAAATTCCATTCGAGGTGCGAGCGATGGCCGACGCCGAGAATGATGTAGGTGTCAGCCGGCGGTTCCGCGAGGAGCGGCCGAAAGGCGGCGGCATAGGCGCGGCGGCTGACGCGAAAATCGATATGCGGAGTCACCACGCCGAGGAGGGCGCTTTGCGCGGGAGCGGGAGGAATCTCATGTGCGGGAAGAATGGCGAGCGCTTTGCGAAAGAAGGCGAGCGCTTCGGTGGGGTCGGAAGGGTAACAGGCGGGATGATGTTGGGCGGGCAGGGCAATCACAAACGAGATGAGAGATACAAAAGAGAATTCGCGCAATCTTCAAGCTTTCTGATGAACACACGTCATGGCCACTTCGGGAACGATACCAGGCGAGCCAAGGTTGAATCAGCACGAAATGAGATTTCGCGGGGAACAGAAGGACGTTCCCAAGTGGAACTGGGGAACGAGAGAAGGTTTTGTGCCTGGAGCGGAGCGAAATGTGATAAAAATATTGTTAGCCACTCTAACCCTTTGAAATAAGCGCATTAGGAAGCAAAAACAGGTACATTTTTTGCCTTGAATTGTGACATTGAGTGAGTAATTTCTTGCCTATTGGCAGAAAGTGCCTAAATAAAATAATGAACAGAGCAATATCTGCCTTACAGTGACCTAATTTTACCTATGAGAGCCGACCGAATTTTGATTGTTGATGACGATGACGCCTTGCGCCGGATGCTAGTCGATTACCTCGGCTCGCAAGGTTACACCGCCTTGGGCGTGCGTTCCGTGCAGCAGGGCGAAGAGGCGCTGAAGACCGATACGTTCGATTTGGTGATTGCCGACTTGCGGCTCGAAGATGGCAATGGCCTGGAGCTGCTCAAGCAGTTGAAGGTGATGGCGCCGCGCACATTTGGCATTCTGATGACGGGCTACGCCACGATGGAGACGGCGGTGGAGGCGATCCGCATCGGGTTGTTCGACTACATGATCAAGCCGATCGTGCCCGCGCAGCTCGACCTGGTTTTACAGCGGCTCGAGTCAATGCGCCAGTTGCAGAGCGAGAATTCGTATCTTCGCCAGCAGGTGCAGGCGGACGGGGAGGGAAGCGGCGTGGTTTGGGGCAAAAGCGGGCTGATGCAGGACATCCTCGAAATGGTGAAGAAGGTGGCGCAGACGCACGCGACGGTCCTGATCCAGGGCGAAAGCGGCACAGGCAAGGAAGTGGTGGCACACGCGATCGTGCAGCACAGCCAGCGCGCCCAGATGCCGTTCATCAAGGTGAATTGCGCGGCGGTGCCGGAAACGCTTTTGGAAAGCGAATTCTTCGGTCACGAGAAGGGCGCGTTCACGGGCGCGGTGAGCCGGCGCGAGGGCCGCTTCGAAACGGCCAACGGCGGCACGCTGCTGCTGGACGAAATCGCGGAGATTCCGCTGAGCCTGCAGGTGAAGTTGCTGCGCGTGCTCCAGGAGCGGGAATTCGAGCGCGTTGGCGGCAACAAGACGATCCGTGTCGATGTGCGGCTGATCGCGAGCACGAACCGGGATTTGCAGGAGGAGGTGCGGCAGGGCCGTTTCCGCGAGGATTTATTTTACCGGCTCAACGTGGTGCCGATCAATCTGCCGCCGCTGCGCCTGCGCGGGGACGATTTGCAGGACCTGGTCGAATTTTATGTGGGCCACTTCGCGCGCAAGCACGGCAAACTCATCAAAGGGGTGACGCCGCTGGCGATGGAACGGCTGCGCGCTTACCGCTGGCCGGGCAATGTCCGCGAATTGCAAAACACGCTGGAGCGGGCGGTCATTATGGCGCCGCAGGACGGGCCGGTGGAAGTGCCGGAACTGGGGCTGGAAGAAAAGGCCTCGAAGTTCAGCGGGCTCAATGTCGCCGATGCGCTGCCGACGGTGGATGAGATGGAGCGGCGGTTGATCGGAAGCATGCTTTTGCAGACGAACCAGAACAAAACGCGCGCGGCCGAGAAGCTGGGCATCAGCCTGCGCACGCTGCGCAACAAGCTGCGCGAATATCGGAGCGCCGGCTACGACACGTCGAAGCCCGAGCTGTGGGTGGGGTGAAAGTGCTGTTAAATTACGGTTAAATCTCATATCTTACTTTTGTCGGTGAACATCACCTAGTCCATGGAAACAATTTCCGCCAATACCCGCATGCGCGCAGCGAACCGGTTTGAGGATCTACTCCCCAACTCGAGTGATGCGTCGAAGTCCAGGCTGCGTGGCAAGCTCATCAACCTGCTCAACTCGCAGGGTGAAATCATCCCGGCGGCGAAGACACCGCTCGGCAAGCTGTGGCGCCTGGTGAATTCCGAGAACAGCTCGCTCGACGAATGCGAGGAGGTGATCAAGCTCGATCCCGCGCTGGCGTCGCGGATTTTCCGCGTGGCCAATTCGGCCGCGTATGCCGCCAAGGCCACCGATATTTCCGATGCGATCCGCTACATCGGGTTCAAGCGCGTCCGGGAATTGGTCTACAATGCGGGCGTCTTCTCGCAATTCACCGCCCTGCAAGTTCCGCAGGGTTGGGATACGTTCTGGCTGCGGAACATTTTTATCGCGCGCTTGAGCGAGCGGATCGCCGGCGAGTTTTTTCGCACGGACGGATCGGAATATCTCGCGGGGCTGATTCACGATATCGGCTGGCTTTTTCTGAACGGTCATTTTCCGGATGAATTTGCGCGGATCATGAGCTCGGAGAAAGCGATGGGAGACGCGGAGAAGGAGATTCTGCCCTTTGGCCACGCCAATATCGCCGCGGCGATTGCGGCACGATCGGCTCTGCCCCTGCGCGCGATTGATGCGATTGCGTATCACCACAAGCAAATGCTGATGACCACCTCGACCTTGGTGGCGCCGAACCAGAATCCGCTTTTCCTGGGGATTATCCTGAGCGTTTGCGACAAAATTGCCGACGGCTGCCAACTGGACTTCCTGGATAAATCGACCATGACCATGGAGGAAATCCGCGAAAGCCAGGAGTACGTCTGGCTGCGCAACTATGGAAAGAAAATCGATTTCGAGGCGATGGCGGTGGAGGAATTGGTCAAGTCGCAGGAAATCTACATGGTCTTCTTTTCGGACCCGGCATCGTAAGCAAGGCGCGGCCTCTACGCCAATTTCCAAGTTTTGACCTTGAGCCCGAGGGTTTACCATTGCGGCGAGGAATCCATGACATCCTTGCATTTAAAATGGATCGGTGGATTCGCGGTCGTTTTTCGCCGGGCGCTGATCGCTCTTGCACTCGCCCCCCTTCTCTTGACTGACGCGGCCGCGTTCATCCGCGCGCCGATGTGGGACGACGATTTGGTCGACCAATCCGATTTGATCGTCATCGCCCATCTCAAGGAAAATCGATTTGAAATCGAGAAGGATCCGCAGGACCCCGAATTTGCTCAAAAGGTGTTTTTTACAACGATCGTCGTCAGCCAGGTTCTCAAAGGAACTGCTACTCCTGGCGACCTTCGTGTCGGTTTGCATGATCCGAATTACCCGACGGTGCTGGGCGGCCCGTTTGCCCTCGTCCCGGCGCAGGCGGGGGAGCATCCCGATCCGTCCGCGGCGATAGGCGTTGCCGCCATCGTGGGTACGATCATGGTCATGACGACGGATGATATTCGCCATGACCAAATCTGGTTTCTCCGCTCGCATGCGCCTCCGCGGTATCCTTCCGCCGCTGTCGCCGGACCGCCCGGCCTTTGGTTCCCGGAAGGCATCCAGCCCGTCAAACTGATTCCCTATTATCAGGCCATCATAAAAGGCGATGCCAAGGCCGTGGCCGCTTTTGACGACAAAAAGGACGACTGGTGGTCGACACGGGTTCGATTCGCTTCCGAGAGAATTTCCGCGAAACAAACGCTGATTGAGCGCGACCCAAGCGCGCGGTGCGACGAGCTTTTAAAAATCTACACGACCGACGGCGCTTTCAGTCCGCCCGGGATTCTGGCCCTCAAGGAAATCATGGATTGCGGGAAACTGGGCGCATCGAAGCTCATTCCGCTTTTCGTGAATGCCGACGATCACGCCTTTGATCGGAGATCGATTCTTCAAGCGTGGCAAGGCGCAGGCTACAAAGAAGCGACTCCGTTCATTCTCTCCTGGTTACGCGCGGAGGAAGACTGGTGGGAAACAAAGACTACGGCTGATATGGTCTTCGGCAGCAAGGCCGGCGCCCCCTACAACGACCCGCGCGCTGTTTCCTTCCGCAATATCTTTTGCTCCATTGAGGCGCTCGGGGGTTTTCGGGGCGAGGAAGCGAGAAATGTTGTCCAGCGCATCAGGAACCATTGGAAGGCCGCCGCTCCGTTTGATACCAACAACGATCTGCTCAAGACCTGCGACGACGCGCTGGCCGCACTGCAATAACTGCCCGCCGCCGGAGCTTTCATGGATTTAACGTGGAAATGGGATAGAGTATGATTAGCCTGTGGGGAGGGTATCCATGACAACATCGCTTGCCGCATCGTTTCCTTTCGATAAGGTGCCAGCGAAGGAGGGGAGCATGGAACCGACCGCACAGCCGGAGACTCAGGCCATTACCGACCGGGTGCTGGTGGAGCGCGCCCAGGCGGGCGATCCGACGGCTTTTGACGAGTTGGTGCGCCGCTATCAGCCCCGGCTGCTCGGCATGCTTTATAATATGACCAATAACCAGACCGACGCGTGGGACCTGGCCATGGAGACGTTCGAAAAGGCGTATAAGAGCATCCACTCCTTCCGGCTCGACGCGGAGTTTTTCACCTGGCTGTACCGGATCGGATTCAATCTGACGGTGAATTTTCTCAAAAGAAACAAGCACCGGAACAATTTGAGCATGGATGATGCTGATCTCGATCTGCAAAATCGCGCCGAGTTTATCGACGTAAGTGCTTCTGGCGACGCAGAAAAGCAGGCGCGGTTGGCGGATTTGAAAAAAAAATTGAACGAATCGATGATGAAACTGTCAGACGAACACAGGGCAGTAGTGACTTTGTTTGATGTCCAAGGGCTCAGCCACGCGGAAATCAGCAAGATCATGAACTGCAAAGAAGAGACTGTTCGTTCGCGGTTGTTCTACGCGCACAAGCAGTTACAGAAGTACCTAAAAAACTATTTATAACTTATGGATCAAGACCAAGACTTCTCCTCTTTGCGTAAGCTGCTGGCCTCGACGAGGCTGGAACTGCCCAATGACACTCAAATTGACCAATTTTTGATCGAATTTCATCGCCGCCAGCGCGCTCAGCTCCTGGTGCCGCAATCGATTTGGGCTCGGGCTATCGCTTGGACGAAGGAGCGGGTGGCTCATTTTGAGCTGCTTCCCTCACTTTCCTATACATCGGCCTTCGCCGCCATCGCCATCGTTGCCTGCGTCAGCCTTTCGCAGCAGGTGCAAGTCACCCAAGTGGACGGCCAAAGCAAGCTGACCTTCCGCATGCCCAGCCACGACACCTCGTTTGCGATGGTGCCCGGTTCCTTTGTCCCCGCCTCCGGCGTTTCCCCCAAGATTGGTGACAGCGCGAATTTTGCCCTCAACCGGGCTGATTCGACTGCGACCCGCTACGTGTTAGCGAATAATTCCCCGGGGGCCTATGACAAGACCGTGGCGTTTTAGGCATACCACCCGTCCGGGGCTCCTCCGGGTGGGTTGGCTCCTCTTCGCCGTTGTTCCTCTCGTCGCGTTGCTGCTTTCGGCCAGCGTTGCACGCGCCTCCGATATCTTTCAACTGACCGGCGACGAGGCGAACGCGCTGATCGACAAGGCGAAGGCGTCGGTGGTGCAGGTGCATTCCGGCGACCCCGGCTTCATCAATGCCGGCAGCGGCTTTTTCATCGATGACCAAGGCACGGTGCTGACCTCATCAACCATCCTCGGCGACAACAACAGCGCCCGGGTGGTGATTAACGGCGTCGAGATGGATGCCAAGATTCTGGGCAACGACCCGCGAAGCGGCCTGGCCATGTTGCGCATTCCGTACGGCGAAAGCCCGGCGCTCCCGCTGGCCCATGAGAGCGGCTTGCAGACGGGCGATGGCGTGGTGACGATCGGTTACCCGCTGAATCTCCCGGTGACGTCCGGCCAGGGCCCCGTCAGCGGATTCGATACGAGCTTTCTGACTCGCTACGATGGCGACGATGCCCCAAAGGGTTCCGTGGCCGCGGTGGAACGCTTTGCGACGACCCACATCCACGCGAACATTGCGATCAGTCCGGGGCAGGTCGGTGGGCCGCTGCTCAATTCCAGGGGCGAAGTGGTCGGGCTGGTGGCGACAAGCCCGGATGATGGCCGGTCGATCTACGCGCTGCCGGTCGAGGCGATCTCGAAAATCATGGCCGACTTCAATCAGTATGGCCGCGCCCGGCACGGCTGGGTTGGCGTCAACGTGATGGAAGCGGCCGATACGTTGCACGATGGTCGCACGGTGCGCGTGGTGCAGTTGGTGCCGGGCACTCCGGCGAGCGAAAGCGGAATTCACGCCGGCGATACGGTCATGCGCATCGACTCGAGGGAAATTTACCGGCCGGCGGACGTGCTCGACGCCTCGTTCTTCAGCCAGGTCGGCGGGAACATGAACGTGGTGGTACGCCGTGATGACAAGCTCTACAATTATACTTTCGCAGTCATCGAGCGACCGCAGAATCCCGGAACGGGGACGATCCCCGTCGCGGGCAATGCGCCGCCGCCCAATCACATTGCGGCGAGTCCGCGGTGAAATAAATATCCCGCCACAGCGAAAGCTTGGAGTTTGGCGGAAATAGCGTACCATATAGGCATGTTGCCGACGGGTCACACCAGTCGCCTTTCGTCGGTGAAGAAAGGCCTCGAGCCGGATGTGTCCCCTGAAGCGACGGCGTTGCCGGGACCCTTCCGTCCCAACGAAGAGTTTTTCTGGGGCGTGGCCACGTCGGGTTATCAGGCCGAGGGCGGGTACAACGGGCCCGGCGAGCCGCTGAATAATTGGGCCTGGGCCGAGAACAACGGCGACGTGGTGCCTTCGGGCCGGACCTCCGATTTCTGGACGCTGGCGCACGAGGATTTCGGGCGGTGCCGCGACATGGGGTTGAATGCGTTCCGCATGAGCATCGAGTGGGCGCGGGTGCAGCCATGCGCTGTGCTCGGCTCAAAGGAGGGCTTGGCCGCTGACGAGGAGGCGCCGCCATTCGACGAGCGGGCGCTCTACAGTTACGCGCAGCGAATCGCCGACTGCCGCGCCCATGGCCTCGAGCCGATCATCACGCTGCATCATTTTGTCTATCCGGCGTGGCTCGGCCTCGACGCGTGGCTCAAGCCGGGAACGGTCGACCGCTTCCTGGTGTTTGTGGAGCGGACGATCACTTACCTGCTCCGCGCCTTGCCGGAGGATTTCAACTGCCCACCGCCACGCTGGTACATCACGATCAACGAGCCGAACCTGCAATCGTTCAACCATTACCTCTACCGCATTTTCCCGAGCGGCAGCCCGGTGGGAATGGTGCCGACGGTGCAATGCCTGGCCAACTTGCTCGAGGCGCATGTGCGTTGCTACCGGCTGATCCATGAGCTTTACGCGCGGTCGAGCGTCAAGCCAATGGTGAGTTTCAACAATTACGCGAGCGATCTCTACTGGAGCGACACGGCGATGCTCGACCTGCTCTTCGCGCCATCGCGGAAAGTGCCGCGCCAGCTTTTGCGCGAGGATTTGGCGGAGCGAGCCCACGCCTTCGACGCGCGGTTCAATGCGGCACGGCTCTTTCCCATGCACGGGCCGCGCTATTATCTCGGCCAATGGATCAAGAGGTTCCATCACATAC
>Ga0116229_10007816_pt1 | contig 16783 bp, 16 predicted proteins | sample S1TSphgellanicum_3_FD_87313 | JGI IMG/M metagenome (GOLD analysis project Ga0116229, IMG submission 87313) | Host-associated microbial communities from peat moss isolated from Minnesota, USA - S1T2_Fc - Sphagnum magellanicum MG | ecosystem: Host-associated > Plants > Peat moss > Unclassified...
CGTTTATTCCTGTGTTCGTCGAGCGTCTGGCGCTCGACGGCGAACGACGGGCCTGGAAGTCGATCTCGAGTGTCGTGACGGTGGCCGTGGTCACGCTGCTGGGCGCGTCCGTTCTTTCGTGGTTACTCGCTCCCGAGATCATCCACGCCTTCACCGTCTTACAGTCGCCCACCAGTGCTCGCTCCGCACTCGTGTTGGCTCAACAACGCGTCGTCGCGACGGACCTGCTGCGTTGGTTCGTGCCGCAGATCTTCTTCTACGGGGTGATCGGCATCGCGACGGCGTTACTTAATATTCGTCGTCGCTTCGGCGTCGCCACGTGGGTACCCGTCGCCAACAACCTGGTGTGCATCGCGGTCTTGGTGTGGTTCCACCTTGTTGATCCCACACCGGTCCTCGCGACGCTCGGTGGATCGCGCGATCTCTTGTGGCTCGGCCTGGGCACGACGCTGGGCGTCGCGGTGCAGTTCGTGTGCCTCCTGCCGTCACTGGCGCGCAGCGATTTGTGGCGCTTAAGTTTTCGTCTCGACCTGGCCGACGCGGGGGTGAAAGCCGTCGCGCGACTGGGAAGTTGGACCCTGCTCGTCGTCATCGCGAATCAGGTGTCGCTCTACGTCGTGTTGGCCTACGCGTTCGGCATCGGGGGCAGCGGACCGGTCAGTGCCTACACCTACGGCTGGTCCTTCATGCAATTGCCCTACGCCGTCGTGGTCGTGTCCGTCTTAGGGGCCCTCACCCCCCAACTGGCGCGTCTCGCGACGGATCGGGACTTTGACGCCCTTAGTGACCGACTGCGTTTCGGGCTTCGTCAGTCGCTCGTGATCATCGTTCCCTGCACGCTGGCGCTCATCATCCTCGCCCAGCCCCTGGTGGCGTTGTTACTCAACCACGCCCACGGCGAACACAAACTCGCGGCCGGCACCGTCCTCGCGATACTCGCCGCCGGACTGCCCGGCTTCACGGTCTTTCAACTCGCCGTTCGGGGTCTTCAGTCTCTCCAGCGCGCCGCCGATGTTTTCGTTCTCTACGTGATCGACAACGGACTGACCATTTTTCTCTGCGTCACTTTGGGGCGCCACTCCCTCGCCGCCCTAACGGCGAGCGTGTCGGTGGGCTACACGGTGGCGGCCGTCGTTGCGCTACTGGCGCTCGCTCGCCACAAGGTCAACGTCATTAGTGGCGTCTGGAGCGTGCACGTGCGACGCAGTCTTACCGCGTCGGTGGTCGCGACGGTCGTGATGGCCATTGTGTACTCGGTTCCCACCTGGACCCACGGGATTGGTTTGCTCGTGCGGTTCGCGGCGGCGCTCGCGGGCGGCGGCGTGATGTACGTGCTGGTCGTTGCCCTGCTGCACGCACGACTTCGACACCACAACCCGAAAAGTGTAAGGCTGTAGGGCCAAAGGGGGACCGTGGCGCGAGTAAAAATCATCACTGACAGTGCCAGCGACGTGCCCGAGTCCTTCGTTCGCGATCTGGACATCGCGGTCGTGCCGCTCACCATTCGTTTCGGCGACGAGGAATTCGTCGACCGCCTCGAGCTCTCCCCCGAGCTCTTTTGGGCGAAGTGTCACGTAGCCAAGACCCTTCCCGAAACGGCGGCACCCTCGCCGGGCGCCTTTCAGGCCGCCTACGAAACCGCACTCGCTGAGGGCTACACCGGGGTCGTCGTTTTGACCCTGTCGTCGCTGCTGTCGGCCACCTACACCTCGGCGACCGTCGCGGCCGAGGCAATGGCGAAGCGGCTCGACGTACGGGTCGTCGACACGTTAAGCGTCTCGATGGGTCAGGGACTGATGGTGATCGACGTCGCCGAACTCGCCCGTGCGGGCGCGACGCCCGACGACATTGTCACCCGCGTGGGAGCGCTGATGGAAAAAGGTGGGGTCGTCGCGACACTCGCCACGCTCGAGCACCTCATTAAGGGGGGGCGTATTGGCGGCGCGAAGGCCCTACTGGGTCAGGTGCTGTCGGTGAAGCCGTTGGTGGAACTCGACGCGGGAGTGGTCGCCGAAGCTGGTCGCCAACGCACGCGCGCCAAAGCCCTCGCGGCGATCGCCGCGGTAGCGCGCGGTCACCAACCGTTGCGACGACTCGCGCTGATTCACGGCGCGTGCAACGACGTCGACGTGCTCGAAGAACTCATTAGCGACGTCGCGAGTGAGTATCCGCTCATCGTCACCGAGATCGGTCCCGTGGTGGGCACCCACGGCGGACCGGGCATCATCGGGCTCACCTGGCTCGAGTCCTAGTCGACGCCCGGTAAGTTCGTAGCGTGAGCGAGCCCTCCACCGACACCCCAATCGACTTCGTCGACCGCATTCTCGCGACGATCGACCACCTGCTTGATCTCGTCCACGACCGGGTCCTGCGACCCATTATCCTCGCCGCCCGCGTCGTGGCCTACGGGCTCGTCATCGTCGCCGCGGCCGTGGTGGTCGTGAGCGCACTGATGATCGGTCTCGTGCGACTGCTCAACGTGTACGCGTTTCACGGGCGCGACTGGCTGAGTTTCGCGGTGGTGGGCGCGGCCTCGATGCTCGTGGGACTCACCATCTGGCGCCGTCGGCGCCCCGTCAAACTTAGGAAGTAATGCCCGAGCACACTCGTGTTCTCATCATCGGATCGGGACCGGCCGGTCTCACCGCCGCGATCTACTGCGCGCGCGCGCAACTCGCGCCGGTCGTCATTGAGGGCGAGCCCTCCTCGACCAGTGACCAACCCGGCGGTCAGTTGATGCTGACAACCGACATCGAGAATTTTCCCGGCTTCCCCGAGGCCATTTCGGGACCGGAACTCATGGTGAAAATGCGTCAACAAGCCGAGCGCTTCGGCGCGGACCTGCGCGTCGACAAGGTGCACAAACTTGACGCCTCCGCGCACCCCTTTCGGGCGTGGCTGACTGGCGACGAGGAGCCGAGCATCACCGCCGACGCCGTGATCTTGGCCACGGGGGCGAGGTCGCTCATGTTGAACGTGCCCGGAGAATCGCGACTGCTCAGCCACGGGCTCTCCACGTGTGCCACGTGTGACGGGTTCTTTTTCCGCGGTCAGGACATCGCCGTCATCGGCGGGGGCGACTCGGCCCTCGAAGAAGCGCTCTTTCTTACGAGATTCGCCTCCAGCGTCACGGTCGTGCACCGCCGCGACACCCTTCGCGCGTCACGGATCATGCGCGAGCGCGCATTCGCTCACGAGAAAATTCGCTTTGAGTGGAACACTCAGGTGGTTGAGGTGTTGGGCGACGACAAGGTCACCGGCCTTCGGGTGCGCGACACCACGACGAGTGACGAACGCACCCTCGACGTGACGGGCGTCTTCGTCGCCATTGGGCACGTGCCGAACACGACGATCGTTACGGGCCAGGTGGATCTTCACGACAACGGCTACGTCTTGACGGGCCCGGGTTCGTTCACCTCCGTCGAAGGACTCTTCGCCGCGGGCGACGTGCAGGACGATATCTACCGCCAAGCGATAACCTCGGCCGGTTCGGGTTGCGTCGCCGCGATCGACGCCGAGCGCTGGCTCGAAACGCAGGGAATGTAGGGATTGTCGCTAGGGTGGTTCACGCGACGTCGGAACTGACGCCGCAGGAGGCTGCCATGAGCGAGAACATCACCACCCTGACCGACGCGACTTTCGACGAGGTGATCGGTGCCTCGGACAAGCCCATTTTGGTGGACTTTTGGGCCGAATGGTGCGGCCCGTGCAAGATGATTGCTCCCATCCTCGAAGAGTTCGCGGTCGAGCAATCAGACAAATTCGCCATTGGCAAGCTCGACGTCGACGTCAATGTCGCCACCGCCACCAAGTTCTCGGTGATGAGCATCCCGACGTTGCTGTTGTTCAAAAACGGTGAAGTCGTGGCTCGTCTCGTCGGCGCCAAGCCCAAGGGCGCCCTCCTCCAAGAAATCACCTCGAGTCTGTAGCCTGAGTTTCGAGCCACTTCGCCCCGGCGCCGCGGGTCCGCGGGTCCGCGAACTCCACGAGCGACTCGCCGCGCTAGGGCTTGGTCCCGCTCGCGACGTCGACACCTACGACGCCGACACCGTCGCGCTCGTCGAAGCGTTCCAACGTTCGAGGGGACTTCCCCTCAGTGGCGTCGTGGACCGCACGACCTGGGAACGACTCGACGAGGCGCGCTGGCGTCTGGGCGACCGACTCCTCTTTCTCTCTGAGCCCTGGCAACGAGGAGACGACGTGGCGGATCTCCAGGTGGCGCTCACGCAACTCGGTTTTCGCCCCGGGCGCATCGACGGCATCTTCGGGCCTCAGACCGACGAAGCGCTTCGAGAATTTCAACAAAACCGCGCCCTCGGGGTCAACGGTGTCTTGGCCAAAGCCACGTGGCACGAACTTCTGCGCGTTCGTGCGACCCACCTGGCCCCCGACGTCGCCGCGTCCATGCTCGAGATCGCTGAACACCGAGAAGAAACGAGCGGCGTCGTGTTGCTCTGTGGCCGGGGCGCGCTCGCACGCGCGCTCGAAAAGTCCCTGGGCACGTCCGAGCACGTCAGGGTCCTACTCGACGTCACCGACGACGACGCGGCCAGCCAGGCCAATCAACTGGGCGTTGATCTTGTGCTTTCGGTCGTCGAGGCGGGAACCGACGCGATCACCCTGTACTACTGGTCCGGGTACCGCACGCACTCACGGCGCGGTGAAGTGCTGGCGAGTTCATTGGCGTCTGATCTGGCGCGCCTGCCCCTCGCGCCGCCTCTCGAAGTAAAGGGCATGGCCCTACCGATTCTGCGCGAAACGCGCATGACAACGGTGCACGTAGAACATGGAACCCTCGCCGAGCAGGCACTTCACGAGATCGTCACGACCATCCACGACTTTCTGAGCGCCGTTATCCACAGTGCGCGCGCGTAAAACTTTTTCAAAAGCGTGCTGCGGTACGGGAATTTCCCAGTAATAAAGCCAAAATCAAAGTAACCCACAACTTCATCCACAACTTGGGGAAAACTTCAACAAGAGGGTTAGGTTGAGAGTTGAAGGTTACTTCGATTTCGCAATCGCGCTGTACAACCGTTCGAGGTCGTCGAGGTCGGCGAAGTCAATAATGATGCGACCGTTTCGACCCTTTAAGTCAACGTGCACCCGCGTGTTGAGATAGTTCTCGAGCAGTTCTTCGAGTTCAGCGACGCTCGCGTCCGGCACTGGCCGCAGTCGCGGCGTCACGTCGGCCACTCGACTCGGCGCGTCCACGGGCGCGGGGGCCTTGGGCTCGAGGTAGAGCTTGACGGTTTCTTCCGTCGCTCGCACGGAGAGTTCGTTCTTAATTACCCTCGCCACCAGGGTTGATTGTGCGTTGGGATCCGACACCGCCAAGAGGGCGCGGGCGTGACCGGCGCTGATCTGGCCCGCCGCCAGAGCACTCTGCGCCACGTCGCCGAGCTGCAGGAGTCGTAACGTATTCGTAACATACGCGCGACTCTTGCCCACTCGCTGGGCGACTTGATCGTGGGTCAAATTGAACTCGTCGACCAACTGCTGATACGCCGCCGCTTCTTCCAACGCGTGGAGGTCCACCCGATGAAGATTCTCAACCACTGCTTGTTCGAGGGAGAGGCGATCATTCACGTCGTCCTGGAGAAGAACCGGTACCACTTCCAATTCGGCGAGTGTCGCCGCTCGCCATCGTCGCTCGCCGGCGATGAGTTCGTAAGACGTCGCGTCGCCCTCGACCGGACGCACGATGATCGGCTGCAGTACCCCTAGTTCCGCAACGGACGCCGCCAGCGTGCGAAGACTTTCGTCGTTGAACACCTTTCTCGGCTGGAAGGGGTTGGGGCGAATCGACGTGACGGGCACCATTCGCAGCGGACCCGTGGGCTCGACGGCGTCGTGATGATCGGGTCCGTTCTCGCCACCGTCGGGAATGAGCGCTCCTAAACCCTTGCCAAGACCTGGTTTTCTAGCCATTCATAATCTCCTCTGCTAGTGCACGATAGGCCTTTGCCCCCTTGGAGGTGGGGTCGAAGACCGTAATGGGTTGTCCAAACGACGGCGCCTCCGCAAGGCGAACCGTTCGCGGGATCACTGTTTTGCACAGCTCGTTCGCGAAGTGCTTCTTCACTTCCTTGGCCACGTCGACCGACAGGGTATTGCGGGCGTCGTACATGGTCAGGACCACCTTCGATATGCGAAGAGTGGGATTGAGATTTTTCTGGACGAGGTCGACAATTCTCTTTAGCTGGGTGAGTCCCTCGAGCGCGTAGAACTCGGTCTGCACGGGAACCAGAATGTCGGTCGCGGCCGCAAACGCGTTAATCGTGATCAATCCGAGCGACGGGGGACAGTCGATAAAGATGTAGTCAAATTCGCCGTCCACCGACGCAAGGGCTCGCTTGAGGCGGAGCTCGCGCGAAATCACGGACGTGAGCTCCTGTTCCACACCTGCGAGATCCAGAGTGGCCGGCGCAACAAAGAGATTCGGGATTCCTACGGGTTCGACGATGTCGGCCATCGGCACGTCATTCAGGAGAACGTCGTAGACGGAACGCTCAAATTTACGGCCATCAACACCAAGCCCCGTGGTGGCGTTTCCTTGCGGGTCCAGGTCGACGACCAGCACTCGATTACCTTTTTCCGCCAGAGCGGCGCCCAGTGACGTCGTGGTGGTCGTCTTTCCGACGCCACCCTTCTGATTTGCCACGGCAAAGATCGTCATTTTCTTGGCGTCTGCCATGTGCCTCTTCCCGACTCGTGGACCGTTCCGACGCATCGTCCGGTCACTGCCATTCAACTCGTTTTTGCCAGTTTCGTCAAGTACCACTGTTTCACGTGAAACATTCGAGTCACTCATCGCCTCGAAGTACAGCGCCACGTCGACAGCGCGAAAACCTTCTACTTTTCTGATGTTTCACGTGAAACACTTTGGCGTTCGCCCCTGATGCTCTCCCCATGTTTCACGTGAAACATCAAAAGAGGGGTTTCTTCTTGGGCACGCCCACTGCGCGAGGATAGCTCGACGCAGTTGCGGTGACCTTCCGCAGGACTTGATACCCGCCGTCAAATTGACGGCGCCCGAGGTCTTCGAAGCCCACGACATCGAGTCCCTTCGCGGGCCAGCGCTGCTCCGTCCGCCCCGGTGGGGGTTCGGACACAATCAGAATGCCCCCAACACGAAGGAAACGGGCGGCACACTCCACGGTGACAGCCGGTGGTCCGAACGACCGAGCCGTGACGAGGTCAAACTGACCGTCAAATTCCGGCCAACGGGCGGCTTCCTCCGCGCGAGCGGTGACCACTGCCGCCGAGGCGGGGGCGTCCAGCCACCCGAGCACCTCACGAAGAAATTCACTGCGCTTCTCCATTGAGTCGAGCAACGTTAGCCAGCAGCGCCAGCGATCGAGAAGCACAAGGCCCGGCAAACCGCCGCCACTGCCGAGATCGAGGACGTCGTGAGGAGGATTGGGTGCCAACGATTCCCACGAAAGTGCGAAACCCTCCGCGTGAACAATCTGGGGCTCAATGGACTGAGGTCCGAGGAATCCTCGGGTGCGTGACTCTTCAAGCGCTCGCGAGAGCCACGATGACGACACGATGCTCTACGCGGGTGCGACCACCACGAAACGCCGGGGGTCCTCACCCTCCGATCGTGTCACCACGTCGGTATTCTCCGTCAACGCGTCGTGCACGGCCTTGCGGTCAGCGGCCGACATCGGCTCGAGGGCCCGCTCCTCGCCGGTCTCGACGACTTCGGCGGCCACCTGTTGTGCGAAACGTCCGAGCGCTGCCACGCGACGCTCGCGATACTGGGCGACGTCGACCAAGATCCGATCCGTTCGGCTTGGGCTTTTTGACTGCACTACCGTCCGCGTCACTTCCTGCAAGGCCTGCAGGGTGGTCCCTCGGGGCCCGACGAGCACACCGAGCTCCGAGGGCGGATTGGCGTTAACCGCGAGCTCGACAGTTTCGGCGTCAATTTCCCTCACGGACACTTCGGCCGTAATCTCCATCGACTGAAGAAGTCCTTCGAGGAACTCCTTCGCGATCGTTCCTTGCTCTGCGAGTGAGATTCCCTCGGCCATACTTTCCTCCTTGGTTGACTGCTTGGGCGGTGCCGACTTCTTTGAACTTGAACGTGAAGGTTGCGCACTGACGCGATCCGCTCCTCGCGATTCTTGCGCTGGACGCTTCTCTGCCTTGGGCTTCTCCGACTTCTCCCTAGCCACGCGGGGACGCTCCGCACCGTTGCGATCGCTGCCCGAGCGACGAGACCGCTTCGGGCGTGGTCCACTCGGACGAACCCGCGCGCGTACCCGAGCCTCCCCGCGCACGCGCCCAAAGAGACCGGCGCGGGGCTCCTCGAGAATTTCGACGTCGGCGTCGTCACGATGCACGCCGAGATGCGCGAGGGCGCGCTCGGTTGCTTCGTCGACGGTTGACCCGGTTGTCTCCACCCACTCCATTCGTTATCGAGCCTTTCGCTTACGCTTGGCCCGAGAACGAGGTTGCGCCTGGGGTTTCGGGGTGGGACGAGGCGGTGTCTTACTTCGACCATTCGACGAACTGGTGTTCGGCGTCTTCGGTGTGGTTGAGGGTTTAGGTGTCGGTGTCACCTGTGCAGTCGAATCCACGATGGCTCCCGCGCCCGCCGGCAAGACGCGTCCGTTTTTCTGGGGATTCGAGATACCAGCACGGAACATCAGGTCCTGAGTAATAATGCGAATGAGTGTAGAAATAATCATGTAAAGGACGACGGCAGCGGGAATCACGAGATAAAAATACGCAAAAATAATCGGCAAAATACGCTGCATGGTCTGCTGCTGGGACGGCATGGTCGTGCCTGACTTCTTGCTGCGATTGTTCATCTGCGCCATTTGGAAGTACTGCAGCCCCACCGCAATGGCGACGAACACGAAGAAGGGAATGGCGGCGAGGGCGGAACTGTGGCTCGAGAACGGCTTGAGGCTTAGGTCCATGCCCCACACTTTGATGTGGCCCAGCGACGCAATCAGGTTGTCGTACATCTTTGACGAATGAGGGATGTAGCGCGGTTCGGGAGTAATTACCCCCGACTTTGAGGTCACGGTGTAGGAGAGACCCTTAATGACGTTGTAGAGAATGAACAAGAAGGGCGCCTGCAGGAGCATCGGAAGACAGCCCCCGACGGGATTGACGCCCTCTTCTCGGTAGAGCTTCATCATCTCTTCGTTCAGGAGTTGACGATTCTCGGGGCCCTTGTACTTTTGCTGAAGTTTCTTTATTTCTGGCTGAAGGCGCTGCATGGCCATCATTGATTTGGTGCTCTTGACCGTCAGGGGCGTCAGCACGCCCATGATGATGATCGTGAGCAGGGCAATCGCCACCGCGTAGTTAGGAATGATGTCGTAGAGTTCGGCCAGGAGCCAGGCGATCGCGTGGAAAATTGGCTGAAAAACGCTACCGATGTCGTGGGTTACTGAGTGCACGAGGGCGTACTCCTGACGGTTCGAGGTTCAGGAACCAGATCAATACCGTGGGGCCCCAGCGGGCGACACCGTAACAATCGTCGCAACGCCAGTGCCGACCCGCGACCCGCACCGTGCACTTCGAGCGCCTCGAGGGCGTACTGCGAGCACGAAGGATAAAAACGACACGGGGAGATACGCCCGGCGTGCAGACGTTGATAGAGGCGAACGGCCCCGACCAGGACTCGCGTGCTACGAGACATTGGTCGCTCGCTCAATGGCTCGCTCGAGATGGTGGTGAAGTTGTTCATAGGTGAGATTTCCTGACTCAAAACCACACCTGATCAGGTAGTAACCAGGTTTTGGTTGAGGATTGAGGCCGTCTAGCAGTGCTCGCAGGCGCCGGCGAATTCGATTCCTTCGCACAGCGTTACCGACCTTTCGACTGATCGCGTAGGCCACGTGAACCGAAGTCGTCTCGGGCGAACCAGCCGCGAAACTTACTCGCAGCGGCCCACTCTGACCCCGACCCGTGGGTGCGGCGAAGAGGGCGAATTGCCGGCGGGTTCGAACCCGACCGGGCACGAACTCAGACCGTCAATTGATGACGACCCTTGTCCCGACGAGCCTTTAACACCGCTCGTCCCGCTCGAGTTCGCATACGGGCTCGAAAACCGTGCGTCTTGGCTCGTTTTCTTTGATTTGGTTGATACGTCCGCTTCACAGAATCCTTCTCTCAAAATACGTATCGCGTCTCGTGGTTCCCCGTCGGGGTCGCTGGCGCGCTATGACCAGCAATCTTACCCGACCCACCGCGGCCTCGGCAGAGGAGCGAATTTAGGTGTATGGTGACTCTCCCTGGCGGGCTACAAACAACCTCGGTGACGACGGAGCTTGTGGATAAAGTCAGAGTTGACCTGTGGAGGAACGCTGTGCAGAGTGGTGAGGAAATATGGACTGCCCTGCGTGATTCCTTACGTGGCAACGCTTCTGAGTCATCCTGGGCCGCCGGACTTAGCACCTTGCGGCTTGTGGATTACCGAGACAATGAACTCGTCATTGGCGTCCCTAACTCGATCCAACTCTCACGTGTGCAGCAGCGCTACCTCCCGTTCATCACCGAGCAAGCCCAACAAGTTGTGGGTGCCGCGGTGCAGGTTTCGTTAACCGTCACTGACGTTGATCCTGGTGAGAGCCCTGTTTCAACCGTAGAAACTCAACCCGCCGCTCCTGTTGTTACGTCCTACGCGGCCAGTGTTGATCAACCGGCTCGACTCGATCCTCGTATGACCTTCGATTCGTTCGTGCCCGGTCCCTCGAACCGTCTCGCGTTCGCCGCCGCGCAGTCCGTCGCCGAAACACCCGGTCGTGCCTACAACCCTCTCATGATTTATGGAAATTCTGGTCTAGGCAAAACCCACCTGTTGCACGCCATTGGTAACTATGTCCAGGAGAATTACCCTGGTCGCAAGGTTCTTTATGTCTCAACTGAGACGTTCTTGAACGACTTCATTCGCGCTATTCAGACGCGAACGCAGTTGTCCTTGCACGAGCGCTACCGCGAAAACGATGTGTTGCTCATCGACGACATTCAGTTCATGGAAACGCGCGGAGAAACGTTTCACGAAGAAATTTTCCACACTTATAACGCCCTCCACGGTGAGGGCAAGCAGATTGTGCTCACCTCGGATCGATCGCCACGTGACCTCGCGGGGCTCCAGGAACGCTTTCGGAGCCGTTTGCTGCAGGGTCTCGTGACCGAAATTGATCAACCGGATCTCGAAACACGTATCGCCATCCTTCGCTCGAAGTCGGAACGTGAGGGTATTGCCCTACCTGATGATGTTGCCGAGTGGATTGCTCAACGGGTGCGTGACAATATTCGAGAACTTGAGGGTTCCGTAACGATGTTGCGTGCCTTCGCCAATTTACGACAAGAACCAATCACACTCGACCTCGCCAAGGCTCACCTGACGAATCTTGGTCAAGAACAGGTCATCCTTAAACCCGAAACCATCTTGTCGGTAGTAGCTGATTTCTACGGTCTTACCGTCGAAGAAGTCCGCGGATCCAAGCGTTTGCGACCACTGGTTCACGCGCGACACGTCGCCATGTACCTCGTTCGTGATTTACTCAACAACTACTCGTACCCAATGATCGCGCGAATCTTTGATGGTCGTAACCACACCACCGTGATCAGTGGTGTGGAGAAGATTAAAGAACAGCTCACGACGAACCCCGAGGTGTTGTCACAAATTAATCAACTAAAGCGACGACTTCAGGGGGAGGGGTAAACACCGTCTGGTGTGAATAACGTGAGGCCGTACTTGTTGATTACCCGTACAAAATGACGTCCTTGCCCACATCGAGCGTAGGTTGAATAACGAGAGTTGAAGGAGTTATTCACATCGTTGTGGGTTTTGCAAGCTTATTTAATACCCTTTAATCAGGAGTAATACTCCAATTTCCACTGATCCACAGTCCTACTACTACTAAGCAATATCTCTAAAGAAAAACACAACGTAGTCTCGGTAGCGAAGAAAGGTGACTCGATGAAGTTCAAATCAGAACGCGATTTCTTGGTTGAAGCGCTGACTGCCGCGAGCCGCGTCGTCGCCACGCGTTTTATCGGAGCTTCGTCCGGGATACTCCTCTCTTTAAGCGGCAATCAACTCATCGTGACAGGAACCGATCTCGACATCACCGCACGAACAGTCGTCGACGTCATTGGCTTTGAGGACGGCGCGACTGTCGTCCCAGCACGACTTATCGTTGACGCAGTTCGTTCCCTCGAGGCCGGTGCCGTCACGGTGACGAGTGGTGACGACAAGATCGAAATTTCACTCGCACGGGCGAAATTTTCACTTCGGACTTTCGCGGTGGCTGACTATCCGAAACTCCCACCAGTGACGGGACCCGTCACGACGCTCGCGGCCCAGGACCTCATTCAAGGACTCAACCAAGTTGTTCGCGCCGCCGCCAACGACGACGCACGACCACTGCTCACGGGCATACTTTTCACCACCGAAGGAACAACTCTTCGTCTTATCGCTACCGACTCGTATCGTCTCGCGGTCCGCGATGTACCAGGTGTCGCGTCCCTCGGCGGATCGCACGATTTGCTCGTACCCGCTCGTGCGCTCCTCGAACTTCAACGGGCCGCGTCGTCGCTCCCTCCCGACGCGGAAATTGGCGTGACGTTAACCGACGCGGAAATTTGCTTTACCGTCGGGGCCACCAGTATCGCGTCACGACTCATTGACGGTAATTACCCCTCGGTGCTGCAATTAATTCCTGCGAGTTACCCCAACCAGCTTCGCATCGCTAAGGACACCCTGCTCACATCATTGCGACGGGCGAAGTTACTCGCGAAGGACTCAACATCGTCGGTGCGACTCACCATGAAAGACCGAAACCTAGAAATCCGAACCCAAAGTCACGACGCCGGTGACGTTGAGGACAACATCGACGCGGATTACAACGGCGACGAAATAACAATTGCGTTTAATCCCAGTTTTCTTATCGACGGCATTGAAGCGGTGCCCGGCGACGAAGTCGTTCTAGAGATGTCTGATTCAGTCCGACCCGCCATGGTCCACGGCGTTGACGACGAACGCTTTCGCTATCTACTCATGCCCGTTCGGGTGCAGTAGACACTCGGCCTCGTGGGACTCCACGAACTCACCCTTCGTCACTTTCGACTCTTCGACGAGTTCTCCTTTCGTCCCGACCCCGACGCCATCACCGTTTTCTTGTCGGCTAATGGAACCGGGAAAACGTCAGTCCTCGAGGCAGTGTTCGCCCTTTCTACAGCAACCTCATTTCGTACACACGCGGCCAGCGACATGATCCAACACGGCCAATCAGTAGCGGAGATTCACGGCGTTATCTTTGAAGATCAACGTCGGGTCCAGGTTGATCTCACCCTGACCAAAGGGATCCGAAATACCACCAAACGTATGCTCATCAATGGACAAAAGCCCACATCGCGAGCCGTGTTGGCGCAATCACTACCCTTAACGGTCTTCACACCCGAAGGTGTGGATGTTGTGCGTGGCGGACCCGAACACCGCAGGGAGTACCTCACCACGTTGCTGGTTGATGTGGATCCCACGAGCGCTGACGTTGTTGAAAGATTTGCGCGCATCCTCTCGCAACGAAACGCCCTCCTTCGATCACTCGGCGGTGAAGCGCCCAGTGGACGAGTTCGCGACGAGCTCGACGCGTGGACTGAGGATTTCCTTGTCGTGAGCGACGAGCTCGTACAACGTCGTAAGGATCTTCTAGGTCAACTCGCGCCGCACGTGAGTAAGTGTTACGAACAACTCGCGGGCGACGCGCCTCGCGTCGAGCTCAACTACCAGGCGTCGTGGAAGGGCAGTTTGCGTGACGCTCTCGACGCAGCGCTGAGCGACGACCGCTACCGCGGCTACACCACGGTGGGCCCTCACCGCGACGACATCACAATTTCCCTCAATGCTCGCGAAGCCCGTCACCAAGCGTCACAGGGAGAGCAGCGTTCTCTCGCCCTCGCCCTGCGTCTCGCGGGCCACCATCTGGTGCACGACCGACGAGGAGTTGAACCGCTCCTTCTTCTGGACGACGTCTTTAGTGAACTCGATCCCGCACGCAGTCACCGACTACTCGAGCTTCTACCCACGGGACAAACCCTCGTCACGACGGCTTCTCCGTTGCCCGGAGCGCTTCATCCCGCCGCCGTGATTGATCTCACGCGAGTGGTCTCGTGACGAAAGGTAACGGCGAGCCGGCGTCGTTGGGCGAGGTGCTCAACACACTCGCTAGTCGGCTTCGGCGAGTGGATCTTCGCGTCATCGACGAGGCGCGAGAACTCTGGCCTCGCGCCGTCGAACCAGCCCTCGCACAACACTGCAGCGTCGACATAATTAAGGACGGCGTACTCGTCGTGAGTGTCCCCTCGGGGGCGTTTGCCCAACGCGTGCGGCTCGCCGAACCGACCATTGTGGAAGCCTTTCGTGTACTCGGTGACGCGGCGCCGACGTCAGTGAAAACCGTCATCAAAACACCAACAAAATCAACGTGACGAGTGGCGCGGACGCCCTCGTTTTTGGCCAGAAGTGACAGTGCGTCGGGTAGGATAGAACAGTCAATTTGTTGGCGAAAGAAACGCCAAAACTGGCCAAATTTCTGACTCGAAAGGATTCCTGCGTGGCCGAGAAGACCAAGGCGTCGCCCAGTTACGACGCCCGGGACATCACGGTTCTGGAGGGGCTGGAGCCCGTTCGCGTTCGCCCAGGAATGTACATCGGTTCAACCGGACCCGCGGGGCTTCACCACCTTATTTGGGAGGTTGTCGATAACTCCGTTGACGAAGCCATGGCGGGGTTTTGCACCCGTATCGACGTCACGTTGCTCGACGACGGAAGTTGCCGTGTCGTGGACGACGGACGCGGGATTCCCGTGGATGAGCATCCGCAGTACAAGGGCAAGTCGGCCGCCGAAATTGCGCTCACCATGCTGCACGCCGGCGGCAAGTTTGGCGGTAGCGGTTACAAGGTGTCGGGCGGGCTTCATGGTGTGGGAATTTCGGTGGTGAACGCGTTATCAACGCGCCTACACCTCGAAGTCGATCGCGACAACCAGCACTACGAAATGACGTTCAAGGACGGAGGAAAACCTCAAGGCAAGCTACAAGTCACGGGTCCCGCCCCGCGCGGACGGACGGGTACCACCGTCACCTTCAGTCCCGACCCCAGCATCTTTGAGGAAGTTGAATTTCGCGCCCAAACCGTTACCGAGCGTCTGCAGATCATGGCCTTTTTGAATCGAGGTCTCGAGATCCGCTTTAGTGACGAGCGTAAGGGTCGTGAAGCGAAGGAAACGTTTAAGTACAACGGCGGCATCGTTGACTACGTTCGTCACCTCAATAACGCCAAGGAGTCACTCTTTCGAAAGGTGGGTGACTTTGAGCAGATCGAGGAAACCCAAGAGGTCGAAGTCGCGTTTCAGTGGAACACCGGCTACTACGAGAGCATTTACTCTTTCGCGAACGGAATCTCGACCATCGAAGGTGGGATGCACGAGGAAGGCTTTCGAAAGGCCCTCACGAACGTGGTGAATCGCTACGCGCGCAAACGCAATTTCCTAAAAGAAAAAGAGGAAAATCTTCGCGGCGAAGATATTCGTGAAGGACTGACGGCCATCGTGGCGGTAAAACTTCGAGACCCCCAATTTGAAGGTCAGACGAAGGGGAAGTTGGGTAACGTCTCCGTCCGCTCGTTGGTCGAACGCGCCACCAACGAGAAGCTGGCGGAGTGGCTGGAAGAAAATCCTCGCGAGGGCAGTCAGATCGTCCAAAAAGCCATTCAGGCCTCGCGGGCGCGCATGGCGGCACAGGGTGCTCGCGATCTCACACGACGTAAGAGCGCTCTCGACGGAGCGGGTCTGCCGGGAAAATTGGTCGACTGCTCGTCGAAGGATCCTCGCGAATGTGAACTCTTTATCGTCGAGGGTAACTCGGCCGGGGGTTCGGCGAAGGACGCGCGTAATCCTAAATTCCAAGCGATACTTCCTATTCGCGGGAAGATCCTCAACGTCGAGAAGGCCCGCACGGACAAGATTCTTAAAAACACGGAGATCCAAGCGCTGGTCTCGGCTATTGGTGCGGGCGTCGAAGCTGACTTTGACTTATCGAAGATTCGCTACGACAAGATCATCCTGCTCGCCGACGCCGACGTGGACGGCAGCCACATCCGCACACTTCTGCTGACGTTCTTTTATCGCCAAATGACCGAACTCGTGAACAACGGCCACGTCTATGTCGCGCAGCCACCGCTCTATTCCACACTGGTTGGCAAGGAGAAGGTCTACTTGCGCGACGACCTCGCCAAGGCGCAGTTCTTGGCCGAACACCCGGACCACAAGAACGACTTTCAGCGACTAAAGGGTCTGGGCGAGATGGACTTTGACGAGCTTCGCGACACCACGATGGACGCAACGAAGCGCGCGCTGTTGCAAATCACCGTGGAGCAAGCGGCGCTCGCCGACGAAGTATGTTCCATTCTCATGGGTGACGACGTTCCCCAACGACGTCACTTCATTCAAACCAACGCCAAAGACGTCCGTTTCCTCGACATCTAAGAGAGATTCATGCCGCGCACTCCCAAATCACCACCTCCGCCACCGCCCGATGACGCAGTGGTGGGTTACATCGAGCCCGTCGAAATCAATCTCGAGATGGAGCGCTCGTTTCTCGAGTACTCCATGTCGGTCATTGTGTCGAGGGCTCTTCCGGACGTGCGCGACGGCTTAAAACCGGTCCACCGACGAATTCTCTATTCCATGTTTGACCAAGGTTTGCGGCCGGATCGACCATTCGCCAAGTGCGCCAAAGTCGTGGGCGA
>Ga0116229_10007821_pt1 | contig 16777 bp, 18 predicted proteins | sample S1TSphgellanicum_3_FD_87313 | JGI IMG/M metagenome (GOLD analysis project Ga0116229, IMG submission 87313) | Host-associated microbial communities from peat moss isolated from Minnesota, USA - S1T2_Fc - Sphagnum magellanicum MG | ecosystem: Host-associated > Plants > Peat moss > Unclassified...
CGGATGCCGCGCTCTCCGCGGAAAGCCCAAGGAGACGGGCGCGATAGAGAATTTGGCCGCCAAACGGGGTGGTGGCGCCGAGAACGGTTCGGGCGTTGTCCAGTTGGCGCGGTGCCATCCCCCTGGCGGAGTCGGCAACGCGGCGCGCCTGGCCGGCATCGGCAAACGCGCCCACCTGGATCGCCCAGGCGCCTGACGCGCGCATCGGCGGCAATTCAGCGGCGGCAGCCGAAGGAATCAGGTAACTGGAGAGGCTGTGCCGCCTGGGTGGAGCGGCTTGGGTTGCCGCGGCGACATGCACCGGCGCGACTGACACCGGCGCCTCACCGGCGCTCCATAAAACGCCGCCAGGCGCGGTGGCCTGGGCAAGGGGCACCGGTGCCGACTCGGCCACCTGCACAGGGCGCGTGCGGCATGGCGCGTCGGGATCGTAAGCGGCGTTCGGGTCGCGCCAGCATTGCGCCCATGGTGCCTGAGGCTGCCGTATCGGCGGCGGCGGTGCCAATGCGGCCACCTGTGCAGGCGGTGCAGCGCGGCAGGGTGCATCGGGATCGTAGGCTGCATCGGGATCGCGCCAGCAGCGGGCGATCGGCGCTTTGGCATAAGGGTGCGGCACCGGGTCGGGCGTCAGCGGCGCGCCGCCATTATCGGCGTAGGCGGCGAGCGGGCCGCTCATCGGCAGATCATTGCCGAGCCTTGGGGCGACGGCGGCCAGATAATTCACCGTTTCATTCGGCAATCCGCCACGGCCGGCCATGTAGCTATCCACCCGGTTCGGCCCTGCATCATAGGCGGCAAGGAAGGCGGGCGAGCCGAAGCGGTCGTACAACTCCCTGATATAGGCGGTGCCGGCAAAGATGTTGTCGTGCGGATCATAGGGGTCGCCGCCCAACCCGTAGCGGTCGCGCAGCTCGGCATAGGTGGCGGGCATCAACTGCATCAGCCCGGCCGCGCCGGCATCGGATGTGGTGAGCTGGCCGTTGAGATATTGATGGCCGCCCGATTCCTGCCGCATGACGGCGCGTATCCATCGGTCTGGCACGGAAAACCGGCTGGAGGCCTGGGTGATATAGGGGCCCCACGGATCCTCCGGCGGGCCTGGCGGCGCGTAATTGCCGCTGCCGCCACCGGTGCTGGCTAAATGCGGGTTGCCGCCGCAGGCCGACAGCATGCACAGCAGTAGCAAAGCGACCGCGTGCCGAACCCCCAAGCCCGCGCCGCCAGACATGCGTGTGATCAAGCCCAGAGACGTGCCCCTCTTCGCGACAACGGGAGAACTTTGCGCCGCTTGCGTCATCGGATCAACAAAATCCCGCAAAAGACTGTTTTGTGTCACATTCCGGTTCATTTCGTCACCCGGATGCTGTTTGCATGGCGAACGAGGTTGAGAACCTTGCGTATAATGTGGCGTATATGCGGGTAGAGCCGGAAGAAAATCATGAAGATCGCCCACCCAGACCAGCACGCAGCGCTAAAAAACCTGTCGGTGCTGGTTCTCGAAGACGAAATGATGGTGGCGATGCTGCTAGAGGACATGCTGACCGAGCTCGGCAGTACGGTGGTAGGCCCGTGCAGCACAGCGCAGGAGGCTTTGGCGCTGTTGAAAACCAGTGTCGTCGATATGGCTCTGCTGGACGTGAATCTCAGCCATGGCCAGAGCGGCTATCCGGTGGCCGAAATGTTGGCGCGCAGCGACATTCCGTTCGCCTTTGTCACCGGCTATGGTGCCGGCAGCCTGATCCCGGATTATCGCAACCGGCCGACATTACAGAAGCCGTTCCATCTCGCCGCCTTGGTCGAGACACTTCTCGGCATGGCCAGCACACGGGGCTGAGCGCTTCGCCTCTCGTCGCGCTGGGCTGCTCTGCCTGTTCACCGCACTGGCCCGCGCTCCTGCGCCGGCCTATATCTCCTTGTGGATGTGTTCCGCTGAACCATAAGCAAGGGAGTTTCTCCTCATGGAGGATGTCGTCATCGTCTCGGCCGCCCGTACTCCGGTCGGCAGTTTCAACGGGGCGTTTGCTTCCGTGCCCGCCCATGATCTCGGCACCACGGCTTTGCGCGCGGCGATCGGCCGTGCCGGGCTGGAAGCGGGCCAGGTGGATGAGGTGATCCTTGGCCAGGTGCTGGCGGCGGGGCAGGGCCAGAATCCGGCCAGGCAGGCCGCCCGGAATGCCGGGCTCCCGGACGAGAAGACGGCATTCGGCATCAACCAGCTTTGCGGCTCCGGCCTGCGCGCCGTGGCGCTGGCAGCCCAGCAGATACGCACCGGCGAGAGTGCGATCGTTGCGGCAGGCGGGATGGAGAGCATGAGCCAGGCGCCGCATGCCGCCTATCTGCGCACCGGCACCAAGATGGGCCCGATGGAATTCATCGACACCATGATCAAGGACGGTTTGTGGGACGCGTTCAACGGCTACCACATGGGAACCACCGCGGAGAATGTGGCGGAAAAATTCCAGATCACCCGCGAGACCCAGGATGCGTTTGCCGTTGCTTCGCAGAACAAGGCCTCTGCCGCCGCCAAGTCTGGCCGGTTCCGCGCCGAGATCGCGCCGGTGACGGTGAAGGGCCGCAAGGGCGATGTGGTGGTGGAGAACGATGAGTATATCCGTCACGACTCCGATATCGCCGCGATGCAGAAACTTCGGCCCGCTTTCAGCAAGACCGGCAGTGTTACCGCCGGCAATGCCAGCGGCATCAATGACGGTGCTGCGGTGGTGGTGCTGATGAGCGCAGACGAAGCCAAGCGTCGCGGGCTGACGCCACTGGCCCGGATCGCCAGTTTTGCGACCGCCGGCGTCGATCCCGCCATCATGGGCACCGGCCCTATCCCCTCCACCCGCCTGGCGCTGAAGCGGGCGGGCTGGTCGGTTGCCGATCTCGATCTGATCGAGGCGAACGAGGCCTTTGCCGCTCAGGCCTGTGCCATCAGCAAGGATCTGGGCTTCGACCCTGCCAAGGTGAACGTGAATGGCGGGGCGATCGCGATCGGCCATCCGATCGGCGCCTCCGGCGCGCGCGTGCTGGTGACTCTGCTGCACGAGATGCAGAAGCGCGATTCGAAGAAGGGCCTTGCTACCCTCTGCATCGGCGGCGGCATGGGCGTGGCCATGTGCCTGGAGAGGTAGTTACCAGTTAGCAGCTGCCAGTTGTCAGACTGAAAACTGGCAACTGGAAACGGTTAAGCGGCTTTCTCGGCGGGCTTGTTGATTTCGCACCTGAACGAGGTGAGGGTGTAATTGGGGTGGTCTCGCAGGAATTCCGAGGCGACCGGCTGGGCGCTGACCATGCAGCCCATGGCGCTGAGCGGAAATTCGCTCATCGGCCGTTTTTCCACGCAGGATTTGTTGTCCGACATCAGGCAATAGATAAGCACAAGCTGAACCACATCTGTCTCCTTCGATCAGGCCTTCCATCAATCGTTCCCGGCGGTCGTCCCCATTCTTGTTTTCGGCGTATCCAGCCACTGCACCACAAAGGCGTCGAACGCGGCAATCAATTTGTGCACTGCACCATGGGTTGGGCGCAGAAAGATTCGGTTACTGACAATTGGGCAACGCCGTCAGGCGCCGATGGGTTTACAGGCGGAGGATGAGGTATGGCTGAACATTTTGATCTGCTCATCCGTGGCGGTACATGCGTATTGCCCTGGGGCGAGGCGATGGCCGATATCGGGGTCAGCAATGGCCGCATCATGGCGGTCGGGGCCGATGGCGGCAGCATTGCGTCGCAGGTGATCGAGGCGGCGGGCTTGCACGTGCTGCCTGGCCTGATCGATCCGCATGTGCATTTGCGCGATCCTGGCGATGTGGCGGTGGAGAGCATCCCCACCGGCACCCGCGCCGCGGTGATCGGCGGCTTCGCCACCGTGTTCGACATGCCCAATACCAGCCCGGCGATCACCGATGCGCAAACGCTGGGCTGGAAGCAGGCCTATGTGGATCAGCAGAGTTTTTGCGATGTCGGCATCTATGTCGGTGCCACCAAACGCAATATCGCCGAGCTGGCCGGCCTGGAGCAGGCGGACGGGGTGTGTGCGATCAAGCTGTTTGCCGGCAGTTCCACCGGCGACCTGATGGTGGAGGACGATGCCAATATCGAGGCAGTGATGCGCTCTGGCCGGCGGCGCATCGCCTTCCATTCGGAAGACGAATACCGGCTGCAAGCCCGGCGCGCGCAATTCAGCATTGGCGATGCGTTCGAGAAGCATATGGAGTGGCGTGATGAGGAATGCGCCTTTCTCGGCACCCGCCGGATCATGGCGCTGGCCCGCAAGACCGGGCGGCCCGCCCATATCGTGCACGTGTCGACCGAGGCCGAGTTCGCCTATCTGCGCGATTTCCGGGACATCGCTACGGCGGAAGTGCTGGTGAATCACCTGACCCAGATCGGCCCCGAATGCTACCGGGCGCTGGGCGCCTACGCGGTGATGAACCCGCCGATCCGCGGCCGGCGCCACTACGAAGCGGCCTGGCGCGCCGTGCAGAACGGCCTGGTCGATACGATCGGTTCAGACCACGCTCCGCATAGCCATGCGGCCAAGGCCCGGCCTTGGCCGGACACCGCCGCTGGGCTGACAGGCGTGCAGACCGCCGTGCCGGTCATGCTGGATCATGTGAATGCTGGCCGGCTCAGTTTGGGCCGAATGGTCGATCTGATGGCGGCCGGGCCCGCGCGGGTTTATGGCGCGGTGGCGAAAGGCCGGATTGCCGCCGGGTTCGATGCGGATTTCACCTTGGTAGACCTCAAGCGCCGGCAGACGATCGAAAACGACTGGATCGTCACCCCGGCCGGATGGACGCCGTTCGCGGGCATGACGGTGACGGGGTGGCCGGTCTCTACAATCGTGCGTGGGCAGGTGGTGATGCGGGATGGTGAGGTGTTTGGGCCTCCGCGTGGCAGGCGCGTGGTGTTTCATTAGCTTCCCGCGGTGAAACATGGCCGTTGTCGTCATTGATACCGGCGGATTTTTCTTTCGCGGGGTTCATGCCCGTCATCCAGCGCTGTCAGACGCGCTCCTGGGCATTGTGAAGCCTGCCAATAGCCTCGGGTCGGTGACTGCCACGGAGCACAATCGAGGCGGCGTTTCCGGGATTAGCCCATTTACCTCCTGGACGACTGAATTCGGTATTGCACTGGGTTACGCCATGGGTGAGGGTTCCGGCGGTGTTATCCTGCGTGTACCGTCCGGCCCGCCAAGGGTGGGCGCTTTGTGATGTTGGGAATGGTCACCTGATATCTCTATGGAGGGCGAGCGCCTCATGCGCGGTTGGCGAACGGGAGCGGAGGTTTTTCAGCCATGACCTTTGCGCGACAGACCGCTTGGTCCCGCATTGATGGAGCGGTGAAATCGGCCGTGCCCCCTGCGATCCGCGACCTGTTGTGTGAGCCGGAGACCATGGTGGTAGGCGATATCAACGTGAGCGGCATCGAGACGCTGCGGCTCTGGCGGACGCGGCTGAAGAACAGCTTGCGCAGTGACGCAGACATTCATGGCCTGTCGGCACTGGTCGATCGGCTTGAGAGGCTCCCACCCGGGGCAGTGCTGCGGCAATACGGCGTTGAGAGTGCCCGCTCAACAGGCGTGGTGTTTTTTATCGCGCCCGACGGCCCGTTCATCGGCGCTGCCCTGGTACAATCCGTGCCGGCGATCGAAGCAGTCTGACCTCAACGGACCAGTGCTGCTCGTTCTCCGGCATCTTTGTCGGCGTGCCGACGCACTTATGTGCCGACGATGCCTTAGCGCGGTTTCGGCCTGACTGAAACCGGCCCAGTATCCGACAGGCCGCTCTAGATCTTTGTTTTGGCGAGCGTTTTTATCGGCCCCTGGCCACCTTCGGCGATCGTGGCGATACCAGTCAGGCTGATAACGGTCTAGGATGATGCAGCCTTCGCACCGGAGCCTTTTGAATGACCGCCTGGACCGCCGCCGACATGCCCGATCAGACGGGGCGAATCGTTGTTGTTACCGGCGCCAGTAGCGGCCTGGGGTATGAGGCCGCGCTTGCATTCGCCGGGAAGGGTGCGGAGGTGGTTCTTGGCGTGCGCGATATTGCCCGCGGCGAAGCCTGTGCGGCGCAAATCCGCGGCACGCATCGCGATGCCAAGCTGACTGTAAGTGCCATCGACCTGGCCAGCCTGGGTTCCGTGCGGGATTTTGCCGAGCGGATCTCCGACACCACGCCACGCATCGACATTCTGCTGAATAATGCCGGGCTCGGCTTGCAGCCGGCGCGGGCGACGACAAAGGACGGGTTCGAGCGCCAGTTCGGTACCAACCATCTTGGCCATTTCGCGCTCACCGGCCAGCTTGTGCCGGCTCTGTTACGGGCGCCGACGCCGCGCGTGGTGACGATCGCCAGCATCGCCCATCGCCGCGGCAAGATCGATTTCGATGATCTGCAGACCGAGCGCCCCTATTCCGGCCGCCGCGCCTATGGGCAATCGAAACTGGCCAATTTGATGTTCGCCTATGAGCTTGACCGGCGCGCCCGGCTGGTGGGCTCACGCCTGATGAGTGTCGCGGCCCATCCCGGCGTGGCGACGAGCGGCTTCATCGCCGCTACCCAGATGCCCAGCCTGAAGGCGCGCATTGCCGCCTTGGTGATTGCCATCGGCGGTGGCACCACCAAAGCGGGCGCTGCGCCAGGCCTCTATGCCGCAACCATGCCGAATGTGACGGGCGGCCAATATTGGGGGCCGGACGGGCTGATGGAGGTGCGTGGCAACCCGGCTTTGGCCAAGCCCGCACCTCAGGCGCTGGAGAAGGCGGTATGGAGCCGGCTCTGGACGGTTTCGGAGGCGCTGACTGGGGTGATTTTTCCGCCGCTGGGCTGAGAAAACATGTATAGCGACTGGCCCGACCGGCCAGTCGTGTCGTATGGACAAGCAATTTTAATCGACGTTTTGTCTTGGGGTAGTGGGCCGATGCCGGAAATCGAAGATCGGCTCATGCCGTGTGACGGCCTGAACAACTACAACGTGTTCCTGGCACGGCTGGATCTTCAACTGCACGGTGCGGCCCAGTTCACGTTTTCGGTCACCCACTCCATGCAGCCGGTGGGCGAATTCGCAGTCAGCGTTCCCGCTGGCCAGAACCTTGACCGGATGACGGTGGATGCGCATGACGCACTGATCGATATTTTGCGGCAATTGATGTTCAGGGCGGAAAAGGCCCGGCTTGGCCACGAAAAAAACGCTCAGCGCCATTTTGCCGCGCCTGTGCTGCCTGAAGCTTCAACCGCGTCGTTGTCGACCGACGATCAGGCTACGGCGATGCCCGGGGATGATGAGGCAGACGAATTCAAGCTGATGTAGCGCTGCCCAAGGCGGATAACGCCCTACCCGTCAGCGCCGACGGCTTCCTGCGTCTTCATGCCGCCCATCACCCGCAAATGCCAAAGGCGCTCATGCGACGCCATCAGCGGTGCCACGATGGCTTCACGGCGATCCGGCTTTGGCGCCACGCGGAGCAGCACGAGTTCCAGGGTTGTCAGCAGGTCGGCTGCCACCTGTAGCTCGCCCTCATCGCAGGCGTGATCAAATGCGGTTTGAATTTTATCGCTCAGCCTGCGGCTGTAGCGCTCCTGGTCAGGCGAAGCCGTCGTTGACTGAGACATAATGATTTAACCAAAAAAATGGTGGTCGGGTCTTTATTATGACATAAGGTTGACCAGAAATGAAGGGAAACGGACGTTTCTGCAAAAAGATTCGTCATCCGGGCCAGAAAGCAAGCCTCCGGCCCGGATATGGCCGATCAATTTTGGGCGGGACTCTATCTTGGGTAGGTATGATGCCAGTGGTGGTGATGGCGATGCCAATGATGCCACCGGTCCCACCATATTTTTTGAACCAGCGGCGCGGCTGAATTGGCATCAGCGGTTGAAGACGGCACAAGCGCTCCGCTCGGCAGCACGATAGCCGCCTGGGCCGGCAAGGCGAGCGCCAAGCCTGACGCTGCCGTCAGCCCGAGAATAAAACGACGCATTCAAAATCCTCCACATAAGGCCAAGTCAGCCTTACGTGCAGGCAGAGGTTTAGATGCGCGGCCCGACCCAAAATAGCTGTCGACCAGCCCTCACCGGGCACTGCGCCATCACGGCTGGGGCACCATTCCAGGGACAACATATTGCTGCAGAAGCACCATCACGCCCAGCAGCAAAGTGAGAATGATGCTGTGCTTGATGGTGCGGGCAAACACCCTGCCTTCCTGGCCCTTGAGGTTGGTGACGGCCACGCCGGTGGCGATGTTCTGCGGCGACACCATCTTGCCCATCACGCCGCCGGAGGAATTGGTCGCCGCGAACAGCACGGGATTCAGGTTCAGCTGATGCGCGGCAACCACTTGCAGATTGCCGAACAGGGCATTGCCTGAGGTGTCGCTGCCGGAGAGCATCACCGCAACCCAGCCGAGGAAGGCCGAAGCGAGCGGGAAGAGCGGCCCGATCGAGGCGGCACCTTTGCCGAGCGTGTAGGTCATGCCCGAATAATTCATCAGGTAGGCCAGCCCGATGATCAGCGCCACCGTCACCACCGCCAGCCATACCTGCTTGGCTGTTTGCCAGGCGCATACCAGGAATTGCAGCGGCCCCACGCCAACCAGGGCGGAGGTAATCGCCCCCGCCAGCAGGATGGCCGTGCCGGAAGCCAGCGGCTGAAAGCTCCAGACCAGCGGATAGGGTTTGTCGTACAGGGTAATGAACACCTGCTTGTCCAGGCCGGGCCAATGAAAGTCGGTTTGGAAATTCGCGAATACCTTGAAATGGGTCCAGACGATGACGGTGACGGAGACGATCACCCAGGGCAGCCAGCCCTGCCAGACATTTACGCGGGTGGCCGGTGTGCCGGCGCCGGGGACCCGAACAACCGCAAACTCGGCGCTCGGTGCCGGCTTCCAGACTTGCAGGAACAGGATGGTGACGATCAGCGAGCCGAGGGAGGCAAACACGTCGGTCAACTGGTAATCGCCGAAATTGCTGGTGCCGAACTGGAATGCGGCGAAGCTGCCGCCAGCGACCAGAAGCAGGGGCCAAAGCTGGGCGATCGAGCGGCGGCCGCCGAACACGAACATGACGTAGAACGGCAATATCAGCGCGAAAAACGGCAATTGCCGGCCGACCATGGCGGCCAGGATTCCCGGCGGCAGGCCGGTGACCTTGCCGAGCACGGTGATTGGAATACCCAGCGCGCCGAAAGCGACCGGGGCGGTGTTGAAGATCAGCGTGTAGGTCAGCGCCTCGATCGCCGGCCAGCCGGTGAGGATCAGCAGGGAGGAGGTGATGGCGATCGGGGTGCCGAAGCCGGAAACGCCTTCCAGCAAGGCGCCAAAGCAGAAGCCGATCACGATCAGCACGACCCGGCGATCGCCTGGCAGATGCATGAACACCCAGTCGCGGAACGCATCGAAGCGGCCGGAGACCACCGCCACGTTGTAGAGCAGCAAGGCCGCGAACACGATCCACATCACTGGCCAGACGGCGAATACCATGCCTGCCGCGGTGGCGTTCAGTGCCATCCCGATCGGGAATTGCCAGGCGGCCACGGCCGCGATCAGGCCCACCACCAGACCGGCGAGCGAGGCCTGCCAGGCAGGGCGTTGCAAAACGCCGAGCATGATCAGCACGGCCGCCACCGGCAAGGCGGCAACGATAAAAGACAGCAACAGGCTGTTGCCGACAGGCGTGAGCAATTGGTGGAACATGCGGCGTTTTCCTCTTGCCACCTACACACCACGCGCCGCGGATTCTGAAAAGACCCCTGCGCCCGGCGCTGTGCAGGCTTTGCGGGTGTTTAACTTGCCAAGGCGGCTTGGTGGGCGCTGATCTCCGCGTCATGCGCCGTGACTATGGGTTTACCCTGATCGAGATACTGGTTGTGCTGGCCATCCTTGGTGTTGTGCTGGGGGTGCTGATTGGCCGCGGGCCAATGCGCAGCGTTGGGCTGGAAACGCGCGCGGCCGCGGGTGCGCTGGCCGAGAGCCTGCGTGCCGCCCGTGCCCAGGCGATTTTGGGCGATCGCGACGTGACGGTGACGATCGACCCGGTGCGCCACGTCTTCGCCGCCGATGGCGGAGTGGTGCGGCAAATCGACAAGGACCTGCCGATGGTGGTGCTGCCGCCCGCATTGCCTGGGCCAGGGGCGACGCGGCTGATCCGGTTTTCGGCCGATGGTAGCGCGAGCGGCGGCGAGGTGCTGCTTGGCAGCGGTCGTCGCAAGCTGGCCATCTCGGTAGAGTGGCTGACCGGCCGCGTGAAGGTTGCCGATGCGCCGTGACTCCGGGTTCACCCTGCTTGAAGTGCTGATCGCTTTCGTGATCGCCGCGCTGGCGATTGGGGTTCTCTATGGTGGCACTGTCGGCGGGCTGGACGCCACGGCGGTTTCGGCAAAATATGACGAGGCTATTTCGCTCGCTCGTTCGCATCTGGAGCCGATCGGCCATGGCAGCGCCATTGCCGTTCAGGAGACCAGTGGCGCGGATGGTGAGGGGTTCACCTGGCATTTGCGTATCAGGCAAATCGGCAGCCGTTCGCTGGAACTGAGTGATCAGGATCGGGCCAACGACATCAAGGCGAGCGCGGCGATACTTTATGATGTTGTGGTGACGGAGAGCTGGAAGGTTGGCGGCCGCGAGCGGCAGGTGAGCCTTTCGACACGGCGGGTGGATGTGAAAGCTGCGGAGCCGGGGCAGTGAGGCCGTTGTCAGTTGGCAGTTGCCAGTTGTCAGAGAGGCGACGGCAGGCTGAGTCCGGGTTTACGCTGATCGAGATGGTTGTCGCTGTCATGGTCCTGGGGTTCGTTTTGGCAGGACTGTTCCAGGCGACCCGGTTTGGGATTGCGGCCTGGGGGCTGGAGACGAAGATGGCGGAGAATGCCGCGGCGCTGGAGCGTATGGACCGGGTGCTGCGCCATTTGATCGAGCAGGCCTCGGCGCCGGTGGCGGCGGATGACAAGCCGTTTGCTGGCCAGGAACATCGCATGCTGTTCATGACCCTGTTGCCCGACCAGCCGCAGACCCAACCGATCCGTCACGCCCAGGTATCGGTGGGGGTGGATGACAAGCACCGTCTGGTGCTGCGTTGGCAGCCGCATCCAAATGCCACATTGATCGGGGTGCAGCCGCCGATGCAGGAGATTGTGCTGGCCGAAGGCATGGAGCGGATCGATCTGGCGTATCGCCAGGCGGCGGGGGATGGCGGCAAATGGTCGAAAGCCTGGAGTGACTCGGCCTTGCCGGCAGTGGTGCAGATCCATTTTGTGCTCGCGGACGGCCACCATCGCTGGCCCGATATGGCGGTGCCGACCATGCTGGACCCGAATGGCAGTTTCTGATGCACCGGCGCGGGAGCGCGGTTTCGCTCTGCTGATCGTGCTATGGGCAATGGCGCTGCTGGCGCTGCTCGGCACCCAGGTGACCGGGGCGGGACGGGCGGAAACCAGGCTGGCCACGGCGTTGCGCAGCAGCGCGCAATTGCAGGAGGCCGCCGATGGCGCGGTGTATGAGACCATCTGGCACATGCTGGATGGCAGCGGCGATTATTGGCCGCCCGGTGCGATGACGCAGGTGCTGAACGAGCCTGGTGGCCGGGTGGTGGTGACCATCGATGATGAGCGCGGGAAGCTGGACGTAAATCAAGTGCCCCCCGGCTTGCTCCAGGCGTTTTTCGGCGTGCTGGGCGCGGACCAGGCCACGGCGGAAAAGGTGGCCAATGCCGTTACTGATTGGCGATCCCAGGCGCCGTCCGGCAATGGCGGCGACACCGCTTTGGCATCGGAATACCGGTTGGACGGGCGCAACTGGGGGCCGGCGGGCCAGGAATTCCAGCGCCTGGACGAGTTGCCGCTGGTGCTGGGTCTGTCGCCGGCGCTGTACAAGGCCAGCCTGCCCTATTTGACCCTGGGGTTGGAGCAAGGGCCCTGGCTGAGCCATGCGAGCCCGCCGGTGCTGGCGGCAATGGCAAAGGCCAAGCGGGAGTCCGGGCTGGCGGTGGACAATGCCGATTCGCGTGGGCCGGTGGTTCTGCGCATCGAGGCGCGGGCGGTGGGGCGTGGCGGCGCGGCGTTCACCCGCCATGTGTTGTTCCGCCTGGATGGCTCGCTGAGCGGGCCGGCCTGGAAATACCGGATCCTGGCCTGGGATGATGGCCCGGGATGATTCCGGTTACGCCGATTATCCTCTATAGGCGGCCGCCATGCGCGCCTGTATCTACACTTCTATCTATGGCCGGTATGACGACCTGCTGCAGCCTGTCGCTCAAACGATAGATTGCGACTTCATCTGCTTTACCGATGTGCCATTCCCTGGGCGCGCGGGCGCCTGGCGGGTGATCCGCTCCGGCCTGAATCCAGAGCTGCACCCGCGCATGCGGGCCAAATATTTCAAGATCATGAGCCATCTGGTCTTTCCCGGCGGCCGGCTCGCCTGGCGCTTTGCGCCGTTCAGCCGCCGGCCAAGATATGATGTGGTGATCTGGGTGGATGGCTGCCTGCGCATCAAAGACCCGCATTTCGCCGCAGCCTTCGCCAGCCATATCGGACCGAGTGGCTGGGCGATGTTCATCCATCCGGATCGCGACTGCGTCTATGACGAGTTGCCGCAACTGATCGGCATGCGGAAATGCGCGGGGTTGCCGGTGACCGAACAGGTGGAGTCCTACCGCGCCGAGGGGTTTCCGCCGCATGCCGGGCTGATGGCCGCCACGCTGATTGCCCGCGACACGCGCCATCAGATGATCCCGCGCATCAACGCCGCCTGGTGGGCGGAAAACCAGGCCTGGACGTATCGCGACCAGTTATCCTTGCCGGTGGTGCTGTGGCGGCTGGGCCATGGCTACGACAAGGTGTTGCTGAATCTGTGGGATAACCCCTGGTTCGACCGGCTGGAGCATAATTCCGATCTTTGAGGCGCGATCCTTTACTCGGTGCTTTAGATCAGCGGTCTTGCGGCGCGGAGTTGGTGGGCTGCAAGCCGCCGACCTTATGGCAGGCCTGCCATTTAATGGCGCGGACAACAGGATGTCGCGGCGTGGCTGACGCGCCAGAGCGGCTTCAGCCTGACTGGAAACGGCCCAGTGTCCGTCAGGCCGCTCTAGTTCTTTGTTTTTGGCGAGCATTTTTATCAGCCTTTGGCCATCTTGGACGGGCGTGGCGATTCCAGTCAGGCTGATAATGCTCTATATGCGGGCGATGACACGACCGATTACCATTCTCTATTTTGCCTGGCTGCGCGAACGGGCGGGAACCGGGGAGGAGGAGCTGATCCTGCCTGACGGGGTGGACACGGTGGAGACGCTCACCGCGCTGCTGCGGGCGCGCGGACCCGGGTTTGAGGCGGCGTTTGCGACGCCGCGTCTGGTGAGGGCGGCGGTGAATCAGGTGTTCGCCTCACCCGGTACCAAGATCGCGCCAGGCGATGAGGTGGCGTTTTTCCCGCCGGTGACCGGTGGCTGAGATGCGGACGGTGCGGGTGCAGGCGGACGCGTTCGATCCCGGCGCCGAGACCGATGCATTGCTGGCCGCCTGCCCGGAAGCCGGCGCGGTGGCGAGTTTTTTGGGCGTTGTGCGCAGCACCCCGGATCGCCCGCTCATCGCTATGACGTTGGAGCATTATCCGGCGATGACCCAGCCCGCGTTGGAACAGATCGCCGGCGAAGCCTGCGCCCGCTTCGGGCTGCTGGGCTGCACGGTGATCCATCGCTTCGGCCGCCTGCTACCGGGCGATAAGATCGTGCTGGTGCTGGCGGCTGCCTTGCACCGCCAGGCGGCGCTGGATGCGACGGCCTTTCTGATCGATTGGCTCAAAACCTCGGCGCCGTTCTGGAAGAAGGAACATTTGGCCGGCGGCGCGGAGGAATGGGTGGCGGCGCGGGCCGAGGATGATGCCGCCGCTTCCCGGTGGTAGGCGCATCCGGGCTACCATGCGGAGCGTGGTCGCAGTAGCATATCAAAAAAATGGTTTTGGGAGTTGACGCATGAAGTTCGTTTGGTCCGCCATTGCGGTCGCCGGGGCGGTCAGCTTGGGCGTGGTCGCGCTCTCTCGCGGTGAAAGCGTGAACGCGCTTTGGCTGGTGGTCGCCGCCATCTGCGTCTACGCCATCGCCTACCGCTTCTACAGCCTGTTCATTGCCGAGCGCGTTTTGGGGCTGGATGCCGCCAGGCAGACGCCTGCTTACGCGCGCAATGATGGGCTGGATTATGTGCCCACCAACAAATACGTGCTGTTCGGCCACCATTTCGCCGCCATCGCCGGCGCTGGGCCGCTGGTGGGGCCGGTGCTGGCCGCACAGATGGGGTATCTGCCCGGCACGCTGTGGATTCTGGTGGGCGTGGTGTTCGCCGGGGCGGTGCAGGATTTTCTGACCCTGTTCATCTCCGTCAGGCGCGATGGGCGCAGCCTGGGCGACATGATACGCACCGAGATGGGGCCGTTCGCCGGGATCGTTGCTTCGGTTGGCGTGCTGGCGATCATGGTGATCCTGCTGGCAGTGCTGGCGCTGATCGTGGTGAAGGCGCTGGCGAATTCGCCCTGGGGCTCGTTCACCGTATTTGCCACCATCCCGATCGCGCTGCTGATGGGGCTGTATGGGCGTTTCCTGCGGCCGCATCGGGTGCTGGAAATGTCATTGATCGGGTTTGTGCTGCTGATGGCGGCGATCTGGTTCGGCGGCGTGATCGCGGCCGATCCGGTTTGGGCGGCGTGGTTCACCTTCTCCGGCGTCACCTGGGCGTTCATGCTGATCGGCTATGGGTTCCTGGCGAGCGTGCTGCCGGTGTGGCTGATCCTGGCGCCGCGCGACTATCTCTCGACCTTTTTGAAGATCGGCACCATCTGCGCGCTGGCGTTGGGCATTCTGATCGTGATGCCGCACCTGCATATGCCGGCGATCAGCCGGTTTATCGATGGCACCGGGCCGGTCTTCGCCGGATCGCTGTTTCCGTTCCTGTTCATCACCATCGCTTGCGGCTCTGTGTCGGGGTTTCATGCGCTGGTCTCCTCCGGCACCACGCCAAAAATGCTGGAAAACGAGAAGCAGGCGCGGATGATCGGCTATGGCGCGATGCTGGCGGAAAGCGGCGTTGCGATCATGGCGCTGATCGCCGCCACCGTGTTGCAGCCAGGCGCCTATTTCGCGATGAACGCGCCGGCGGCGGTGATCGGCACCAATGTGACCGACGTGGCGGCAAAAGTCTCGTCCTGGGGATTTGCGATCACGCCGGAGGCGCTGACGCAGCTTGCGCAGGATGTTGGCGAGAAAACCATTTTGTCGCGCGCCGGCGGGGCACCCACCTTGGCGGTGGGCATGTCGCAGATCTTGTCGGGGGTTCTGGGCGGGCGGGCGCTGATGGCGTTCTGGTATCATTTCGCCATCCTGTTCGAGGCGCTGTTCATTCTCACCACCATCGATGCGGGAACCCGCGTGGCGCGCTTCATGATTCAGGATCTGGCGGGGGCGCTGATACCTTCGCTGCGGCGAACGGAATCCTGGGGCGCCAACATGGCGGCGACGGCGCTTGCGGTAACCGGCTGGGGGTATTTTCTCTATCAGGGCGTGGTCGATCCGCTGGGCGGCATCAACACGTTGTGGCCGCTATTTGGAATTTCCAACCAGATGCTGGCGGCGATTGCGCTGATGCTGTGTGCTGTTGTGTTGTTCAAGATGAAGCGGCAACGTTACGCGGCGGTGGCGCTGGTGCCGACCGCCTGGCTGGCGGTGTGCACACTCACGGCGGGGTGGGAGAAGATATTTTCCCCGGTGCCGGCCATCGGCTTTTTGGCGCATGCGGCGAAATTCTCGGCGGCGCTGGCGGGTGGCAAAGTTTTGGCGCCGGCTAAATCCGTTTCCGACATGCATCAGGTATTGACTAACGACTATGTCGATTGCGGGCTGACGGCTTTGTTCATGACCGTGGTTGTGGTGATGCTCGGGGCGGGCTTGGCCTCCATTTATCGCGCGCTGTCGGATGCGCGGATTACCACGCGGGAGCAAAATTATGATCTGCCGCTGCTTCGGCCGCAGCTTTGACCTCGCCGCCATCGGCCGCCGTTTCACTGAGACGGCGGATCTGATGGTGGGGGTTCCGGATTACGAAGCCTATGTGATGCATGTTGCCGCGCGGCATCCGGAGGCGGAGGTGATGACGCGCGAGGTGTTTTTCCGCGAGCGCCAGGCGGCGCGGTATGGCGCGGGGGGTGGGCTGCGCTGCTGCTGAGGGGGTGGGTTTGCGGAGTGGAGCCGTGGCGGCGTTGCTTCTAGCGGATCATATCTGACAATTGGTTCCGTGCATGGGTGGCTCGTGGGAGAGAGTGGGCATGGACGGCGGGTGCGTGAAGGACCGCTGTGCGCGCGTTGCTGTCACCATCGGGCGGTCGGTCGTGCCTGAAAGCGCACATACAGCTTGGTGCGAAACTCACGAATTTCGCACCATAGGAACATGAATCTCCACGCTAAAGACTTCCGAAATTCTGCCCCTAATAGGGCATCAACGCTGTCCCATCCAAGGTGTTGCCCAAGGAAGCCTAAGGCACGGTCGATGGCCTGAGGTTGGCGGAAATCGCAATGGCCGCTTCAGAGCGTGCACATTCGAAAGCTGACATCAGCCAGCCGTCATGGCTGTAAAGCTTTCAGTGCGGCACGCGGGCCTATCCACCCTGTGCCTACCAAACGCATTGTGCACTGGAGTTCAGAGTTTATTTACGGTAGCAGCACGGCCCGGGCGTCAAGGTCGCGTAATATTGCGTTGATCATCGCTTGCTGCGCTTGAGCAGAGGTCGCATCCG
>Ga0116229_10007822_pt1 | contig 16777 bp, 7 predicted proteins | sample S1TSphgellanicum_3_FD_87313 | JGI IMG/M metagenome (GOLD analysis project Ga0116229, IMG submission 87313) | Host-associated microbial communities from peat moss isolated from Minnesota, USA - S1T2_Fc - Sphagnum magellanicum MG | ecosystem: Host-associated > Plants > Peat moss > Unclassified...
AGCAACCAAATCCTTGCACAATACGTTTTCACCTTCCAAACGGGACTCGGAAAACAAAGCAGAAAACAAACAAACTACAGAAAATTCACAAAACCTTCACAATCAAACAAACAAACAAACAAAAAACGAAAGCAAAAGGAAGAAGAAAGGATCATCTTCATCGAACAAAAAAATTACACAAACTTCATCACAAAAAATTCACAGCAACCTTGGAACCAAATAAAAGATTGAAAGCTCCCAGCGATGGACGAGAAACACGAATCTCCTTTTTCTTCTTCTTCTTCTTCTTCTTTGTCGTCGTCTTCGACAAAACAACAACAGAGTTTTGTTTGTTTGTTTGCGTCAACTGCAAATGTGAGTTAAAGCTCTTCGGGACTACTACACGTCTTCCCCCAATTTTCTTTTTCTAATGTTTTTTTTTGCTTCTTCTTCTTCTTTTTGGTATTTAAACAAGCGGCTAATAATTTCTTTTTTTTAATCTTTTTTTCCTTCTTTTTTTTCAATTTTGTGATGTTGCTCATGTGGCTAACATCCATCAGTATATTTAGCCAATTTTGGTGATATTCAAAACGTGAAAGGTAGAAAATCTTAAGCACCATATCACATTATAAGCAATTGAGGTGATTTTTAGCGATTAAAACAATTAAAAAATCATTTTCTAGAGATTTACTTTAAGCTGAAACTTGCAAAAGAATTTTCTTTTTCAAGATACTTTTTGGAAAAATGGCGAAACAATCATTGGGCTCATTCAGGGTTTTTTTTTTCCCCCAATTTTGTGTTATAGCGAAACAGGTGATAGACCAGAAGATTTAGCCAAATTTGGCTAAAGACCAGATATGAAAGTACAAAAATTAAGAATCTTTTTATATTTTGGCTACCTGCTGGAACCAATGGTTTTGTTTTTGCATCCTAGTAACAACAAAAAAAAGCCAGTGCCACAAATACAATAGCTTTTTTTTTGGGGGGCAAAAATAACCCAAAGTCGCCACATTATGAGGAATTTGTTTTTGAACTTGCCAAAATCGGTCCTAGCATTTTGCCAAAATATATCACAATTCCTAAACGATTCTACTTTCCTCTTTGGCATATAGCCAAATTCGGCTAAATTCTCTTGTGGATGATTGCCAAAGCACCTACCTCACAAAATTGAGGGGGAAAAAAAACACTAGTCAGAACCTATGCTTGTAGAATTCTGGCAATTTTCAATAATTTTTGGAATTTGGTGAATAAGGCTATTTTTTCACAAAAATCCTGCATATATATTTTTTCTTGTTATTTTCTTGCTTTTGAAATATGACATTTCATCTTTCATGGGTTAAGTTCATTTTAAGGGGATTTGTTTTCGAATTTACAAAATATGTGAATAAAAATAGAAGGTCCCATATATTGATTATTGGGTAAAAATGATAATTTAATCATTTTAATAATTTTATTTATTTATTTAATTTGACAACCAAAATATAATTAATATAACATATGTGTTTAATGCCTAGTATTAGAACAAAAAAATAAAAAATATACAACATATGTGTTAATCTATAATAAATTCAACTAGTAAATATGTAAGTGAGCTAGTTTGTATAATAAATCAAATAAATTCTAATAATTCAACATGGAAAAATGTGAACTAAAGGATCCTTTCACATCATTGACACTTGAATCATTTTGGCAAAACTTGCAATTTAGATGGATATTTTGTTTTGCCACCTCTCAATTACCTAGTTAAAAAATATGTTAAATACATGCGATATGTCCAAAAAAAATTATCACATGATTTTAGAATGTTCACTTGCATTCTTGTCATTTCTCACAATTTCAAGTACTAAAATTGAGAATTTAAATAAATATAGGTTATCAAAGTTTTGATGCAAATTAAAAATATTTATAAATATATGGTGGTTTAAATATGTGCATAGTAAAATTTAGATGATAATAGGGTGGGGAAAAAATAGTTGTTTCACATAATTATACCCACCAAACAATATCTTATTTGATGCAAACAATGCAAAAATTTAAAACTTAATGTCCTATTGGGTGTTCATTTCAAATTAATTAAAATTACCATAGTAACTTTGGCACAAATTAAATTATTTTTCATTTTGTCAAAATTTTGAAAAAAATCAGAATTGTACACTAAAAGTTTTAAAATTTTAGTCAAAATTTTGTGTTATAATAACACTTAATTATAGGTAGCCAACTTTGAACTTTAACCTTATCAAAGGAAATAATGTTCAATGTGAACCATCTAACCACAAGGATAGCAAGAAAGCTTTGAAGTCATTTGTGGTTTTATTAAATTTATTCCTTTTTCTCCCAAAAAATTCAAAATTAAGACTCCAAGTGTCAAATTAATTTCTTTAATTATATTACTTATTTGGTGCACAAGTGCAAAAGTTGCCCAAATATTATAGTATTTGGTTGTTGTATTGCAACAAATAACATAACACATATTTTCTAGGTAATCACATCTATAACGTTGTTGTCATTTACAATTTTAAAAAACATGATAATGGATTTATTTTTTCAAATCCCCAAATTTTTTTATATTGATGAAATGTTTCAAAAACATTATGCAAAAAACTTTCATTAGTCTAAATGTTAAAAACTAAAAATCTAATTATTTTGTTTTGTTAAGATTTGTTGTTTTTGTTTTGTTGAGACTTTATTTAAGTGTATAAGTTGTTAAACTTATTTTCATTATCTTTGAATAATAATTAGAAAACACACAAATTAGTTACACTTAGAAAATTAAAAATACATTCACAAATTAAATTCACTATGCATTCCAAATTCATAAAAACACCAACAAAGTTGAATGTGTAATGATGAACAAGAAAACATTAAATTAAAAAAAACAAAACAAACAATTAACATAAAAATGAAAATGATAAAGATATATAAATATAAATTATGTAAGAATAAAACATGAGCACAAATACACAAGAGCAAATGAACAAAATCAATTCAATACAATGATATAAAATTTACAAACACAAACAAAGTTTTAAATGAAAGAAATTTTAAAACAACATGATTTATAAAGTAACACTAAGTACCATAGATCATGATTTTTATGTTGGTATTTTATTGAAATTTCAATAATATATAATGGACATTGGACAATTGGGGCTTGGCATGGTTGGGATTTTAGTTTTTAGTCAATAATTTCTAGATGTCCTTACAAGACTCCAATTTTAAAACCTCACATGTCCTACAAATTATTGGTTTAATATTTTTGGTCTTCATTCAAAATGCATGGATTGTTTATGCCAAAAACTTGATTAAATACATGTTGATTGAAATGATTGAAATGGTAGTTGATGTTGTAGGACCAATATTTTAAATTAATTAATCTCACTATATAAATAATAATTTTATTTTTTTCAAATTTCAATGGGTCACATTAGTGAATTGGACCCACAACTCCAATGCCTAATTTTTTAATGCATAGATTGCTTTTACATTTTTAACTAATTGTTTAACAAATTAACAATAGATTGTTGAACCCATTCATGAATGCCTTTACTAGTGTTGACCAAACCTTTTGCATTCTCCACCTTCTTTTTCATGATTTTGTATTCCATTTCCAAATTTTCTAAAGGTTTCAACCCAATATTTTCATTCATTAATGTTTCCAAGATCACTCATGGGGTTTCAATTGCCTTCATTTGCCCTCTTTTGATTTTGGTCATTCATGCCCACCTTTGACACAATCAACTTGCTCCTAAAAAGTATTAATGAGATCAATATTTATTATATTATCCTTATTCATCTTTGCCTTCTTCAAATGATATTAGATAATAATTAAAAGGTAATGTCCACAAGGGAACATATTATTGACCTTCCCAAACTTCTTCACATGACACCAAAAACCCCAATCCATGATTATATGATCAACAAAAACAAAACACATACAGATATATATATTTGTAGTTGTGTTGTCATTTCTTGTGTCTTTATATTATAATTCATATTATAATATATTTTTATTTATATATTTTTTGTTTTTATATTATAATTCATGTTATAAGCTTGTTTCATATAGCTAGGATTAAATCCCAAAATTGGAAAGCAAGATAATGTGACAAGCCAAAAATTAGTTTATATCAAAGGACTTTTCAAACATTTGTGCATATATAGCAAGAACTCAATATTTGGACTTTAAATGTTGGAAATAGATGGTGACCTTGTGAGCTAGTTCGTTCTTATTGGCCACATGAGTTCCAAAGAAATAGGCACTTGCAATTAATTGGTTATTATTGTATAACTAATTAATTTGCAACTTTTCGTTTAGGGAAAGACCTTCCTTTAGAACATAATTTGTTCTTAATTTGTACAATCACCAATGATATTTAATGTTGTTTGTAATGAGTTTTCATCTTACAACAAACCCACCTATGTCCATAATAATGTGATTCAGGACAAACATCCTATATATGAACAATCTAAAAACCATTTGAACATATGAAAAAACCTAAATTCAATTTTTTTTGAGTTCCAATTAGTTCACACCAAATTGTTAAATAAGGTCCCAAATTTTGGTGTAACATTGAATGACATGTAGAAATAAAATACAACCCAACTTACTTGTATAATCATCACTAGACCTCCATTTGATGCCAAACCTAAAATTTCTACCAATATTGCATTAACTGGTTTTTCCCTCAAAGAAGACATCATTATAAACTACATTCAATTCACAATTATGTGTTGATTTAGAGCACAATCCTAATGCAACAAATGTTTTGCAGTCCACTTATGAAAGTTCGCAACTGTTAATTGTGAATACTTTTCCTCATATAACCACCACAACAGAAATAGGGCTACTTGTTCATTATGTTTTGCATCAAAGATGGTGCTTCAAGAATCAAATATTCAATCCTATGAAGTTTTCAAAAATATGCTTCAAAATAACATGAGTTTGAAAAATATGCCTTCAATTTTCAACAACAAGAATAAAAGCAACAAGCATTTGTCATCATCACTCACAAACAACAATGATGACATTATACGTTGTAACACAAACATCATACATGCAATTTTGTGACAAGAATTGCAATGACCATGATTTGTCATCATGGTCTTTGTGAATGTAAGAGCATTATATTGTGTTGAAAGCTACAACACATTTTGGCACCATTAGGTCAAAGAAAAGCTTTCAAACATGGTTGGAGTTTGTGTATGTGAGTTTTGCTAAATTGCTACTTGGATGGATGATATTTTCTTAAATGACCAACCTTCTTTTTATTAGCAATTTTTTGTCGAAAAGTGAAATCAAATATCAAAAAAATTAGAAATGAAATGTTTCTAAATGTTTCAATTGCCAAAAATGAACCAAAAAAAAAGTAACAATAGTAAAATTTTGACATTTGATTTTCAATGTGGAGCTTAGTGGTTTTTCTTCAAATATTGGGGTGTTGTTCAAGTGGTGAAAATCCATAAGGATGTTTAGCGAAATTTGGCAATGTTCAAATATTCAAATAAAAAATCTTAAATTTGGGCCTTTCATATTATAGTTAGTTGGCCAATTTTAAAATTTGGAAAATTTTCATTAAAAAATTCAAGGAATTTGTGATAGAATATTTTTTATTCAAATTATTTTTTGTAAAACAAAAAAAATTCACCACATAAAATATCATTTTAGTGGATTAAAAAATATAGAAGGTTGATTGAATATTTGTAGTTCATATATATTTGATAACTAGATTTAGTTAAATCATTTTGTGAATTATCTCCATTATTTTTACATCATCCTATGAATCATAGCCATTTTGACTCCAAAACAATACCTAAAAAAACTTTGGTGGTGACATACAAAATGGATTTTTCTTACCTTGAAAAACTGAAAAATCAAACAAGCTTTTCCATGATAGTTTTTTCTTTTTTGCACCTTGTGAAGAACTTGGAATTACATAATAACAAATGTAAATGTCATTTCCACTTTTGCGAATTGCAATGATGGATGGTTGTTTTTCAATGTTTTTCACAATTGAAAACTACATAGATTTTAGGTTAGAAGGTTGGATACAAGATTATGGGCCTAGATCCTTACCTACTTTGTGGATTGCCATAGGGAATAAAACTTAGAGGTCTTGATAATAAAGAAACTTGGTTGCCTTGTTATTATGATTTTATTTTTATTTTTTGATATAAATTGATTTTGTTTTAGTTTATGTTTTTTTTTTTCCTTTGCCTTTCTTAAAAATGATATTGGAATTTTTAAATTCTTATGAGAGTTATTATTTTGCCTTATCTTGTGTTTGGCAGTTTCTTTTCTAGTAAAACATTTGGGCAAGTTAGTTCAAAATAACTATAGATGACATGGATTGTCACATAAAATGTGGAAGATAGTACTAATGAAAAGTTTAGAAAGGATATCAAGCTAGTCATTAACTCATCAATAAAAGAAACAACTTGAAACAATGAGGTGAGAAAAATGGAAAACCAAAAAATCAAAGGTAATTTGAATATTAGTTCATATGTTGGATGTTTTTGAATGTAGAGGAAATATGGTACAATGCTACTATTGCGTATTTGACAAGAAGAGAGCTTTTTAAGCTACTTGAATCCTATAGTAGAATAGTCTAGTCCTTTTACTAAAGATCAAAATTTTAATGTGAATAAAACAAAAAATGTGAACATTATTTATATTCCTAATTCTCAAATTCACTTTGCACTTATGTTTGTCCTTTAATCATCAAGTCACACACAACACATGGATCAACAAGTTTCTTTAATTTCTTTATCCAATATGTCATTTTATATTTGATCAAAATTTGCTCCTTAATTGGAAGTTCTAGTTAACCTTTCATTGGGCTTGGAGTGGAGGGCAATTGTGTATCAAGTTTTCAAGGTTTTACATTAATATTTGTTGTTTATGATGGACATTCAATTCAAAGGTTTGGAATATGTGATCAATTGGTTTAGTTCATCAAGGATGTTTACATTTGATCCAAATGCAAAGTGAAATTTATCTATGGTTTTTTTGTTTACCCACAAAATAATACATGATATTAGAAAAAAAAACAAGGCATTTTCAATTGGTTTTTGCAATTTTAGTTGCAAATAAAATTTGTAATTATTTTTTCTTTAATTTTGTAAAAGAGGTCATAAACAATAATTATAAATGGATGGAAAAGAATTCAACAAAATATTGGTTCATATATTGACGCACCATATACGTATTGTTGCATGTAACTAATTTGTAACTAAATTGGTCAACTTTTTGTTCTTATGGTATGTTGCCACACATCACTAACATAATACATTTTTGTTATTATTATTTTATTTATGTAATTATTTTGAATGTGAAAAGGGAGAGGTTGGGATTTGGCCACAAGGAGGTACACATCTTTATTCATGCCCCTTAAGATCGTGTGGCTTCCAACGACCCACATGTGATATTTGACAACAAATGTGATAATGACACATGACATAATTTTAAATTATTAAATGAAATATTCTATTTGTATTGTTACTTAATCTAAACCATTCATTTCAATTAGTCACAATGATGACATGTGGTAAAGTATTAAGGTATTAAAAATTTTCCATATATGTAAATATATAATTATCACGATTTCTCAATATAATTACATGCATGACATAAATTTTTAGGTTTTACAACAACAAAGTTATATGTGAAATTATGTCATTTGTGTTATGTTGCAAAAACATGCCCCACTACAAAATTCCATCAACCATTCAGATTTGCTAGAAATATTATTGATGTGATTGGGTGAATAATGGGCAACCTTATTTACAAACTTAACAAAGATGGATTTTTGCTGGCCAATTTTCATGCCTTGCAATTTAATGATTCAAAATTTTATGTGTTCCTTAATTACGTTCAACAAGTTTTTTATTTTGAGGATGATATGTAACCATGGTGGAAGGTTGTATTACATAATGAACCAAAGTCAAAGCACATGGTATTTGAAGACATTGATGAAGCTATTACCATTGTTGATAATTTAATTGGAATTGATGCATCATTGGTTATAATAGAAATGCCCCACAACATAACATTAATGGGTGCAATTGCACTTTCTAGAACATATGTAGTGCTAGCAAGTGAAGAGCTTCAAAGGCCAGGGGATGATGAAAATGGTGCAATTTAATGATAGGGTAGCATTATCCCCCTTCAAAATTATATTTCATCCTCAAAATACTAGCTCTAAGCTTCTAGGTTATCCTCAACCTTTGTAACAAGTACATTGGTGACCTTTTTGAATAGTTGATTAATAACTTCATTAACCAATTCACAAATAATTATGGATTGAACATTGAATTCTACCACAAACTTCTATTAAACATGTGTGTTAACCAAAGTTGTATTGGCAAAACAAAAAACTTTTGATGCATGGGGTGGAGTAGTTATCATAATACCCTTTAACCCTACACCTATCTAAGGTGATGTGAATGGTAAATTGTTAGGAGTTACTACTTATTTAATTATATTGTTGACTACTAGTTGAACATTAATGACAATGGGTATGGTAAAAGGTATTATCATTAAACTTGAGCCTTCACAACTTGGAGTAGGTATTTTGGTGTAAGCGGTTCATTCTGCATTTAAGAATTTCAATCATTTGGACTTTAGATGAAAATATCTTACATGGTCTTACACCAATTTTAAGCTCGATAGGTATAAAGGTTAAAGGTTAGCTCATTTGAAATCTAGAATTTTGCTTGGTAGGTGACAACTTCAATGAGTAAGTTTTTATTAGCTAGGCAATCTCCATGCAATTTCTTGAATTTGTTTATTTATTATGTCCTACACAATTTGCCACCACTTCTTCCACTTAGGGTTCTTATCACCCAATGTTTGATTTTGGATTTTTAGTAATGTGTTGTCAAACAATAAATTTTCAAACTTTCTAAACCTATTAAACTTGAATGGGTAAGATTTGGGTTAACTTATTAAACAAAACTTTCACAAAATTCCATTTGCTCTTTTAGTTTTTGAATTTGGACACGTAATTGGTGAGTTTGGTTCTCCAATTCCATATGGGTAATGGCCACATGTTTTTATTGTTCACGACATGTTTGTTCCAAAACAAATATGACCTTCTCTTATGAAACATTTGACACATCCATATTCTTGTAGTCTTTGGTCAACTAATCATGTTTAGTTTGTAAAGTCTTCATGTCATTATAATTCTTCTAGTGAACTTGGTTCAAGTCATTATATTCTTGTTGCAAAGTTTCTACATTTTTTAGTGTTTAATCAACACCAACAACTTTATCAATTATGTTATTGTTTTTTGCATGTAATTTAACCGATTGAATTTTAGTCATAGTTAACTCCTTGTCCTAATTTTTAAAATTTTATTGGATAATAATTAATTTTAATGAATTTGTAACTGGTTGTTGGTTTTTTGAAAAAATACTTCATTGTGGTCATTTTTCACCCTCAATTTGGTTAAATCATGTAACAATTGTGGCCAAGTTTGAGCATGTTGAGTTGTTTGTTTAAAAAAATTAATTTATTTCAAATTCTAAAAATGAATTTTGGTTAGTAAAGGTTCAACACAAACATAAGTGATTTCGAACTAACTTGTTCAACTAGTAGAGGTCTGAGTTATACTAGTCTAACAATGATTCCTAAACATGTTCATGAAATTCAAGGTTTTTTTTAACAAATAAGGGTATTGATGGAGCATTAGATACATTTTCTTTAAATGGTCCAAACTTTATTCATCCATGTTTTGAACTCCTTTTGTTTTTACTATTTCTTCAATTGATTGATCAGGTTTCTATAATAATTCAATAATAATAACATGTTTTTAGGGATGTGCCCTCCAATTTGGTGGTGATATTATCAATTTAGGATTCAACCTATTTTGTGGGATTGATGGTTTCATGGACCAAAATGCGTCCTAGTTCACTTTGGGTTTCACTAGATTTTGAATGAATTTGGACATTTTTACCATGATGAAACCGGTTAATTTCCCAATGAACTGGGACTAATTGCTATGGACAATGAATTGGTCCATTAATATTTAGTGAAACAAGGTTACTTTCAAGTGAAATACAAATTTACCAAGCTATTTCATTTGTTAGTTAATTATCTAGATAACATGGAAATAAATTAAATTTAAATTATTTAATATTTAATGTAATATTCAATATTATTGATAATTTCATGATTTTTAGCCTATGAATTATTGACAAATGTCACTACCTATGCTAAGTTAAAAACCTATTCTATATATATAGGCCATGTAATCAACCTAAGTAAACACGTATTCTTAGGAACTACATAAAAAAATATTCAGTCAATTTACCAATGTTAACCATACACACACTATTTGTGAGGTTTGATCCCTTGACCTTTAAGATGGAAGTAAACACCCTTACCATCAAACCATCACACTTGTTGTGATAATGTGTTACATTACATTTTATTTATCAAATTTTCATTTTAAACATTATAAAAACATAAACTTTGAAAATTCATATCCTATTGAAATTTTGTTTAAATGAAATGATTAAAAATGAATATAAAAGTTTTTTCAATAATGTACATAATTACATTTATTTCCTTTTGAAAATGTAAAATCACTTGAACAATTTTTTTATTGAATGTCATTCTTCAATAACATTTCAATGACCATTTTTTATTTAAAAATGTTTAATAAATGGATAATTTTTTTGCTAATATAATAATACTATTTATATTAAGTTATTTTTAGCTATTTTAGGGCTACTTTTTGTTGTTCTAAGTTATTTCACCTTACATTATTTATGATTATTTATGGTTATTTTTAGTTATTTCATTCAAGGTTATTTTCGATTATTTTAAATTATTTTTAGTTATTTTTGGTTATTGCAGGCTATTTCATTTTAGGTTATTTATGGTTATTCTAAGTTATTTCATCTTAAGTTATTTTTGGCTATTGAAAGTTATTTCACCTTATGCTATTATTGGTTATTTAAAGCTATATTATCATAGGTTATTTGTGATTATTTTATTGCTGAATATTGTTGGTTATTCTATTAATGTTTATTATGTTGTTGCTTATTATGTTGATGCCTATTAGTGCTTATTCTATTGGTGTTTATATATTATATTGGAGGCTATTAATGACTATTGGTAATTATTCTATTGGTAATTATTAATCATTATTTAATTGGTGGCTATTAGTGGTTATTTTATTAATGATAATTAATGGTTATTTTATTACTAGCTATTAATGGATATTCTATTGGTGGATAGTGGTGATTATTTTATGTTAAATTATCATATGTTATTAGTGATTACTAATAGCTATTATATTAATGGTTATTGGTGGTTATTTTATTAATGGCTATTGGTGATTATTCTATTAATGACTATTGTTGATTGTTTTATTATAGGCCATTGGTGGTTATTTAATTGTGACTATTGATGTTTATTTTATTGGTGGCTATTATATTATATCTTTTTGTTGGATATTCTAGGTTATATTATCATAAACTATTGGTAGTTATTTTATTATAGGTTATTTTAAATTATTTTTCATAAGCTATTATTGGCTATTTTAAGTTATTTTACCTTAGGTCATTATATTTTATTTTAAATTATTATACTTAAGATAAGATAATTTATAATAACATAAAGATTGACTTTGAATAACTTAAACTATAATTTGAAATAACACATATTAATTTACAATAAAATAACTTAAGGTATAGATTAAAGTTAGTTAAATAATTTAATTTAAAATAATTTAAAATAATTTTTAAATAATAAATTAATTAGGATACTTGAAGGTATAATAACATATAATAGTTTAAGATATAATAATTTATAATAAGTTAAGGTATAAGTTAAAATAACTATGGTAGTCTAAAAATATATATGATATATCATAAAGTAATATAAGGTATTTTAAAAAATAACAATAAATAAATCTATTTACCAAAATAAATGATAATAGTGAATTATGTCAACTAGTATTAAAACACAATGTTTACATAATGATATTATAATGAAATAAGTTTAACCAAGGTGAAATCAGTAGAGTGTAGTGAACTTATTTCATTTTTAAGGTCCCATAATGATTTAGGCTAGTGAATTACACCCCACTTTTGTACTAGTGATACAAGTTTTAAATTTTGAGTTTATTATAAAGGCAAAGGAAAAATGTTGGTGGAATGCACATGTTTATGTTCACTAATAAATTATCCATTATGTTATAAGAGTTACATTATGGAATTGTTGGAAAACATTTTTCCTTAAACATTATTGTTTGGAGGATTTTTAATTAACACCGATTACTAGTGGCCTACCATGAACAAAAATGTTCATGAATATTGTTAAACCTATGAGGGTGGGATCACCATTAAAGGAACCAAAAGACTTGTTGATAATCAAATTTTTATGTACCTTGTCTACTTTGAAAATGTATCACATATAACATTTGAATGACATAAATATAATTTTTTTCCATTATGTTCATTTACTCATGAAGTTATCATCCCATGAATTTGAAGTCATTTCATTGTGTTGTGAAGGTCCTTTTGCATATGCAAAGGACTTGTAAACAAGTGCTAAAAATAGTAATGTGAATGTGTTTTTTATTATTCAAACCTTCACCAAATGTTTTCAAATTTTGTACGAGATTTAATATACTTCACAAGAAGTGAACCATGTGTCCAATTAATCAAAAATATTTTTACATGCTTGTATTGAAACCTTTTTACATGATTGGTTAAAATGGTTTCAAATGTGTTTAATGATTAAAATAGTTCATGATTTATCATCATGGCTAAAAGAAAAGTTGTACATTTGATTATAATGTAAAACATGATGTAAAAAACAAATTCTTTACTATGTTTTAGGTTATATTTGATATCTAGCCATTATCCAGCTTGAGAAACTATTTTTAAAAATTGCGTTATAAACTAATACAAGAGGGCCACATGTGCAATTTAGTCTTTGAAAAGGATTTAACCTTGTCACAAGTGGTTCCTTTTATTGTGATTGCACCCATGATCAATGCCAAATAATAACTAATTTGTTAACACACAACTTAGATAAATTAGTAACAACTTTATTTGAATAACCTTTTAAAAAATGGGGATTGGACTTCATTGGATTCATCAAACCTTTAAGTCAATATTCTTAGAATTCATATATTTTAATTGCTAGGGATTATGCAACTAAATGGGTGGAGGCATGAACTTTTTGTACTAATACATTTGTTGTAACTACAAATTTTTAATATGAACACATATTCATTTACTTTGGATGCCCATGAACCATTGTCATTGACCAAGGTACTCACTTTATCAATGATGCCATTCAGTATTTTACTAATCATTTTATTGTGAGCTAGGCACGTTATTTCTATTGTTTATTATCCTTAGGGAAATGGACGAATCAAGTCCAAATTAATATTGTTTTTGGAACTTTGAATACCAAATTGGTCAATCAAACCAAAATGATTGGGATGAACACCTATCCATTGTTCTATTTTAATATAGAATATCATACAAGGTTGGAATTGGTCACACCCCTTTCCAACTTGTTTATGGATTACATGCATCCATTTTTATTAACTAAGTATTTGATACCATATTCTAAAGTAGGGTAAACATTTGATCCAACACTTGCTAGAATACTAACAAATTGTTTATTAGAATTAAAGAAATTATAAGAAAACAAGTTAGTAGCTTAAGATCTAGTAGCCACTAACCAATGGGATCGATCATTGTGGTCTCAAATCAATTGATTAAAACCTTAAAATATACCAATTTGGAGATTATGTTTTATGGTTCCATGGAGTTGTTAAAACATATCCTCTTAAATTTTAGAAGAGGTGGTATGGACCTTATTGGATCCAATATTTTTTACCCAATAACATAATATTATTGCTCACAATCAACAAGTTTAAACTTAATCAAGTGTTAATTAATAATATGTTAAAACCATAACAATTTATTAATGATATTATTCTCAAACTTGTTTTGGTAAAACCCAATGATTCAAAAATTAAAGAATTGGTTGAAAATGAGTGTATTGACCCAATATTTAATGAACCTACTAACAATACCATTCAAATTGACACACATATTAGTCTAAACATAGGTGTTTATTCAATAGAAGGTTGGAACCTTAAAAAACGAATTGTTGTCCATGTATTGTGTTTTTTTTTACCACAACTCTTAGCATGTCTTTTCATTATAACTTTTTTTTTTATAGTAAAGTCATTTCATTTTTGAAATGAAGTAATGAACAAAAGTGTGCTTGAAAGGTTGAAAAGATAGGCTAAAAATAAATAATAAGAAAAACAATTGAAAGAGAAGAGTTCATGTTAAAGCAATAGAAACAATTTACATTAAACCATTTGTTTATTGACTTCCATTAGAAGAATAAGTTGGTAGTATGGGAAAGAAGGAAATTTTAATGAGGAAGTTAAAAAAGTATTATGTCAAGGATGAGACCTTGGAAAGGAATTGGAAGTGGTGTTTTGCCATCTTTGACAACCTCTTCAACATGTTGCTTCAACTATCATAAAATAAATTTATTAAAAGGAAGAACCACGACTAATTGCTTTTCAAACTATTGAAGAAATGTAGCCACAACCACCATTCATTATGTAATTTGCACAAGGGGGCTTATTTGAAAAAAACACTCGAAAATAATTTTTTTTCAAATTACAAAACCACATTCCAAACCTTGTGTCAAATGTATGGGGTCCAACAATGCTATAAGGAGTCACACCCACCCCTTTAAACCATTGCTTTTTCGTTGTTTTAAAAAACAAAATCTTAAACTTTTTTTAATAAGTCTTTTAAAAAAAAACATTAAAAATCTTTAAAGTTTTTTTGATATTATTATGTTAAGGTTTATATTGAAAAAAATCCCAAAATATGTCATAAATGTTTTTTTCAAATTGTTCTTTTAATGTCAAAATTGTTTTTAAACTACGGTTACAAGTCCATAAATGTGTAAATTGCGTATTTTTTACTCATTAGATTGATTCCATTTAAAAAAAAATATGTACACAATGTATTCATAATAACATTTTATTAAAATAAAATAAAAATTATAATTTAAAATTCAAAAAATTAAGCAATGGTTACAATTGTTAATTGTGCATGTTAATAACACTACACCCTATGATGAGGCACAAAGGAAAAACTATGGTGGAATAGGGGATTTTGCCTCACAAAATACCAAGAAAACTTCAATTAGTTGAAGGGAAGGAAGTGGAACTTTTTTTGCATTGGATCAAGATGGGATTAAATGAATGGAAGTGGGTTGAGCGAGTTGGTTTGGACCAACTTTTTGATGTTCATTTAGAGGACTGATTCATTTATAATTTTCATAAGAATGTTACAAAGAAATGGAGAAAATTAAACTATTTTCTTTAAGAAAAAATACAGAAAATCTCATAAAATGCATTGGAGGTTTGGAGGGGCATTATTGATTGCAAGGCGAAAATGGGCAGTATGGGATTGATCTGTTGTTGGTGAAGCTTGGTGGAGGTGAAGCTATATGAGAAAACCTTTGTTGTGAAAAAAAAAGTTAAATTTTCAAGAACAGAATCCCTATGCTAATTTTTTTCAAAGTTTGTAGTTAATGAATAGTTAAAGCTTTGTATAGTTTGATGGAGGTTTGTAGTTTGGATGTAGCACAAACTTTTCATTGCGCTTGTGTTGCATTTTAGATAGAGTAAGTTTAGATTTGTAATTAAGGTTCAGTCCTTGGGAAGTGATGACATGTTCAAGGGAATTTGAGAGCGGTTTGATAGCTATGGGAATTTTGTGATATTGTTGGTGTCCTTAATTATGTGTTGTTGTGAATTGTGGGAAGGGGAGAGAGCATTTAGATAATTGGGAACTCCGAAGCAAGGATTGCACTAAGAAAGGTTTTGCATTGTTGAAATCGTTTGTCAAACCTATTATAGTTTTTATCTTTTGTCAATTTCCATCATGTTAGTTCATATTGTGAAATAGAGAGTATTGTGAATGTGTAACGATATTGTGTGCTGAGTGGGGGACTGTAATGAAGTTGTTGACTTGTAATTTGAAGACATTGTGTTCATGTCCTTGCTTGCATTTGAATTTTCTTGTTATTGTGTTGGGATTTTTCGGGTTATTGTTGGCAATGGGTTTCATGGTGTGTGGGAAGTGCCATCATAAGGCTAGTTGGCTCATGAAAATGAATTCGGAATGAATTGATCCCTAGGGTAATTTGGTTAGAGTAGGATGTTAGGTAGTTCATGCATAGTTGAATCAATGGTAAAGGTGGAGATGTAGAATTACTTGGATAGATAATGCATATTCATTTTGTGAAGATCACATTATAATTGTTGGTTCGTTTTGTGATTGTTTTTGGGACTATAGTTTTGATGCTCACTATTCTTTTTGTTACAATGACATCAATTATTAGGACGCATAAATAGGGGGCAACAATTTGACGAATGTGATGACTTGTAATAAATGTAAGGTTGTGGGTGATGCAAATGATGAGATGCAAGTCAAGAAGGGGAAAAAATTGATGCAACATTGCCAAAGGAGTTGATAATTGACGAAGATGCACATCGATAAAACAATGATGATGGAGGAAAAAAAGGTGTTATTTAGGTGACATAAATAAAAAATAGCGAAAAAAGAAAAGAAGGGAAAGAAAGAAAAGAAGGGAAGGAAGGAGGAGGGAGAAAGAAGAAAGACATAATAAGAAAGAGAAGAGAAATTTGAAGACCTAAAAAACCAAGCACAAAAAAAAAAAAAAACAAAAAAAACTTCCCCAAAAGCAAAAGCTTGAAAGATCGCCACATTC
>Ga0116229_10007824_pt1 | contig 16772 bp, 16 predicted proteins | sample S1TSphgellanicum_3_FD_87313 | JGI IMG/M metagenome (GOLD analysis project Ga0116229, IMG submission 87313) | Host-associated microbial communities from peat moss isolated from Minnesota, USA - S1T2_Fc - Sphagnum magellanicum MG | ecosystem: Host-associated > Plants > Peat moss > Unclassified...
CATTGCGGGAACTCCATTGACATCTGTTCCACTTCTCTTTCCATTTCCAGGAACTCAAGTGATCTCTGAAGCTCAGGCCAAAGCGATGATGATCCCAGCAGCAGATCCGGCCATGAGGCCCATCCTGACATTTGGAGGAGGAGCTACAGCAGCAGCTATACGACCCAGCAGCAGTAGAACTCTATTAGGGCCAGAGATGGAGCTGCTGAGTGCCTCCAGACCCAAGAGAAGGAATGTGAGAATTTCCAAGGACCCTCAAAGTGTTGCTGCAAGGCATCGAAGAGAGCGAATCAGTGATCGGATCCGAATGTTGCAGAGGCTTGTTCCTGGTGGCACCAAGATGGATACAGCCTCCATGCTTGATGAAGCCATTCACTATGTCAAGTTCCTCAAGCTTCAACTGCAGGTGAGTGTGAGCTCCTCACACCAAATTTACTGCAATTCCACCAATTCACTACAAGAGAATGTGATTCAATTCTCACACAAAAAAGCTGCAGCGCATGACACATGTATGAGGTAAACTTTGTGGGTTCATCGATTACAATGTACAATATGTGGTATTTATCGTGCGATATGTTACACTAAAATGGCAATTTGGGATTAATTAGTGGCACGTATGGCACCTAATGTCAAATTGCCATTTCAATGTAATGTCTACATATTACATAATATATGCATATTACATTTGTGCCATATGTGCCATTACCTCATGTGAAATTGCTATTCTAGTGTGATATATACCACAATGAACACCCCATATTGTACATTGTAATTATGGATGAAACCACAAAGTTTATCTCACACAAGTGTCATGAGCCACAAAACTTTTTGTGTGAGAAAAACCACATTCTCTTCTACAACTAACTCCACACACATTTCGGCTTCAGATCTTTGAGGAGCTTAACAACGAGCTTACCAACTTGGAGCTGACTGAACTCCTAATCAAAGACAATGGCTGAAATTGTGTTCCTGGGGTTTTTCTCTCATGGGTTTGTGCAGGTGCTCGAGCAATTAGGGAACAGTTTTGATTCAAATTTTACCATGGAAAGAATGCCAGCTGCTGCATATCAGCTGCTAGTGTTGTCTTCGCAATCTGGTGTTGCACTTCCAAAGCCATTTGACTTGAATTGCTCAGCATATAATCAAGTAGCTCATGATGAATGTCCATCAGCAGATGTGTTGCATTTGAGCTCCACAACTGGATCAGATCATCACATCACTGGGTGGTCGTCCAGGACCTCATTGAGCTCAATGTGCTCGCCAGACCATGCACAAGAGCAGTTTTGTCACTAATTCCTTTGGGAAAAACGACACCCACCCATCTGTTCCACACAGCCAGCTGCCTTTTGAGTGCATTATGATCTGTGAGAGCGAAGTCCACTGATTGAGGTGGGTGAGATTGATTTCAGATCATAGAGCTCTTCTTCAAGTCCTGTTTTTGGATTTTTTTTCCTCACTCTCAAGTTTTGTATATAATCAATCAAACTTGGAACTTGGGTAACAAACAATTTTAGCCAAGTCCAAATGCTGTGCAATCTTCTGTGGGCTCCTTGCATCCAACAGCTAGATGTAACATCATCAGTGCCATGTTGTACATATGTGAGAAGGCTCTCTGATTCACTAGTTCTGATTCTTCATCCAAATGACTTGAAAATTTTCCAATTTTTCTTTCTCAAGCTTGTAATATCATGTTTCTTGCAAGTAGACTTTAACACTAGAATCAGTGCATTGACCAATCTCTTTGGTTATGCATTTTGGGTACAGGGGAATTCGTTTATGGATTGCATGTTTAACTGCCTCCAGGACATTCACAGATTGAATGTTGTTTTGTATTTTGTTGCCATTCAGCAGAGTATAAATCATAGAGCAATCTTGGGTTTTTGTCCTTGCCATGTTGCATCTCTGTTGTTGTTGTTGTGTGTGACCTGGAATTTTCACACAATATATAAAAGTACTAAGAGGTGTGTTGGAGATTGAAAGTGCTGAATTTTGGTTCCACTGTCAATAGAGGGTTCAATGCCAAAAAAATGCTGCAAGCAAAAATATTTGCATGCACTCAAGGGCAATTTTGGTTATCATATTTTTCAATGCTAATTTTTTTGTGAGGCCTTTGTACCATAAAAAAATATCGAAGTATGAGGTTTCTGCTTGAATGTTCACACTGAAAAGTTTTGAATGAAAAGTTTGACAGCAGGTTTAACTGGAGGATCTGATTGTCATTGTTCACACTGCAGGAAATGGGGAAATGGTTTTGTTCTGATGTGAGGAACTTGTGTTGATTTTTTTGGGTTGTATCCCATCGTGTAGCACTTGATACCTTGTGAAGGCAGGGGGAAGCCAGAGGATTGGGTGATCTTCCCAAGTCATTTGGGTCCCTTTTTCTGTTATTGGCATGATTGTCAGTCTTAATGTCTTCCTTAGTATGCATCCTTGGTATGAAGCTTGAACTGATACAGACTCCAGCTGGTTTGTTTTAATCTCTCTATTCATTGCCCACCTTTCAAAGCCACTTCAGCTTCCCCTTCCTCCTCATGGTTTCTGTTACTGTTTTCCCTCTTGGCATTTTGTGTAATTCATTTCCAGCTCGAAAGGAACCAATTCAGTCAAGAAGGCACCAGCAGTTTCAGCTTGGCTTCTCTGTTGTGGATACCTATTTACTACACAGGCTTTTGTCCTGATTCCCTGCTCCCTCACCCACTAAATAAGCTAAATAAGGCCACCAGAAGGTTGCCTGCAAGCACTATTTCTGACAGACAGTACCAAGTGTCACAAAGGCCTAAGAAGGTTTGCCAAGGAACTATTTCTGAAGAAAAGTACCAAGTGTCACAAAGTCCAAGCTTTTGGGAAGAAGCAGCTGACATTACTTTTAGCTTGTGCTTGTGTTAAAATTGGAAAAACTTATAAAGAAGATGGTAGGGTCCCACCCCAAGACAAATTGCTCTGTGTGGTGGTGGTTCTAGAATCTGGATTGTTTAAAGAGCTAAGATTTGCTTGGAAGATGTCATCTACTGGGTTTGATCAACTGGGCAACAAAGACAAAAGAGGTATATATATCCATCAGTGCTGATCACCTGAAGCACATGAACAAAGATCAGTTTCCTTAATGTTGTGGGGGAACTCATCAGCTCCAGTTATCCCTTTACAGTTGATGAAAGTCATGCTATTTGTACAAGCATGTCTTTTCTCATCTACACTGAAATTACAACTTTTGAATATACCAGCCTAGTCTTGATAGTGGGGGTGTTTGAAAAACAAATTCATACGAGCCTGGTCTTCAAAATTAGGTCCACTCTAAACTGTTCATACCAGAATTGAGTCCAAGACTGATTTTTGGGTGGTATGAAGCAAATATATGCTTGGTATTGAAACTGGTACAAGGCAGATATATACCATAATACCTTGGCAGCTTCGACACGAATTAAGTTACTTTCTAGAAGTGCTAGAAGTTTCAAAAAATGCTTTTCTCAAAGAGCAAATTTTTGTGAAGGAAAATTGAGAATCTTCAAAATTGAGTAATTATTTCAGTTTAGATTTTGGTAGGATGGAGAATTTTTGTTTTTGTTTCAACTTTTACATGTGTGCAAGTTGACAAGTGTTTTGGAAACAGCCAATCTGACAGTACTGTTGCCCTTAGACATGTGAAGGCTATCAACAACAGCACACGATCAAAGCAATAGATTTTGAAAACCTCTCAATAAGAAAGAAGATTAACATTTCTGACTTTCATCAATTAATTCTTTCATTTACCCTGCTGGGTATTGGTTTGAGTAGGCCAGGGTGAACCAGCTCCTACAGTGCTGATCCTCCCAAGGTGGATCTATACACACCATGGGCCCTTGAAGACAAACCAAATGCCAAATCAAAATCCATTCATGCTGTCCATTCTTTATCCAGAGTTTGCATAAAATGATTGATCATTGGAGACAGATCTCTGTCTGTGTTCTGCACAAGCTTGACAAGTTTTATCAAGTCGTTTATGGACAAAATGCATGGTGATGACAAAACAGGAGGACCATTAGCTCCTTCATCAATCATTTGCCCAAAGAGGAGAAATCAAGAAACCTCGAACCTAAACCCATCACCAATAGCATGAAGCAAGTTGTGCAAGGAGGTGGGCAAAAAACTTGCAAGGACACCAAGCCTAGAAGAGGCCTCTCCTATAGCTACAACTACTTGTCGCAAGATAGTGGTAGCCTGAACTTTTTGAAGAGCCATTGACACCCCCTACCTATATAAAATGAACGTAAAATTGAAAGAGGAGGACCTCTAGAGCCCTTCGCCAACCATGCCATGTTAGCACATCGATGAAAGAAGTCATTTGCCTACTAGTGTAAACATCCAAATGTCTTCACTATTAAAGGGATGAAATCATCCTCAAGGTGTTGGTCATGATATGACACAACCTTTGCTTGAAATGCAATTGTCACAACCACTCCTTGAGAAAAAACAACTCACAAAACAAGATTTGCATGAGTTGGGTTAGTAATGATTATGTTTGCCAAAATGCAAATGCCATCTATTGTAAGCACAATATTCACTTGTCGTTGTGACGACTAGAGAGATGGTGATGGGGAACATGAGTTTATTCACTCAAAACATGGAACTTGACATCCCTAGCAATGGAGGCAAAATAATCTCGAACTACATCATGTGCAGCAGTGTGCTCTCCCCCAATGATCACAACGAAGTAGGTGTATCTTTGTTGAATCTATGGGCTGACTACATATGCATTGAGAAAGACTATGAGTTGTAGGATGGGAGAGGTTCAATTTAGTGCATAGTGCTAAGGATAAAATGGCAAATGCCATCTTAAAAGATGGGATGATTGGGCGGGCAAAAAACCAAACACCTAAGCCTAGGCTTGTGTAAGATCTTAGTTGAACCCAATGACAATTTGAAGACAACTTTAAGATGATGTTGGAAAATGAGTGATCATGCACATTTTCGGAAATGTTCTCTTGAAAACAATTCATTCTTCTCTTTGACGATTATTCAAATGGAAGGTTGGAAGCCTAAACAATTGGAGGTAGAATGTCACAAGCCCATTTAAAGTGAGTGTGGATTGGAAGTGAACCTTATGAACTGCTGGCCCCTATAGCCCCCAATAAAAATGAGTAGCCATCCTGCAAAAATTTAGATGTGATGATTGGGGCAATAAACCCTTAGCTCCCCAAGTACATTGTTGGGGTTATCATGATAACATTGGCATAGACAAGATGTATCCCACTTTTAAAGATGGGAAGAAAAATTTATCAACAAATTAGAGGAGCCTCCAGACACTCCAAAAAACCTAGCCCTACTAGTCTCCCAAATATGTGAATGAAGTTCGAATCAAAGGAAACTAATTAGTGTTGAAAATCTAAAAGTGGAGGGTAAAAATGAAGAAGGTAATAAGGCCTTTGGGTGAAACAAGGAGTGAGAATTCCAAATGCCACATGCACATCTTCCAACCTAAGAAAGGCATTATGTGCTAAACAACATCCTTCAAATCATCTTGGAAAAAAGATGATGTGAAGGAAAAGGATCCCAAAGGAACACCCAAAACCTTAATGCCTTCAACAAGGGTATAAAACCCTAATGTAGGTGAAAACCCTGAAGGTAACCTTAGAAGAGACCAAGTAGCACACTTGCAGGGCTGAATTGCAAGGCCTATCAAATCTAAATGGGAAGAGAAATGATGAAAAACTTGAAATACAATTGAAGCATCCCCAATGATGTGGGTGTCATTTGTAATGGAAGGAAACAAAGAAGATGGGAAAAGACCATCTGTAATGGAAGGAAACAAAAAAGACGGGAAAAGATCAATTGAATCACGAAAGGCATGGAAATGAACTTGAGCGAAAAGAAGACTACCCATAAAATCCCCCTAATAGGTGCTAATGAAGGATTGAATAACAAATAGATCACCTTGAAAAGAGTGGTGACTAAAGAAAAAGAGTTGCAAGGCATAAAAGGAACAGACAAAAGGTATGACCTAAAACAACTTCCTACCTATAACATGTAACCTCTAAAATATAACCCTTTGGGGAACAATGTTGAAAACATTTGCAATGTCTACTTGCAACACCACTTAATTGAACATCTAAAGCTATTCAAATGTTGTGCACCACTACTTCACAACCTCCTTTGATTGCGACTCCAAATTAATGGGGGGACAAGTGGGCTAAAAATGCATTGCAAAATTGGAGGCAAAGGAGGTTCACCAACCGACAAAGAACCTTGTTTATTGTTATTGGCCGAATGCCACTAAAAGGCTTGGCCAAAGCTAACAACTTCATGACACCAAGGGCTTTAATTACACTCTTGGGGATCCTTTTTGCAACAACATAAAAACAAACAAGGAATAACTAGGAAAATCTTTAGTTGAGTCCTTTGGGAAAAATGAATCTTGAAGGCATTTGAATAACATGCCTAAAAGTCCATTAGTTGAAAGGTGAGCCAAATGGATGAGTACCGACCTAAACATGTTTTTAAAAAAATCCAAATCTATTTATGGTTAGAATTCCATCAAAGAATCTGAACATGGAAAGGATAAATCTAGAGGATGAAAAACCTACAAAGAAGTAATGGTCTTTGAAGAGGTTGAAGTTGGTGTCAAAAGAGTACCTTTGCAACACAAGCATACTCTCCTATTTGCCTTAGGGCCAAATTCTAAGCACACTAAATTGTTACACTTTGGATGTTTGTGGGTCCACTTTTCATAGTTTAAAAATTTTCAATAGTAGTTTATTCCAATTGATATGTGCAAATGATGAAATGGGATTCATGTCAAGAATGAACTCATACATCAAAACACTATGTTAAAAATTCATAAATCAAATCTTTGGTATTCAATTTATTCTAGACTTTTAAAATTGTACAAAAACACATGTTTGGTCAAGGATAAATTAAATGGATTCAATACACCTTGATATAGTGTCCTTTATGAATAAATGAGTTAATGGTAATATATTATTGTGGCAAATTGATATTAAATAAGACAACTTGAAAATATTTGATGATTAAATTTTGAGATGTATATCAAGTATGAAACTTCTAAAGGAAGTCCTTCATTTGTTGAAAATAATGATTTAAATGCTCATATTTTATAAAATCATCATAAAATAAGCTAAAGATGCTTAAATCCTTATGGAAAAAAAATTCTATAACACCTTGCCACAATACCCATTTGATTAAAAATATCTTGTTTTTGTCATCCTTTCCTAATGTATTTTATTTCATAATGGACTAAAAATGGATTATCGCAATGTGCCATTTGTGTTCCACCTTAGTGTGTTTTCACCTCTTTAGGGCACTGTTTGAATAGTGGGAATTAAAGGTAAAACAATTGTTAATGCTTATGCACATAACAAATGCTCTATTTGAAAGTCCTCCAATCGCTTAAAAGAAACCTTTGTAATTGAATCTTAATATTTCTATGTTTAGCCACCCCCCTTGAGTAGGTAAGAGAAGGCACCACTAGGGGAAGAGTAAAAAAAAATGCCAAACAACAACATTGTTTAGGTCTTGTGTTATGTAATCTATAGGAAATTTGGATGCACCTCACGCCTCAAAGCAACTAGGATGCACAAATACAATCAAAGCCTGAGGAACCTTAACAAAAAAACTCCAATGGGATCCAAGTTCAATATCCATGCCCAAGCTATTAGAAGGGGGCAAGGGTTTTGGATGGATGGGGCTCCATCATTGCCACTTGAATAACTAGCTAAAAAAACTTGACACTACCTTTGATGGCACGCCATGTTGAGACACATAAATGAAGCACCACAATTAGAACATGGGGTATTGCATTCGGGGGGCTCAATTTGTACTTTCGATATGCAATGAAGGTATGATTAACCCATATGCTTGAAATGCCCTAGTCGGATGAAATGGAATAAAAACAAAAATCGCAATGATGGCGGGGAAAGAAGGAGGGGGCCAAAATTATAGAATGAAGCCCATGTGAAAGAACAATAACCTAAAGGACTTCTATTAAAGGCCCATGTGGGGAAAAGGAGCTAGGGGACACATCTCCTATAGGGGGAGGAATTTCCATAAGATAAATTATTCCCCACACACCACAAGTTGAAAAAAAAAGGAAGGCTTAAAAACACTTACCACACAAGGGTAGACCATTAAATGAATAAAACTACACCCTTTGTTTCGTGTCCCTAAACAACTGCCAAAATGTAGGTCTCCAACACCATTGAGACCTATGACTAACCCAATGATGGTGCTCTACGACACTATGCTAATGTTTTAAAATGTTCCACTAACACTCTTACATGCTACATTGATGTTCCTAAATGTTGCATTGCTGCTTTTCCATGCTCCATGGATGCTCTTCAAAAAATCAAAAATATTTTTATGACCCTCCACTACCATTTCCGAAAGTCCTACTTGGCTTTAAACATTAACCTTAGGCCCTATTCCCTTAAGACTTCAAAGCCAAAAAGCCTTTAGGGTAAAAACACAATAAAAGGAACCATAGCAACCAAGGTCAAAGTCCTTACCAAGGACTGCATTTACACATGTCCTACATGTATTGGTTTATTAAATATCAAAATTGTATTTTAAATGTAATTTCTAGGACTAGATATTAATATTGAGACCAAACATAACTCATATTATAATAAAAACTATATTTTTTTGCATGAAGACCTAAATTATAGTCAAATGTATAATTTTGTTTTAAACCATGATAATAAAATTTGAAATTTTTTGACCATTAAAGACATTCAAAATCAAGATCAACAACATCCATTAAAATGATTCAATACATGTGCATTTAAAAATATAAACACATGTAGCCCTTCTTATGATGTATATTAAAACCCACAATAAGTTTGAGAACATTTGATGAAGGTTTGAGTAACAAAAAGCACATTCAAATTTTAGAGTCCTTAAAAAGACTTTGTTAACAAGTGCTTTGTGTATGACAAAAGACTTTGGTAACATAGTGAAATGATTCCAAATTCATAAGAGTTCAATTTCATGAACACCAAAACACAATTACAAATTATGGAAAAATAATTCATTAAATACAATTAATGGTGATTTTCCGAAGTAATGTAAGTGCAGTTTTAAACATTGTTAACAATTTCCTTGGCTCCTTTTATTGTGAACGTACCATTATGTAAAACCCTATTCATCTAGTAGGGCTTCAAAACTTAAAACTCTAAACCCAAGACCCCTGAATATGGCCCCTTGTCCCTTGGAACCTCAAAACCCTAGGGCCTAAAAAAGGTCCCCAAATCTATGGCCCTTGAAGATTGCTCAAGATTTCAAAATTCTTGGGGCCATGTACAAGGTCATTTGAAAGAGGGTTTATCTTCTCTTGTCATAACTATTGTTTTTGTTCCACTCATTCAAGGGCTTTTCGGTGATGAGGATGCAACGTCACAAGCCAACTTTGAGCCCCTTCATCTTCTTCCTCAACAAGCAAGCAAAAGCTCTTGTTGTTTCTTGGAGCTAACTTGGTTGGTCTTTTTGCCTACCACCATCTCCCTTTGAGATGTTTCCTTCTAGTGCAACAACATGCAATCTTGAACACTTAGACATGTGCAAATTGCCCCAACAACCCCTTGTCACAATGGCAATAGTTATCGTTGTAGAATCCTACACTCTAATGTTGGACAAGCCTTAAGGATTAGGAATAAGAGTTGTAACAATTTGTGCCTTACTTAAAACTTGCTTCACATTGTTGATAACATCATTAGCTTTCTTTTGAAATTCAATCACCAAGTTCTCTACCTTGTTTATGGTGGCGTTGATGTGATTCGAGTCTTGGCCTAACAATTTTATGTTTGCAATAACACTTCCAAAGTTCTTTCTCAAGCTTCCCAATCCCTCAATTTCCTCGGTAGTTTTCTCCACATTTGTTGCAATTGGATTTTGTGACTTGTTCCCAAAATCTTGTAGCTTTTCCAACCTTTATCACACTACTGCTACATGGTTTGCTAAGGAAATTTTCTTACTAAAGATTCCATCAACCACATGTCATTTGGTCTCATTCATTGCATTTTTAGTTGCACTTTGCACATTCTTGATTGCTCATTGTGGGTGTTTTCCTAGCAAACCCACCCTCCTCCCCCGACACATGGCTTCCATCTTCCTTTGTACATGCTCCATCTCCCTTTGTACACATTCCATCTTCCTCTATAAAACTTTTAAAGAAGTTTCAATGATGATGTAATTTCAGTGATGATGATTCATCAAAGTTGGTTTAGGTAGGATAGTATTAAGTTTTATGTAAATGTGACAAGTCCAAACTAGAATTTATTTAGCCCATTCCCAAGTGAAGAGGCATGAAAAGGTGTTTTTTCAGATTTTTGTCTTTTTAAAGTTTTTTTTGAAACACCATATTCATGAGAAGATTTTCAATATCTTTTCCACCAATTTGCATCTCATTTGTTTTCCATTTGATTGAAATTTGATATTCTAATTGTTGAATTTAATTAAATTGAAATGGAATTGAATATCAATTTCTTAATTCAATTGGAGTTGCATTACAATGTTATAGTTCATGTCTCAATTTCATATAGGAATGAATTGGTGTCTCTTGCTTCAAAAACATTTTTTTTCATAAGTTTTCTATATTTGGGCATGCACTTTTTTTTTTTCCTTCACTATGGTTTGCACTCACTTAAGGTATTACACAAGTGATGTTCACCTCACTATCTATGCATCATATGAAAAGAAACGATTGAAAGAATTAATGCACCCAAAAAGGAAAGATTTATTATTCTTTTTGAAATGTTTTTCCTAAGCTTTTTTTTTTTTGGGTTAAAAAAATCATTTTGATATGCGTTTTGATAATTTGATTAAGTTTTATGTGTCACATCATTACTATATAGCACACGCCATATGATATCAACCCATTTATACCTTTGCAAGCATTTTAAAAATGAAATGAGTATTCATCTTTCAAAAGAAAGGAAAAAATCCTAAACACTTAACACCTACATATTTGTCAAATTATTTAAACAAGATGAACAAAAGATAAAACAATTTGACAATGCAATAATACAAAAGAAAAGTGATCAAATAATAACCAAAGAAATATATTTGTGAATACTATTATCTTTGAAATCCACATTTGACATTTTGTTGCTTCTTTAAATCAATTTTCAACAAAATTTAAAAATTTATGAATGTTTGCAAAACATTACATATGCAAAATGCCATTTAATTATTTTTACAAAATTATTTACATAATATGAATAAATAAACTAAAATAACTTTGTGCATGTCTTGTGATAAAATCAATGATAATGACATATTTGACAAATCAAAATTTTTAATCATAAATATATTAAAAAACCTTTGCATGAATCTTCTATTGAATAAAAATAATCTTTCTATGTATTCATGATCGATCAAGTTTGTGATCTTTTCATCAATGTTTTTTTCTAGATATTCATTAATTAAAAAATCAATTTAAAACATCATTAATTATATGGATAAATGATCAACATCATTCTCATTACAACGATCACTACTTGATGATAAATCTTAATAAACTTATGATATAAAAATTAATGATTTCATATTATATAAATTAAAAAATATTCTTACAACTTTGGAACCTTTAAAAATTTTATTGGCATTGCATAAGAAGATGAAAGATGAAATGCTACTAAAAAATAAGCACAAGTTGATGAAATCAAATGATCTTATTACACCCTATGTGATTCTATGTTAAATCAAGTTGCACAATTTTCATATTTTGCAAAAAGAATATTTAAATTTTTTTTCTACATGCTTGAACACAACATTTTTCTCATGAGAAAGATAGTACCAATTAATAACATAGATTCAATGTTTAAAAATAGTAATTACTTTTATTTAACATACACACATCGTCAAAATAATCAAACCTTGTGGTAGAAACCAAGTAACTTAACATTGTCATGCACTTTTTTTTTGCAATGAATAGTGCTTGTTAATGGGTGTTTAGCATCTTCCCAAGGATTGTACAAATGGTGTTTGGGAGGTAAGACATTAAATTAGAAATGGGTCCTTAGTGCAATCCATTCAGGTACTCCGGAGTAATGCACTTGGAGAAATTTCTTAAGCCAGGCCAGCCTTTATACACATTAAATTATGCAATTCACACTATTGTAAATTTGTATCTTGAATATTTCATACAAAGTTTATAGTGTACATGTCATTTTATTGCTGCTGGTGAACCTGCTTACACCAGAGAGGAGATTGATCATTTCCTTGTGAGAGTAAGAGTGCAACAAGATTAATGATTTCATTAAATGGCACTTTTTGTTTTTGTTGATGGGTTTTGGTTGTTATTTTATATTCATTTTCATTCAACTTTGACAAGGTAAATTTTGGTATCTATTTCACAATTCTTAAACACTAATTCTTTTGAATTGATGATGCACACATTTTATGTTCAGTAATGTACTTTGTGAAATTCACAGACTTGGAGGTGGTCATGGTATTAGTAAGAAGCTCAAATTGGAGGACAATTGTGGGTGTGGTGGTTGGCAAGTTGTAGAGGTGACAGTAGCAGTGTTGGGATCCAGCAATACATGGCAGGCTAGCTCTTTGTAGAGTAATCTTTGGTCATGAGACCAGCAAACAAGCGCACACTTGCCTTGATGGAGATGGTTTGGTTAGACCCAGCCACACGCTTTGCTTGTATGCAATGGCCTGCTTCATGCTCGGCCCTGCTCCATACAGTGGCATATAATTGGCACCTGCAGCTACCTTCAGCTCTGACTGTGACTCCCTTTGCTGGCAAAAAAATTCCACCTGCAGCAGGCAGCACACATTTGGTGGATTCAGATCAAAGGAAATCAATAGCAGTATCAGCTCATGAACCCTTTGAAATCACACAATCATCAGCTACCACACTCGAGGTAAATCTCTACAGCATCATGTGATTCTTTGATGATCTTCTTCTTCTTCTTCTTCTACCACAAGCTGCAGGTGAGGCAGTCACTTGTGCAGCCTGCATAGTAAGAATATATTTTGGGGATTTGCATGAGTGAGGAGATGTATGATGCAGTACTTTTTTATTTTCCTAGGTACCTGGCCAAGTGCAAGCTGCCTGGGGAGGTAAGAGAAAGTGAGAGAACTGGTAGGGCTAACAAGAGTGGCATAATGCTTGGATGGGTTGCGGAAGCTGAGCTGCACCATGGACTGCAAACTCACCATCACAGTGGGTACTCCTGTGCGGTCGTAACCTTGCATCACGTGGAACTTCTGAAACTCCACCCCCTAAAACAAATTTTGCAAACAAATGAGTCATGGGTCGCACAACGGGTACAGATCCTCCTCCACCTGCAACAGCAGTACTAGTTGTTCCACGAGATTACATTCTTTCTTTGAAAGTGTTGTCAGTCCTCAACAGATGAGTTCTAGGTTAGACTCTGCACAACCCAGTGATCTAGTTAGCATATCTTTCCTCATAGATTCTGTGATCAGAATAGCTTTCCATTATTTTTTTCCAGCTACCTGTGATCACAGTCACCTCACAGCTCTCTACCAGGCGAGCATTGATCAAACATTGCAAAACTGTGAGAACGTGAGTCAAATGGTGATTCACAACAAAGTGACATCTGTCTTTTTTATATGGGAAACATCATGTTCTCATAGTTCCTAACATTGATTAATTACATATTTTCAATGCAATTGCAGCTCTCCAACGAAAAGCAGTCCGACATCCAGCAAGAAACAAAGCCCTCTTCAGTGGTTTTCTCCATTAGGCTGCTGTGATCACAGCATCCTAACAGAAAGAGACCCAAGTTAAATTTCCATCATGTGTGATGCATGCTGCAAGAAGAAGCTTGCAAGTTTAAGTTGATGAGTGAGTTCATGGAGGACCATGGAGACAGGTTTGAACCTTGAGGGTGGTAGTTGGGGCATTGGGTTGACAAACAATCCAGTACAAGAGACGAGTGACGGCGAGCAAAACAGCTGTGGAGAACAGGGTCATGCACAACCACAACACAAGGGAAGTGAAGCGCAGACAACACTTGGACGGTGCAGAGCCAAGATCTGATCCCTTGAATGCCGCCTCCTCATCTTGAACCATATTCTTTCATTTGCTGGAAACCTGAGACTCTGCAAAAGAATTAGCCGGTCGAAACTTGCGCCACGACTGCACTCGAGCACTCACATTGGACATGGAGAAAGGCCGTTCTGAAGACGTTCTGTAGTAGTAACTGCTCAAGAAAGATCCCACCCTGCTCAAGTCTCCGGGGGAGAGCCTGAAGCATCAGTAAAACAAGGTTCAGACAGACGCTCAGACTGGTCTTGGAGTCGACTGTCGTGATGCAGGGCAGCATCATGCAGGTCCGAGTTGATGATGCAGGAGGAGCTGAGGTCCTGGAGAAAAGACGCTGTCGGACTTTCCACATAATAAGAAGCTCGGGGAATTACTTGATGTGGTGATCCGTGAGGTCCAGCAGCAATCTGATGCATATTGTAAGGAGTACTGTAGACTGAAGCACTGGTGAAGAACAAGGGAGCAGTACTCATGGAATCTAAAGATTGTGAGCGACTCAAACGCCCCTGCAGATGAAGCTCATGATCATGCGGCCGCTGGTCCTGCAGAAAGTACTCCATGTGAATAATTATACCTCTCCAATACCAAGAACTCTTTCGTTTTCTTTTGCAGTAGCAGCAGCGGTAGTACTTAGTACTGCAGCTACAATCAGCTGCTTGCAGATAAATCTCAAACTCAACAACATCTATCATCTATATTGATTAACTACATATTTTCAAAGCAGTTGCAGCTCTCCAATGGAAAGCGCCCGTCCATCCAGCGAGAAACAAGGCCCTCTGTCAGTGGTTTTCCATTAGACTGCTGTGATCACAGCACACTGTTTAAATCGATTCTAGCTGCTGCCTCGAGATCATGCGGAATCTCTTCAATTGATCATAAATTCACAATGGGTGTGTCTCGATTGTCTGAATCTTGTCATCGCTTATGGACATGATCCAGGAGACTAATTCACAAAGAGCTCAAATCATCATCATCACCATCACCATCATTTCAAACGGTTTTAAAACCTCCTTAGCAATTTACCCAATTTCAGTTGCCCCCCATCCAAGCACATACCCACCCCCGAGGTCCCCTCGGCCTCTTCCTGCTCCTCCTCTTACACCATCACCACCTCCTCCTGCTGCTGCTGCAAATCACAATTTCCAAAAGTCTCCTGCAGAAATTTCAGACATACCAGTAGTCATGACCACCCACAACAGACATTAACATAACTGGATTGCACTCTCCATTCTTCATGCTCCTGACGACAAAAAGAGAAGCGATCTTGCGCGCGCGCGCGCACACACACACACACACACACTCTCTCTCTCTCTCTCTCGGCTCTCTTTCTCTCCTTTTGCGATCTTTTTGCAATCTGTGAAATCAGTGCAGTTTGTGAAATGTGTGGCAAGATTTTTTTCTGTGTTGTGTGAGAGCTTTTGTGCATATTTTCGGCGACTAATTGTGAGTTTTCTTGCAAGAAATTTGTGTGTGTGCGCGAGCAAGGGAAGAAGAAGAAGAAGAAGAAGAAGAAGAAGAGAATGTGAAGAGGGGCAAGAACAGCAGCCAAGAAATTTAGTTACCAGAACTCTGTTACTATCACTTTTTACTGCGGTAAATAGGTAACTGCCTCTCTTGCACCAGTAATAATAATCAAGATGGAGCGTAGTAATAATAATGAGTAACATTAGTAGTTAGTAATTAGTACCAGGGTTTTTTTTTTTTTTTTCCCTCAATTTTGTCAATTTAAATAGAAAATAAAAATATAAGTTATTAAAATAGAGGATAACTAGTCTAGACATGAAATGTTTCATTTTATATTGTATTATAGCTTACTAGAAGAATATATCTAATTTACAAGAGAAAATTTTCAAATAAAATGATATGATGAAAATTAATTTAAATTATTATTAGTTTCATCATCATGTGGAGATGAATTAGTTTCCTTCTTTTCTTTTTTTTTAAATTCTGAAAATAAATTGGAACTAATCCATTTGTGCACATTCAAAGTTAAAAATTTAGACACCAACAACATGTTAAGGAGAATATATAATACCACAAACTTTGTCACAAGTTTATGTGCACATTTATTACACTAGTGGTACTAAGATTTGTAGGAAATTAATCTTTTTTGGAAATTGAGGATTTTCTGTTAGGGTGTGTTGGGTGTATTTATAGTGCTCAAAATGCATTTTTAGCAATGACTTTGAATGGGATTTTCATGGTAAGTAAGGCTCTTTACAAAAAAGCATAAAGCCGCATAGGAAACACAACAATTGCATCACCTCAAAGGAAATCTCACACTGGGTAAGATGCCCTCTAGTTGCACTGACAAAAATGTTCCAGGTTTTTGCAATCTTAAGAAGACCCGTTTTATTTTTTAAATTCCTTTTACATTAGTTGTTAGGCTATATGTCGCTCAATTGGTTTTGATATATACTTTCACTAGTTTGAACCCCATGCCTAATGCACAGATGTGTGTATTTGATGGTACATATTACAAAATTACAATTACAAACTACATTTCCAAAACCTCTTTATATACGACATTCCATATGTATCCATTGGGACCCTGGCCGCTGAAAATCTTGATGTTTGCTCTGCTTGTGACCCGTGAGATAGCAACATATAGCTGACCATGGGAATAGACCAGAGACGGCAAATATACCCCAACCTTGTTCAACTTGTAAGTAAGTAGTAAGTTACTTATTTAGTAGGTATCAATCTGTTGAAAATTATTTCTTTGTTTTTGTATGTTGATAAGTTCCAGTATCCAGACCCC
>Ga0116229_10007828_pt1 | contig 16768 bp, 7 predicted proteins | sample S1TSphgellanicum_3_FD_87313 | JGI IMG/M metagenome (GOLD analysis project Ga0116229, IMG submission 87313) | Host-associated microbial communities from peat moss isolated from Minnesota, USA - S1T2_Fc - Sphagnum magellanicum MG | ecosystem: Host-associated > Plants > Peat moss > Unclassified...
ACTACCTACTAACTATGCCCCAGCCCTAGTAAGTAGGGCTTACTAGCATATACTTAGGTACCTAGTAAGTACCTACCTATTCTCCTACTTTCCTGCCTCCAGGACTTAACTTTTACAGAAAAGGTGTCTGTGGTGAAACCCAGTGTATACTCTTTCACAATTCAATCATAACATGCATCCAATGGATGGTGCACTGGTGGCTTTTGGTTCACTCTGGCCTATTTTAGGGAGTCCAACTAGAATTTAACAATTGGTGGTCAAATAGACTAATGCTTCTTACGCCAGTTATTAATTTGGAGCAGAACTATGAGCTTTAATGGTTGCAGACAATCACTAAAATGCTGAGTTATGACACCCAAATTCCAACAACACACAAGTCTGTTGTAGAATGATACTTTAGTTAACCCTCAGTTAAACCTTAGTACTCTTTTTACTAGTGGCAACAGAACCCTCAGTTATTACATGCAGCTGAAAGATTGGGTTTCCTAGCATCAACTATAGAAATCAAACTCTTCGGAGAAACTAGAAAGCAAGTCATCTATAACAAATTGTATGCAGAAGTATAGAAACCATGCAAGTCAATATGGACTTTGGAAAAATGAACAGACTAAATGAAACTTTTGGAAGCATTAACTGTAAGGTTAGTTAGAGAAATAATAAGCATCCATGTCAATATAAAATAATTAGCTCCACAAACCAGTGAACTTCACCCAAAAAAATCAAGATATATGGCACAGCATACATCCAACTGCAAAAGCACATACTCCAGGCCAGCAAAGTATATAGTTGATTGTAATCTGAGGGCAGTGTGATGGTAGAATTTTTTAAGGTATTTATTGCAGAACATTATTTACTCATAAGATATATATGTGCATGTTTTCATATGTGTGACATTGTTAGTTTCAATTGTCTTGGATGCTGATCTGGTAGCACACACGAAATTAAGCACATGGAAAGGCTTATAGTTAGCCTTCCTACTTAAGGAATGTTTTGTTCTTTGAATGCAGCTCCTGCAAGCCAGGCAACCTACCTACATATGTCCCATGATTCTGCTAAAGGTTGAGCAATCTAAGACTTAGAGGTGGGTCATGTATAGGGTGAATCAATGCTCCAAAGATTAGACACTTGTACAACAACTTAGGCCTTTCTACACCTTAAAAATATCAATGAGTTTGATTTTATCATTCCGTCAAAACATAGCATCCAAGACTAAATCGATATAACTACATATGGCATAAATGACTAAAAATTGACATAAATGACATATTTAATTGATTAAAATAGCATAAAAGATTAACCTAATCAAAAAGGACCAATTGTGGATGTCATATTTTGACATAGTGCATTGAGCAAAGGCCTCAATTTGTTTGCATACCCTAAGGTCACATAGATCCATCTTTCTTAAAAACTCTTACATCCAGCCTCCTAGCTTCAAAAACTCACTACAAATTTAATATGTGCCATATACAGGTCTTAATGTCAAATTGTAATTTAATGAAATATTTATTACAACAAACGCCACATATTGTACATTGTAATGGATGAAACCACAAAGTTTACCTCACACATGTGTCACGAGCTGTGGCATTTTGCAGCTGCTCTTCAAAAATTCCAACATAGCTGGGAGCTGTGGAGTTCTGTGGATTGAGAAACTTATTGCAAAGCTGTATACTAGAAACAATGGATCCATGAGAATGTGGCCCAGGCCCAAAAATGTGTGAATTCATGATCATGATCAAGTCAAGGGATTTGAAAAGTCAGCTTCCAATTCATTAGTCCTCTTGCAAGAAGATGATCAATACATGAACAAAACTGTGCAGCAAATGCCATGGCAGGCGTTCAAGGTAATTCCTTTCACTGTATATGCAAAAGGCTCTAAGCAAAGACATCAAGATGCAAATTTGATGTTGCAGCTACAGCTTGTCTAGAGTTTGATGCTCAGGAAAAATCATTCAGCCCCACATGATTAAAAAATTCTCAACTGTAATTCAAGAAAGATTTTTGAAGGAGCTGCACTTGCTGTGCGATTGAAGGCTGGACATGATCTGATTCTAGAGGTAGAAATGTGCCCAAGTCTTCACTCAAGAGAGAGAAATTTAATGAGAGACAATGTCTAACGTTGTTGGGTTTAATGAGATTGATGAGAAATTAAGAAAAAGAAGTAGTTGTCAGCTGCAGGCTGCTGATGACTGTACTAGATGAGGAGTCAATGCAGGTGCAGGTGCAGGCTTAGTTAAATTGTTACTAGTGTGAGCAGCTCTGTTATCTGCAACTGTGGAGACTCGCTCGCACGAAGGGCACATGGTAAGAGTCGCTGCAGCTGGTAGTAGTGGTCTACTGTAGCTGCTGTAATCCAGCTGCTGCTGCTGCGACATGTGAGTGCCGCCGCCGCGACCTGCCGCAGGAGCACTACTGATAGAAGCCACAGATTTAACCGCTTTCAGTTCATGCAGCTCCTTTTGTAGCCTCCGATTCTCCAGAGCCAGGCAGTCACAGCACCGCTTCAGACGCTCGCAGTCGACTTCTGTCTGTTTCAGCTTGGTTCTGCATGCATGCCAAGCAAGATCATTGCAAACAAATACAAAACTCTATAACGGCATATTGCAACTACTGCGTCTGGATCATCAGCAACGGATGATCAAGTCTCTTGCAAATTATGTAATTCATGACTCTGGAGCCGTGATAAGCATGCACCTAGCTACCTTGCTCTTCTGTTTTGGAACCAAACCTCCACTTGCCGTGGTCGCAAGTCCAGCTGCCTGGAAAGTGTGTTCTTCTGCTTCTGCAGCACAAGAAGAAGAGGAAATATTAATATAAAATTCCTTATGCTTTGTGAATGTAGCTAGCTTCAGCATCAGCTCGAGATCTTACTCAATGCAGCCAGCCCTACTGGTACTAAAACAGGAGCTCAAGGGGATGGTGATTCAGCAGGTTGCGGCGCATGATTATCGAAGCGGTTGCTGCAAGGCACTTGGGCAGTACCGGGTTGAGTGTGCTGTGTTCTTTGAAGCTTTCTTCCAGAATTGTCGACTGCTCTTTAGACAGCCGCAACTTCTTCCTCGTATAACTCGTGCCCCCCGCTAATCTTTCCAGCTCCTCGTCGTCGCTACCTGGTGCTCTCGAGCTGGTTTCACAGGGCCTGTCCCGCTGCTCCAGGAGGTCGAACATGTTCATGTTGTGCTGCTGCATCGACGACGCCCGTTCGCGCTTCAAGCCTGAACTGCTGCCAGGGGACGACTGCACGTCCACGGGTGACTCGTCCTCGCATGAATTTCCCATTGAAGCTGGGACTTGATTCACGTCGATCATGTCGCGCAGCGGCGATGCGGCAGCTCCCTGCAGCAGCGCCTGGGTTCCAGACGAGTAACAAGCTGCCTCAACCACCACAGTTTCCACTCTAGCTGCATTATCTGTTGTGAACACACATGCAAACCCGACACCAGACCACGATCCATCAGCTCTTGACGCGGGCCGCAGCTCGCTGGCATATTTTTGCGGCTAGCTAGCTACAATATACCTACCGACCATGCACGACTCTTGATCTGCCCTAGATTGATTAGCTAGCCTGCTTATATCCAGCAGCAACAAATTGCCGAACGAAATCACATTGAGCTCCTGGAAACTGGAAATTTATGACACCCATGACCGCTGCCAGATCTAGTTGCTTCAAAAATTTACCACTGCGATCAAGACTGATCGCCGGATGCTGCCAGGTCATGGGAAAAGAGTATTTGGAGCTGCACGAAGTGTAAGGCAGCTGGGGAATCATGGCCGATGAAGATTTTGAAGGCGACTGCACACTACTAGGGCATGGCGACGGCGGCAGTAAGTTGAGCTGCACGGGAAATTGCTTCCTAGGAGCTGGAGTTATTATTACACCTGCATTCGCATTGCTAGATGTGACAGCGGCTGCTGTGATGTCGTGAACATCCTCCATGGCCGATGCCGCCACCGCCGCACTTATAGTAGGCTGCTGCTGCAGCATCAAGCTCAAATTTTTGTTCACTGATCCAGCAGCTCCTAAACTGACTGCCGGTCCGGAGTAGTTCGCCTGCTGCATCATCGCCCAGCTTAGCTTCACCATCTCTTCTCTGATCGCATCCTTCCCTTCTGCTAGCGTCGCCATTTAGTTTCTACCAGCTGATCAGAACTGACAACTCCCGAGGTACCCAATTACAAAGGTACCAATATTTTATGTCTGGAAACACTAGATCAGCTGCTGGCCTCCAGAAGCACTGGAAAAAAAAAACACCCAAGCCTTGGAATTTAATTAAACTGATGACAAAAATTTCATGAACGAGTTTCTTAGGTATACAGAAAAGAATGCGACCGTAGTTTCAAGTGCAGATTCTAAACATAAATCCTCCAGCAGCAGCAGCAGCAGAAGAAGAAACAAGTTCGTATGCAGTGTGCCCAAGCTCCCAGCAGCAGCGTTTCCTTTTTACTGGCGAGTTTTCGCCAAATTTCGACCTGAAAAATATGATTTCGACCTATACAAAGGATTTTTTATGGGAAAAGAAAAACCCCCCAAATTCGCCAGATTTTGAAGAATTTTTCTTTTCAAATTGGCCATTTTTTTTTATGATACCTTCCAGTAGCTAGCCAAGAATATAGAAGGATTCTTTTCTCTTTTTTCCTACTTTCATATCTAGGTTATAGCCAGATTATATTAGCAAGAGAGGAATGAGTCAAATTTGGCTACAGGTCAGACTGTAAAGTAGAATTGCTTCTGCAATTCTGCCTAGTTCTGGCAACCAATAGCAACCCACTGTCTAAATAAGGCGACATTTGTACCTTTTTTTCCACAAAATATGGCCACTTTTCAATTTATTTTTTTCAAAAAAAGGCTTTTGTATAATTGGCACCAGTGATTCGCAGCAGGGTTTTTTTGTTTTTCTGTTTTTTTTTCAAATTTCTCAAGTAGGTCTGCTGGCGAGGGAGGATCTAATTTAATTTAATAATTAAATTAGATGTAGCTTAAATTCAATTATTTCTATTTCAAAAAATGGTTTTAAAATCCCAAAATTTTCAAAAAAAATTTCATTTTCATTTGAAAACAAATTTAATGTAAAAAAAATTCTCAAAGTTGTAGGAACTTCCAAAAGAAAAGCCTAGATTCTCACTGGGTTTTGTTTTTGTCAACAATGTGCGAAAATTCGCCAAAAAGAGACACTCAATGGCGGTGGTCCCCTGTTACTTCTCTTCCAAATTATAGTCCCTCATTATTAATAATATCTTTCTTTTTTTCTTTTTCCTTGAGTTAGCCAAGTTACATATAGTAAAGGATGTCGTGAAGCATCATTTCATCCATCTGTCTCGTCATCCATTCGTCCATCCATCCAGTCATTCATCCATCCCATCATGGTCTGTTTACTCCGATGAGGTGGAGAAAGAGTGGAATACAGACGCGGCACGACAGAGAATAATATATATCTTAATGAAATGCCCTACACAAATTATTTCTCACACCAAGTTCTCCCATTTCTTTCTTCTTCTTGTTCATACACATATATTTATATTTCAGTTTGATGATGTTGTCACACCAATGATATTTATTTTTTTCAATTTCCTGATGTTGTGTCATCAGCTAGCATCCCACAAGGGATTTAGCATTAAAAGGTGATAAGTTTTTAAAACCTATCTAAATAGTTTTTAAAAAACTAGTTTTTTAAATGCTACCAAACTAAAATCAGAGTTGAAATGTGGTGAGAATTTTTCGACAAAAAAATTGGGTGAAATTTGGCGATCTTTAAAAGGAAAAAGGAAAAATATTATGACAAAATATTCTTATTCTATTTTATTCTTTTCATTTTGGTGAAATTCATTGTGCCAGACTGGTGATCATTGAGAACAGAGTTGAACCAAGCTCACTATAGATGTTTTTCTGAATCATCCTATATTGTGGCTACCCACTAGAGCCTAATATGGTGGTATGGAGCAAATAGTATGGTAGAAATCAGGTGATTTTTTATTATAAATTTGGTGAATTAGGGTTTTTTTCCCGAAAAAAAACCTTTTTAGATGTTGCTTGGCCTTTATTTCCCACAAAATGGCAAAACTTTACCACAGAAATAACACTATTATGTGTTTTCTTGCAATCAAGTTTTCCAGCCATTATTAGGTCTCTTACATCAAGACATATTAACAACAAATATAACCAATTAATAGACAACAAAAAAGCAACTTTTAAAATCAAACTTATTAAGCTCTATTTCTCTTTCTATTTCTCTCAAGTGAAAAAGGATCCGCCTATTAGTTTTTAGGATGCTAAACACTCCTACCTTCCCAAACATGGATGATATAATTTGTATTAATCGACATTACAACAGAATGTGGTTTTCCTCAAACAAAAAGCCATTGCTCATCACACGTGTGAATTATTTTGTGGTTTCATCCATTACAATGTCCAATATGTGGTGTTTATTGTGGCATGTATTATATTAATAAAATGTAATTTGTGCATATCTAGCCTTGGTCTCAAAACTTTTTAAAGGACTCAATAGAAACCTTAATTGGGTATGTAAAAAGAAGTCTAACACTAATCAAAACAAGTGGGATACCAATTAGCCTTTTTAATTGATGAAATTTTGCCACATTACAAACATTCATGGTTTTTATATGTATCCAAGTTGACTACTATCTTGTTGATCTTGATTAATGGACATATACTTTCTGACTAAAAGCTATAACGTGAATGACACATGTAACATCTGACTAGTAAATTTGTTTAGAATGACCTTTTGACTATGTGTCAAATGACGACACCTAATCAAGAGGGACTAAAAACTGACATCTTTTTTCAAAATTTTCAAAAGTTTAGTCAAAAAGGACATGCCATTATCTATACTAAATTATGTCCTATAATTTGATGATCAAAAGGGACATGCCATTACATATACTAGTTAGGTACCTTAGCTATAATGTCTTATAATTGGAACCCCTATATTTACAAAACCTATCTACCTATCTAGCTTGCCATGTTAAATTTAATTATTGTCCATTAATTTTATTATATAGTAAGGCAACTTGTACCATAAGAATCAAGTCAATTGTTTATTAATTTGGAGAGTTGGTTTCCAAGATTTTCAAATTGGAGACTTTCCAAATATGGTTGGTCCATAGGAGAAAAAATTGTTTGCATTCATAATATATATTGATTTTATTGAGTATTATGTTTTTCTTTGCTTCATTTGAATAGATTTGAAATAAAAAGGTATGACAATTTTGGGATTTACTAATAGTGTCATGGTTCATTAAATAAATGAAATGTTGCACATGTATTATTAACAAATGGTTGTGCAGCTTGGTTGCAAAAGCATTGAGATGCTTGCATGAGGTCTTGGCTTAATATTAAAGCAAATCATGTATATGAAATTCTATATTTGGTGATGCATATGATATACATGTCCCTTGTAGACATATGGTTGTAGGTGGGGTGTAAGTAGGTAGGTAAGTACCTACCTTTTTATTGCATAATAAAACATTGACACATGAAGAAAAAAAAATGTATTCATATGTTGCCATGTATCTAATAAATGATTAATCAAAAATTGTGATTGCCACTTTGATTGGTTGTATTTGACTAGTAGTCAAATGGGCAACTTGACATATTGGGCGATACAAAAAAAAAACCACTAGTCTAAAAAGCTACAAATAAAAAATGCCACCATAGGCCTAGTCAAAAATATCATTAGTCAACTTGGACATTGTTGAAATTGAATTGTCCAAAATGACTAGATGGTCTTTTTGATAGGTGTCCAAACAAAGTGTTTTTTTATAAAACATTTATGGTCAAATAAACCATGAATTCTTGTAGTGCCAAAAATCAAAATTTTAAAAATAATTCAAAATCAATTAAAATTCTGATATGCCCAAATTTGGTTAAATCTTCCTAAGGTGATACCCACTTGTTAAATTACATTAAAAAATTTCTACAACAAACATTCTAGTACCAATATACATATTAATGAGGCATACTAGTTTGCATAAATAGTAACTTTGGAAAAAAATAATAACATTTACATCATGATTTTTTGTTCAAAAATTCAAAATAATATTAAAATTTAAACTATAAGGTACTACATCCATAGATTAATGAACTAGTGAAGGTGCACCTAAATGAAAGTCTTAAGTTTTTGCTAATAATTTGATGGGTGAAAACACAATAAAAAAGACATGTAAATAGGTAGACATTACTTAAAATTTTTTATTTTTATTTTTTAAAATAACATGGATAACACAATAATTTGAATTTTTAATATTTCTTATGGAATAGTCTCCATTATTCACAAAGTTTCAATGTTCAAAATTTGATGCAAATCATGAATCCTTTTGCATGTTTAAACCATTCAAACCTTTGGAATGGTTAATTTTAATTTTTTTCAAATGTCCTTTATTATTTTCAAATGTGCACTATTCCTTTTCAAAATTAAAGAGGATCTAAACATTAATGATCAAAAGAGAAAAACGAATTGAAATTAGTCAAATTCATTTTGACAACACATTCGGTTCAAAGATGTTTTTGGCCTTACAAATTATGAATTTTGAGGATGTGACCTTAACAAAAATTTATTCAACTTTGTCTAATAGAAAGCATGAATGTATAATATACATGATATAAGATCAAGATGTAATAAAAAATTATTTACATCTAACTAACACATAATGAAAAATTGGGTATGAAAAATACATAATTTATGATTATAGACACATAAATGCCACATGGCACATGGCACATGTAATCCTTGAAAAGGACTTTTACCTTGGCACACATAGCTTTTTTGACTATGTTTGCACCTTGATGTGATAACACATGATTGGTCAAAGATTGATAAAATAGTGCTTAAATAGTTTTGAAACAATTTTGAAATGATAACTTGAACAATAATTATTATATTGCTTTAAAAATGTTTATGAATATTTTATACTAATTTGATTACTTTCAAATTTATCCAAATGATATATTAATGTAACATAAATGTTATCATATAAATGTATGAAACCTTCATAAGATATCGGATTTAAACATGTTCTTCATCATTTAAACTAAACACTAATTACACTTCTTGTCCTCGGGGGTACACTTTGTGTGAAGTTTGGGATCTATGTGCATCAAATGACCATTTTTAGGGGTGACATTAGATAATTGTCCAACTTATTTTTTCTCACCATATTATTATCTAATTTTCTCATATATACATATTAAAACCACCCTATATTCATTATAATCCATTATTTCAGATTATTACCCTATATTATATTTAAATTGATTATTTGAATAAAATGTACCCTATTTTAAAACCAATTCATTTATTTTTTTACCTAACAACCAATATGTTGCACTTTATATTTTTACTCACTTTTTTTTTTTTTTTAAACTAGTGCCTTCCTCGGGCTTATTATGGCTCTTTAATTCATGAATGTGCTTTATAATCCATAGTATGCTTTCAAGTATTTTAAATGTATCAATAATAATTTTTTCTTTTCAAACAAGAATATGAAGCCTTAAATATCAATATTGATTTTATTTTTTTAGATTTTTAATTTATTCCGATGACGATGATTCATTAAAACTAATTGTTTAGGTGAGGCAACTTTAGGTTCCATAAAGCATCCTTTACACAATTCCAAATTAAATTTTCTTTAATCAATTCCCAAGCAAAGAGGAATGGGATGGTGTCTTTTTAAATTTGTATCTTTTCAAAGTTTTCTTTTTTTACACCATAATCACAAGCAAATTTTCAATGTTTTCTACAACAATTTGCATCCCATTTCTCTTCAAATAAACTTGAATTCAATTCAAGTGAATTTTGAATTAAAAATCAATTCAATTCATGTTACATTCAATACTTTCGTTCTAATGGAACTTAATGTTCACAAAATCAATTCATTTTCTCCATTAGTTGGACATCATTGATAATGGATGGAATAGTGCAAAGCCCAAAATTATTTAAGTTTTGGAGGATTTAACACAAAGTTGCTTAGATTGAAATTCAATTTTAAAACACCTATATAGAAAATGAAATAGTTTTTAGTTGAAATAAAAAAGAGTAAAATAATTAATCATTAACCACTCCTTTTCAAATTGTCTATGATTAATTGAACCTTAGAACAACTAATTGAAAAATCAATACTAATATGGTGTACATTATGAATGGTAATTGGTAATACCATTATTGTTCCAATTTTTTGAAATGACAAAATAACTTACTTTGGTATCATTACAGGTTGGCAATTTTAACTATTGTGACCATACATGTATGCAAAAGGTAAAGTTGTTTCGTACGTGCCTATTTGCCTAGGCAAGGTTTCAAGACTTGTAATAACAATAATATATATGGCAAATCCACACAAATATATTACTAAAATATTCATCAAAACTAATAGTATTATATTAAAAATGAAAAACCTTACCCAGAGGTTGGAGAAAAAATATTTTAAAAATGGCAATCGACCCTGAAGGTTCCCTTAATAAAAAACCAAAGAACCCCACAACATTAGTGAGGACCTTTGGTAGGTGTAAATTCTATCCAAAATTGCTCTCTGCCTACTTAAAAAAAATACAAAGTTCATTTCAATTACTCATTTTAACACTTAAAATTTGTGGTTCAGTTATTCAAAAAAACTTTGGTAGACTGTTTCACACAATTTCCTTCTTACAACTCCTATTCATTCTACTCAAACTTTATTTATTCTTTAAAAACAAAATATGTGGTTAGAATATAGTTAGATTATGAGAAAGCCAAAACACAACAGATACAAAATAAAATCCACATCAAATCCACACTTCTCTCTTTATTCAGAAATGAATCATATCACAAATATGCAATTTTCAAAATAAAAATAAAAACTGAAAACATGAAAATTTTGTGGTTTCAAATACCAACAAAAATCTGAAATCGTATTGTGTCTCCTTGTCTAACTCTAGCATGTAGCTCTCTAAATTTTACTCCATGTGTAATCCAAAACAATTTTCAAGACTCCCACAATTTCCAAAACTACATTTCAAGTCACTTCCCTTCAAACATAATTTAAAATTAAATGTCCAATAGTCCTAATCCTATCTAACTCATTCACTTCCTTGTTTAATCCCTATCATTTTCTTAATCTATTTTACCCAGATTGATCATTGCCACACATTGAGTAACAACCCCTTTACATATATTGCTAGTCCCACTAGTCTTTGGTCTTAATACAATTAACTAACACTTTTGAAAAAGGCCTTTATGCCAAACCTTCACTTGGAGCCCCCTTGAGGGCTTCTTGGAAGAATTGAGAATTAGTTGTGTAGTAGCCCAATAAGTATTTACTCAGTAGAATCAACTATAGAAGGCGCATTCCTTGTTCGACTATATGGTAGTTAAAATCATTCCAAAAACTTCTAGAAGCCTATGATAAAAGTTAACTATTAGTTAGAGGCTTAAAGATTTCATAATTGAAGCAAATTAGTTGAGTTGTTCCAACTAAAACTTGCTATAAATTAGGTGGTTAACTCATTGTTTAAATCAAATTGTCATAGGCATCATTTTCAAAAGATCAAGGTGTCAAGGTATCACCATCTTTGTTAATAATGGAACTACTAATATGTACTTAAATGAATCAATCTGAATAATATATATAATCCACTATTTGTTGCATTCATACTTTTCAAATTGATTACTTGCACTTGTGCTTACTTTTCTTGTTCTTTGTTATCCACATTATTTTATTATATGCATCAATTTTTTCATTATGGAGGAAGTAGACCATTCACATTCATGGTAGGGTTTTTAAAAAACTTTTATCAAGGTTGCTTAACTGGCTACACCTAGCCAGGCAAAATGTATAATAAGGCTATTTGTAAATTTCTAGAATGTAATAAATTGTCAATTCTTTTCTTTTGGGTAGTGTGAATGGTTATCATGTTAAATCAATAGTGAGCTTTTGATGACCAAACAAGATGTATATAACATAATTTGACTATCTAAATTAATCAAGGGGGAAAAACATTTGATAATAGATACATTACAATTGCATGCATTGCTAGGGGAGTTGAACCCCAATGTTAAAAGACTTTGCCCATTTGCAATAGCAATGTGCTTGCACTCACCCAAAATCAAGAGTTGCTAAATATCCCCCCATTGAGCTCTATCTAGTGCATGTTTTTCTTGTTGTCTTGCACATGTTTTTTGGCCCTACATGGTTCTGCATAAAACCACACCACACGGTTTTACATGTTCTTTTATTCAACAAAAAGAACATATCATGTTTTTCACATTTTAGTTTTGTTTGAATTTTATTTTTGTTTCATCCACTTTAGCAAATTTGAAATCTGAACCTCCCATGCATGGAACATGGTGTCAACCATTAGCATAGATTCAAGTGCTAATGAAAAAGTGATTTTTTTTCTATTTAAAAAACTCCTATAGTCAAAAAGTCAAACCCCACAGCATAACCACACAGTTTTCCACAAGTCTACATTGTTGGGCCCAAAAAGGGTGTCAGACAAAGCTCAATGAAAGGTATTTAGCATCTTACCCCACCCCAAGTTCCAACTTGCAACCCTAGCCATATTAAGCAAAAGAGAAAATTGCACACAATAAGTCGAAAAACACAAGTGCATGCTCCACAATCCAACTCCAAAGTCCAAACTTTCCAACATTCACATTACACAAGATAACTTCAGAAACACCAAGTAAAAATCTCCAAGTCCATTCCCACGCACTTGCATGACCTTCCAAAATATGTTTCAAAGCTTAAAACCAACCTATGCAATCATTTGACATGTGTGTTTCAACAAAATCAAAAAACAAATGTATAACTGCAATTTTTTATGTGCAAAACTTGGTACAAAAAGAAAAATGCCCCAATAAAAAGGGGACCTGGAAAAGAAATTTAAGCTACTTCAATAAACAAGCCATTTGCCACTAAGCATCAAGGCAATATTGGGACTTCATGTCCTTCCACTTGGTGATGGCATCTTGAGAAGGGAAATTGCCAATCATGCACATACTCTAGCCATTTGGCGATTTTTAGCCACAAGAAAGAAACGCTCATGCCTAGGGTTCAAGAGTATGTACTATGTACCATCTACCTGCATATAATTGGCAACGCCAAAAGGATTAGCACAAAGGTCCAATTCTGCCTCTCCATAAGGCAGAAAGGGAGCCAGAATAAGCATCCCATGATATCTGTTGTGAGTTGTGACCCTTGCAACTTTTATTAATAAAGAAAGACGCCAATGGGGAGAGGGAGCACAAAATGAAGACGACCACAGTCCCAATCTTTTTCTACATGATGATACTTTTGTGTGCTTTTGTCAAAGGACTCTTCAAGTACAATATTGATCTTGATTGTATGCGCAATCATATTAACAATATGCCACTTCTTGGCTTAGAGTTGGGATAAAGGCTTGTGAACAAAAACAAGACTTAGGCACTCGTTTGGCCTGACTTGCAAAGAACAAATCAAACAGCCCGTTGTTGCTCAGTCTCATCATCAGATAGTAAGTACTCTGAAGAAAGTAGTGGAATCACAAACCAAAACTCAAATAATGAACAGGTCAAACTATGAACCTGCAAAGTGAATGTCATCAGGCAAAATAAGGGGGGCAAGAAGTCTCAAGCAGTGTTGGGCAGGTTATAAGCTCAGGTTCAAAGGTCTCTAGACTTGGAGGTTCCAAGGAAATTTAGAATTGCCATTGGAACCTAACTGGAGAATTCGTCTATTTTTAAAATTAAAATTGAATTTGAATCAGGGGTGGTGTTTTCATTTTTAAAAGGTTTGGGTTCTCTCCGTACATAAGTATAATTTTATTGAAAAAGTATAAAGTGGGACTTACATTTCAAACAAGTTATTGGATTTGATTGATTATATTTAATTAATATTACATTATTTTAATTTTGAAGTGTGTGTACTAGTTGAACAAACTAATTTCACTTTTTTTTTTCCTTAAGTTTAATTGTGTGTAATGGAGATGGGATGAAACTGGCTTTAAATTTTGTGTGAAAATGATCAGAACTGAAGGTTTTAAAAACCCAAAAAAAGTTTAGTTCTTGATTAGGACATCTTTCTATTAGGCGTACGCGACGGTAGAATCTTTCATAACAACAACTTTCCATTGTAACTTGCCCTCGATCTGTGATCACAGTCATCTCATAACTTTGCAGGTCAAATGTTGACAAAAGAAAAATGAAGCAGCGAGTCAAAGTGTGATTCATTAAACAATATCATTTTAGAAAAATGGGAACATGTGTCTTTTTTAAGTTCTCTAAAAAATTCCATACAATAGGCCCTCAACTACAATTTCCAACATTAATAAAATACACGTTTCTGAAACAGCTGCACTTTCCTTTGTCCAATGGAAAGTGACTTATGTCCTTTAGCAGAAGGGATTTCAGTCACTTTCCATTACCTTGTTGTCATCATGAGACACTGGGATGACAACAAGGTAATGGAAAGAGACGCTAATTTGGGCAACTTTTTGCCTTAGTGTTGTTGGCTTTTCTCAGAATGGGGAGGGGGCACCAGATGATGGGTTGTCAGATGCCAGGCATTCCATCAGGTGTTTGGCGTCGTATAGAAGTAGTAGTACAAACATTGCACTTGTGAGCACAGAAACTCATCATGAGAGAATTGCAATGGGTATTTATGATTTTTTTAGTGGAATGTCTTCTTCTGTACTTGAAGTTGATGAGAAGGAAGGCCTACTTAAGTTTTGGATAAAACTGTTGCATGGTTATGAGGTCCTTAACACTAGTTATTGGAGGTGCGGCAAATGAATGTTTGCTAAGAGAGTGACTATTATAAACATAGGTTAATCCAAAGGATAATTTGCAAGTAGAATGTTGCAGTGTGCCTGCACTCATGGTAGTGGGGATAATTTCAATATGGGTTGCAATTTTTGGGCCAGAAAAATAAAAGAATGAAAATTATACCCAGAAGTGATCGATCATGTGGAATGGAAGATAGGAACTGGCTATTGGCTTGATGCTGGTAGTATTTTCTTTTAAAGTAGAGTTATAGATAGTACACCAAACAGCTTTTTGACTCTTCAATGAGACCTACTCATCTGCAAAGCATTCCGGTTTGGAATCTGTCCATGATTCAATAAATTGTAGAAACTAGACTAAAATTTATTCTAATTGTTTTGTGGCTGGTGGCTGACAAAGCATGATACTCAACATATCGGCTAACATAAATGTGTGTAGGCTTGATGTCCATAAGTTGGCCTAAGGTCTTGGGTGGTCTGGTCGTCCACCAACCCTTTTTATCTTCTGGACCTTAAGGAAATGAAGAACAAGGAGTTCAAAACCCAGGTTTAGGGTTTAGGGCAACCAATTTGGTTATGACTTATTCCGCAAAACTAGCAATTATCACAGGAGGTTGTGTGATGAGGCATGAAGCCTGGTGATGGTAATTATGGTTAATGATGGGGCAGCTGCTACAGACTCTCAAGGCTGTCTGGCTACCTCTTGAGATTTGGACGGTCACCCATAACACAGTTTCTCAATGATGATGTATATGAATAATGATCAGTAACGCAGACAATAATATTGCTAAAGCTTTAATGTAACAGGTTGCACTTGATAGAGTACTGGCCTTTTGTTTTCAGAATGTAAGTGAGAAAGTTTGGCATTTAGAGTGGGTTGCCCTTGTACCCTTGTAATGGCCGTTGACAATGTGTCATATAAACAGAGAACTTCAACCTTGTGGCTTGGCATCACCCACCCACTTTCAAAGCCCATACACCAAATGTTTTCTTGCAGGATTTGCAGGGCATCATAACTTAGATTTTTTGAGTTATCTTTCCCAGGAAATGAATGACACAATCAAGTTTCTCCCTTCTTTGTGTCCTCCTCGTCCACCACCACCACCACCCTCCAATAGTGTAAGCAATTTTGAAAATTTGCAATTTGGGTGGTGAAAATGGAATAGGCTGGTTAAGTGTCCCTGTACATTAAGTGATTTCACTAGATTTTGAATGAATTTACTGATCTTGTTAATCAAAGATTAGTTTTAAAATAATGAATTCACTAGTCTAATGAACAGGAATTAATGAGTTGCACCCACATTTTGTAGCAGTGAGATGACAAGACCCAAACTAAATTGGAGCATATAATATATTGTGAATCAAGCTACTTCAAGATGTGGCTGCAAGGACTTGGTGTCCCAATTACCCATGCCTTCCTCATTTGCAGAATTTCATTGAAGTCTGATATGGCTTAGGGACAACGTTATATGATAGAGTTATCTGTAAAGGACCCAACACTGGGGATACTGGGTCCAGTTTCCCAAAACAGGGAAAATAAAATGAGAAGTCAGGATGAAAACAGCACACAAAGAAAACAACAGTGAACCAAACCAGTTTTCTCACCTAAATTGCTCCTCAGGGGAGTTTCACCCCAAGTTTTGAACCTTGACTTTTGCTCGTACTCTTCATTAAATCAAGCCTTTCTTCTTAGAATGAGATCCTGCAAATCTTTTGAACTGATGATACCCAGTCTCATGAAATCTTAACCAATTTGACTCACTTTGTGGATACACTCAAATTAGGGATGAAACAGACTTTAGAGGGTCAAATTGCGGCATTCAAACAAGGTGACTGTGGAGTTAACTGTAATAGAGTTATCCCTTGGAATCTCTTTGTATTTAGGTCTGCCTTGGCTCTCTCATGCTGAGTTTTGATTTATCCTTAAAGTCACCCATATGAAGGAACAACATTCAAAACTGAGCACAAGACAGCAAGCATTTTCACTTGCAACTCTCTCTCTCTCTCTCTCTCTCTCTC
>Ga0116229_10007829_pt1 | contig 16767 bp, 13 predicted proteins | sample S1TSphgellanicum_3_FD_87313 | JGI IMG/M metagenome (GOLD analysis project Ga0116229, IMG submission 87313) | Host-associated microbial communities from peat moss isolated from Minnesota, USA - S1T2_Fc - Sphagnum magellanicum MG | ecosystem: Host-associated > Plants > Peat moss > Unclassified...
GAGCGCGGCGACGCTCCGCCGGCGCTGGTTCGGTTGAACGCACGCCGCGTTCCCGTCATGTCGGTTCTGATCGGCGCCGCGGCCGGGTTCTTGGGGATTTTGGCCGCGACCCTCGCACCGCAGCGGGTGTTCGATTTCCTGGTGAGCTCGTCCGGCGCGTTGGCCGTCTTCGTCTATATAGCCATTGCGCTCTCCCAAATTCGGCTGCGCAAGCGCCGCGTGCGCGCCGGCGAGCCCGCACCGGCCGTGCAAATGTGGCTGTTTCCGTGGCTGAGCTATGGCGCGATCGCCGCCATGGGCGCCGTGCTGATCGCCATGGCGTTCACCCCAGGACTCCAACAAGATTTCAAGGCGAGCTGCATCACGCTCATCGTTGCATTGCTCGCATCCCGATGGGTGGCAAGGGTGCGCGGCGCCGCAGCCGCGGCCTGACCGATATTTGGCGGCGTCCGGCGCAGTAATGTGCGCTAATTTTGTTGATTCTCTACATTATCGATTTTGTCAAGGTATAAAATTTACACCGAGCAGTATAAAGAGTACGCTGCTCATCACAGTAAATTTGGCAATATAAGTCATGCCTTGCGGTGGCACCGCAAAAGCAAACGGTTTTGGTGACTCTCGCGCCGGCAAGCCAGCCAACTCCCCCGTCGGTGCGATATCCCGGCGGCGTCGGTACCTCATAAGGCCGACGCCGTTTTTTATTGTAGTCTCCTCCCATGATCGCATGTCTCCAAGCCAAAGCGGACGGCCTCTTTAATCGCTCGCAAGTTGGCAACAATATCCTGGCGGGAATGGTGGTGGGTGTGGTCGCCCTGCCGCTGGCCATGGCGTTCGCCATCGCGAGCGGCGCCCGTCCGGAGGCGGGGATTTATACCTCCATCGTGGCCGGCGTCCTCACGTCGCTATTCGGTGGTACCCGCGTCCAGATCTCGGGTCCCACCGGTGCGTTCATCGCCGTGCTCGCCATCATCACCGCGCAGCATGGCGTCGCGGGCCTGCAAATCGCCACGCTGATGGCCGGGGTCATCTTGGCCGCATTCGGCGTTGCGCGTCTGGGTGCCGTCATCAAGTACATCCCGAATCCCGTCATCGTCGGCTTCACGGCCGGAATCGCCGTCATCATCTTCGTCGGGCAGTGGAAGGATTTTTTTGGATTGACCCCGGCCCCCACCGGACTGCACTTTCATGAAAAGCTGTGGTCGCTGTTGCAAGCATGGCGATCGATCAGCCCGGCGACCACCGGGCTCGCGGTTTTGTCCTTGGCGATTCTGACCGTGGGGGCCCGCCATTTGCGCCGCGTCCCGGCTCCATTGGTGGCATTGATCGCGGTGACGCTGGTACAAACCTGGTTCAAGTTCGACGGTGTGGCCACCATCGGCTCGGCGTTCGGGGGCATTCCTCGCACACTGCCGACGCTGTCGTTTCCGCACGTGACGCTGGCCCAGGTGTTTTCCCTGGTGGGTCCGGCTTTCACCATCGCCCTGTTGGGGGCGATTGAATCATTGCTGTCCGCCGTGGTGGCCGACGGCATGACCGGCACGCGTCATGACTCCAACCAAGAGCTCATCGGCCAGGGAATCGCCAATATGGTCGCACCGCTGTTCGGCGGATTCGCCGCGACCGGCGCCGTCGCGCGCACGGCCACCAACATTCGCAACGGCGCGACGAGCCCCCTTGCGGGTCTCGTGCACTCCGGATTGCTCGTCCTGGTGATACTGCTGCTCGCGCCCTTGGCATCGGCCGTTCCGTTGTGCTGCCTGTCGGCCGTGCTGTTCGTGGTCGCGTGGAACATGAGCGAGTTTCCGCACATGCTGCATCTCGTTCGCACCTCGCCGAAAACCGATGTGGCGGTGCTGGCGCTGACATTCTTGCTGACCGTATTCGTCGACCTGGTCGTGGCCGTCAACGTCGGGGTGATCGTCGCCGCGCTTCTATTCATGCGTCGCATGGCCGACTCCGTCAACATCGAACAGCAAGTCGAACCGCTGATCGACGCGGCCGGCGTTGCCGCCGCGCGCCCGGCGTCGGGCATCGTGGTCTACAGTATCGAGGGACCGCTGTTCTTCGGGGCCGCGGAAAAACTCGAGCGCACACTCGCTCACATACAGCGCCCGGCCACGACGCTCGTGCTGCGCATGGGAAATGTCCCGTTCATGGATGCGACGGGCATCAGAGCGCTCGATCAGATGGTGACGGATTTCGTGCAGCATGGCGCGACCGTGTTGCTGTCGGAACTGCGGCCGAATGTCCGCCAGAAACTCGAGCGCGGCGGGGTCATCGCCAGGATCGGCGAGGACCACGTGTTCGAAACGCTGGCCCGGGCGATGCTGCGCGCAAACGAGCCACGGCCGGCTATAGTCATTTGAAATCGGAGACACTCATGTCGATCGAGCGAAAACACACCGGACCCCGCATGTCCCAAATCGTGATTCACAACAAGACCGTTTATCTGGCCGGTCAGGTTGCGATCAACGCACCCGGCAAGAGCGTGGCCGAACAAACCAAGGACATCCTGTCGACCATCGATGCCCTGTTGGCCGACGCCAAGTCCGACAAGAGCCGCCTCTTGAGCGCCACGATCTGGCTGACCGACATGAAGACCTTCTCCGACATGAACAACGTATGGGATGCCTGGGTCGTGTCCGGTGCCACGCCCGCCCGCGCGACCGTCGTGAGCCCGCAACTGGCTTCACCGGAATTCTCCATCGAGATCGCGGTGATCGCCGCTCAGGCGTGACCGATCCGCCCAACGACCGGACCGCCGGTCAACGTTCGAACTTGGTCGACAGAATGATCGACGACGTGGTCCGTTCGACGCCGTCGAGGGCACCGATGCGGTCGATCAGCGGATCCATCTCGTCGACCGATGCCGTCAGCGCGACCGCAATCAGGGCGACGTCCCCGCTCACCGAATGCAGCACGCGCACCTGGCCAATGGCGCGCAGAGCCGACGCAACGGCGCGCGTCTCTTTCGGGCCCACCTTGATCATGACATGGGCGCGCACCGCGTTGCCCGCATGTTCGGGTGCCAGGCGCACTCCATAGCCTAGGATCACGCCTTGTTTTTCGAGGCGCTCGATGCGGCTCTGCACGCTCGTGCGGGATCGACCGACCAGCCGCGCCAGCTGCGCAGTCGAGGCGCGCGCATTCTCGCGCAAGGCGAGCAACAGCTTGGCATCGATGGCATCCATGTGATTTTAGCCTATTCGACCCTTCGAATTAACGGGTTGGGTCGCCATTATAGTCGATTTTACCCTACCAATCGCAGGGTGCCCCGCAGACAATAGCGCATCTCAACCCGTTCACTGGAGTCGTATGAAACACATCGTCATCGTGGGAGCTGGCAAGATCGGCTCGATGATCGCGCAGCTCCTGGGCGAGTCCGGTGACTACGCCGTGACCGTCGTCGACCGTTCCCAGGCACAATTGGATCGTCTCGAGACCTCCGCCACGATCAACCGGATTGCCATCGACATCACCCAGGGCAACGCCCTGCGGAACATTCTCGACGGCAAGTTTGCCGTGCTGAGCGCCGCTCCTTACCACGCCACCCGCACGATCGCCGAAGCCGCCAAGGCCGCCGGAGCCCACTATCTCGATCTGACCGAGGACGTCGCGAGCACGCGCGCCGTCAAACAGCTGGCCGCGGGCGCACGCACCGCGTTCATTCCCCAGTGCGGCCTCGCTCCCGGCTTCATCACCATCGTCGCGAGCGACCTTGCGTCGCGCTTCGAGCAGCTGCACGATGTACGCATGCGCGTCGGGGCATTGCCCAAATTTCCGTCGAATGCCCTCAACTACAACCTCACTTGGAGCACCGACGGGGTCATCAACGAGTACTGCGAGCCGTGCGAAGCCATCGTCAACGGTCAGCGGCGCGAGACCCAGCCTCTGGAAGAACTCGAAGAGTTTTCGCTCGATGGCATCCGTTACGAGGCCTTCAACACCTCGGGCGGTCTCGGCACCTTATGCGACACCCTGGCGGGCAAGGTGCGCAATCTCAACTACCGGACGATCCGCTACCCTGGCCATGCCGCCATCATGAAGGCCCTCCTCAACGATTTGCGCTTGCGCGATCGCCGCGACCTCTTGAAGGACATCTTGGAGAACTCGGTACCGGTCACGCTCCAGGACGTCGTGATCGTGTTCGTCACGGTCAGCGGCATGCGCGGCGGCCAATTGGTGCAGGAAACCTATGCCAACAAGATTTATGCCGCCGCCTGGGGCGGCCAGGTGCGCAGCGCCATTCAGATTACGACGGCCGGCGGTATTTGTGCCGTGCTCGACATGCTGAGCGCCGGCCAGCTGCCGCAGTCGGGTCTCGTCAAACAGGAGGATATCGGCCTCGCGTCCTTCCTCGCCAATCGTTTCGGTCGGGTGTATGCCATGGATCGGCAGGCGGCGGCCCACGCGGCGTGACTCATGCTCGAGTCTCACGACCGGGAGGCGCTGTTCCAAATCGTGGGCCCCGCAGGTTTGCTGGAAGCCCCCGACGATCTAGCGGCCTACGAAACAGCGGCGCGTTACGGCGGCGGCAAGGCCGCGGCCGTGGTGCGGCCGGCCGACACCGCGCAGGTCGCCGCGGTGCTGCGTCACTGTGTACGGCGCCGGCTGGCGTTCACCCCACAGTCCGGTAATACCGGACTGGTCCTCGGCTCGACGCCGGACGGCAGCGGGCGCGAGCTCGTCATCTCACTCGACCGGCTGAAGCACTCGCCGCGCATCGACGTCGCCGACCGGACCGTGACGGTGGCCGCAGGCGTTCGCCTGTCCGCGCTCAATGCGCTGCTCGAACCACACGGCTTGTTTCTGCCCATCGACGTGAGTTCCGATCCGATGATCGGCGGCATGGTGGCCACCAACACGGGCGGCGCACGCTTCCTGCGCTATGGAGACATGCGGCGCCAGATACTCGGGTTGGAAGTGGTGCTGCCGGACGAGGCGGGCACGGTACTACAACTCTCGCACGGCCTGCGCAAGGACAATGCGCACTTGGATCTTCGGCAGATTTTCATCGGCAGCTGTGGGGCATTCGGCATCGTGACTGCGGCGACCCTCGAAGTGCAGCCGCGACCGACGCAGACCGCGGTCGCGCTCCTCGTGCCGCGGGACGAGGATGCCGTACTCGAACTATTGCAGGCCTTCGAGGCCGAAACCGGCGGCACCTTGAGCGCATTCGAGGGCATGTCCGAGGCGGCCATGCGCCACGCCCTCGCGCACGTCGGGGCGTTGCGAAATCCGTTCCCGGAAGGGCTGCCCGCCTATGCCATTTTAGTCGAGTTGACGTCCGCGGCGGCCTACCGCTCGGGCGAACCCACGCTCGACCAGGTGCTCGAGAGCGTGGTGACGCGACTGGCGGAACGGCAATCCGCCCCGCTAACCGACGTAAGATTCGGTCAACCTGAGCGTTTCTGGGCTTTGCGCCATGCGCTTTCGGCAGGACTACGCGCCGCGGGGCCGGTCATCGGCTTCGACCTGTCCTTTCGGCGCAGCGACGTCATGTCATTTCGCAGGGTTGCGATTGCCCGGCTAGCCACCACCTATCCTGAATGGGAAGTATGCGACTTCGGGCATGTCGCCGACGGCGGCGTTCATTTTAACTTATTGCATCGCCGCGACATCGCGCCTGATCCGATCGCCACGGCCGCTATGAGTGACCACCTGTTGGACCTGGCCGTCAGGGATTTCGGGGCGAGCTTCAGCGGTGAACATGGCATTGGCCGCGCGAACCAACACGCCTATGATCACTATACGCCGGCCCTGATTCAGCAATATTCCGCGGCCATCGCCGCGGTGTTCGCGCGTGTGTCGGCGGCTGGGGTCCGTTTTGGACCGAAGGATTCAGTAGGAGTAGAGAGATGACGACCGACACCCACCTTTCGCAGCTGATCCGCCTCATCGCGGGCAACCAAGCTGCCGAGGATGTTTTGGGGATTCTGCAAATCGACCGCGTTTTTTTGGTGGAGAGTGCCGGGGCCGTCTCGCGCGGCGTGTTCGCGATGGCGCTCAATGCGCTGCTGTTTCATGACCTATTGCATCGCGTCCCGACCGGCGCCGCCTATGTTGCGGACCGGCGTCGCCAGCGCGAGCGCATCACGTTCGACCATGGCGCGCTGCGGACCATTCGCTTTCGCTCCGGCCCCACCGGCGCACTCCCGGGCGGCGTGGACGCCTTCACGCGTATTTTGCAACCGTTGGGTTATCACGTGGCGGGAACGTATCCGCTCGACAAGTTACGCATGACGGGTCGAGGATTCGCCCATCGCGAATATCCGGAGACGCTGCCGCAATTTTTCGTGAGCGAGCTGCATGTCGATCGCTTCTCGGAGAAGTTCCAATCAGCGGCGGCGCGCGTCTTCGGCACCACCCGCGATCCCTTGACGTCGACGGCCCACGCCGCGTTGACGGAATTCGTCGAGCAAGGTCGGTGCGAGATGAAACTGGCCGCGCCGGCGCTGCGTGAGATCGTGGCGGCTTTTGGCCGCTGGCACGACACTCCCACGCTCGCCGATTACAAGATCTTGTTGGCCGAATCTCCCGAAGCGGCCTGGATCGCAACCGAAGGCTGCGCGTTCAACCATGCCACCGACCGAGTCAGCGACGTGGCGATGACGGCGTGTTGCCAGCGCTCCCTCGGCCGCCCCGTCAAAGACGCGATCGAAACGTCCGCGGCGGGTTCGGTGCGCCAGACGGCTTTCAAGGCCGACCCCGTTCGCCGCTCGTTCCGTGCGGATGATGGCTCGCTGGTCGAATTGACGGTACCCGGTTCTTTCTACGAGTTCATCTCGCGCGACGTCGTCGTGGGTTCGGACGGGAAACGCCGTTTGGACCTGCGCTTCGACAGCGGCAATGCCCAGGGCATCTTCAAGATGACGGCCGCGGTCTGACGGTCGGACCCACGAAGGCGGCGATATCGGCCAGCGTGGGTGCTCGGCCGCGGGCGGGTATGCTCATGGCCGCCACGGTATCGGCATGCTTGAGCTTGGGGTAGAGCTTCAACGTCACCGTATCGCCAGCGGCGCGCAATGCGGCGGCAAAATTGATCGAGTTCTTCGGCAATACCGTGTCGTCGGCCAAGCCATGGATCAATAGCATCGGCGGTGCATCGGCGTGTACGAAGTGAATGGGCTGCGAGTTCGGATAATTGTCGGGCGGACCGAACATCTCCTTGACGTCGTCGTCCGTCAGCGGCAAGAAGTCGTAAGGTCCCGAGAGGCCGATGACACCGGCGATCGTGGGCACGGGTTTGCCCGTCGCCACGAGGTAGCGTGAATCGAGCGTCACCAGGGCGGCCATGTGGGCGCCGGCCGAATGCCCCATGAGGTACAGGCGCCGTGGATCCGCACCGAACTCGGCGCCATGCGCCACGGCCCACTGCACGGCGAGGGCCGCGTCCTGCATGAATCCGGCCATCCTCACCTCTGGGAAGTGACGGTAGTTCGGCAGCATGGCGACATAGCCCAAGCCCGCGAGCGCCGCACCCACGAATCGATAATCGCTCTTGTCGCCGTCGGTCCAGCGACCGCCGTAGAAGAACACGACCAGCGGTGCGGCGTCAGGGCGTTTGGCGGGTACGTAGACGTCGACACCATGGGCGACGCCAGGCGCATAGCGCAGGTCGGCGTGGCGGGTATAAGGACCGAAGGCGGCGGGCAAGTTCACCGCAAAGAAAGCGGCACGCGAGCAGGCCGTCGACGCCGCCGCGATCAGACCCGCGACTGCCGTACGGCGCGACATCCTACCGGCACGCATAGGTGACGCGCCGTTCATGATCGATGATGCCGCGGCTCGAGAGCCATTGCCGTGCATCCTCTGCGTCGTCGGCAAACCACGCCGCGGCGCTGCCGAGGCGAAACGTGTAACCCCATTCATCCATGTCGCGGCAGATCCGTTCGCGGCCGACGCGGTTCAGCTCACCGGCCAATAAAATCTGCAGGTAACACACGGCGTTCTCCTCGGCATGATCGCCGCCGGCATCCCGATCCAAGCCGGCGCGCCGCTCGGGACTCATGCAAATGAAATGGGCGCCTTCATGCAGCACCGAGTGCACGGGCGTATCGAGGCGCACGTATATCTTTGAACCGATCAGGCCGGCCTCACGATCACCCCAGTAAGATCCCGGAATGTCCGCGGCGGGTGCCACGAGGGTCAACTCCAAACCATAGCGATCGAACAGCAATTCCAATGCCAGGCGATCGATGCCGTTGACCAGTAGCACGGGGGCCGCACCGTTACTTGAGGCTCGTGAGCCGCCGCATCGCGATCGCCACCAGATCGCGCGCCATCTGACGCCGCAGTATGTCCGCCTCGTGCTCCTTCGCCAGCAGTTCGTCCTCTTCGAAACTATAATCCTTCGACAGGCTGATCGTCTGCGGACCCAGTAATTCGTGGTCCGGTGCCTGTACCGCGAACTTGATGGTGTAGGTCAATTCATATTCCGTGGGGATATTGCGTGCCGAGACCGACAGCGTGCGCTGCTGGACCACGTCCTGGGTCACGTCGATGGTGGCGGTCGAACGCGCACGCACCGTCTGCACGAGCGCCCCGGCACTGTTGAGTTGATGCTCGAATTCGCGTGCGAAGTCGGTATAGGGGTCCTTCACCGACAAGTACGGCCGCGCCAAGATGCCCGGCAAGGGATCATTACCCGCCAGTCGAAAGCCGCAGGCGGTCGCCATCATGATCACGATGACGAAGCCAATGGCGCCAACCAGGCCGCGGCCGCCACGCCCGGCTCGCATGCCGCTCAAACCACCACGCTGACGAGCTTACCGGGTACGACGATCACCTTGCGAATAGCCGCGGAACCCACGAACTTCTGCACGTTGGCATCCGCCAATGCCGCGTCGCGCACGCTGCGTTCATCGGCATCGACCGCCACCGAAATCCGGCCCCGCAGCTTGCCATTCACCTGAACCACCATCTCGATGGTCGATTGCTCGAGCGCGGCGGCATCGACGCGGGTCCACGATTCGTCGATGAGCGCGCGCGCATGTCCCAACTCGCGCCACAACGCATGCGTGACGTGTGGAATGATGGGTGACAGCGCCAACACCGCAATCTCCAACGCCTCTTGAACCACGGCGCGATCCTGCGCACTGCGCGCGTCGCTCTTGCCCAGGGCGTTCAGCAATTCCATCACGCTGGCGATGGCCGTGTTGAACGTACGGCGGCGGCCGATGTCGTCCGTGACCTTCGCCAGGGTCTGATGCGCCAAGCGTCGCAGCGCTCGCTGTGCGTCGTCGAGGCCCGCCTTGTCGGCGTCGGTCAGGCGCGCCGGCACACCGCCGGCCACATGATCATAGACCGCCTTCCAGAGACGTTTGATGAAGCGATACGCTCCCTGCACACCCTCATCGGACCATTCCAAAGTCTGCTCGGGCGGCGCCGCAAACATCGTGAACAAGCGGGCCGTATCGGCGCCGAATTCGTCGACCAAGGTTTGCGGATCGACACCGTTGTTCTTGGACTTCGACATGGTGACCACGCCGCCGGATTCGACCGGTAGACCGTCGGCGCGCAGCACGAAGCCGTCGCCGGCATCGACGACGTCCGCCGGCCTGAAGTACTCGATGCGGCCGGATGCCGGCTTGCGGAAGAACACCTCGTTCAAGACCATGCCCTGCGTGAACAGATTGGCGAACGGCTCCTTGAACGGAACGGCGCCGATGTCGTGGATGACGCGCGTCCAGAAGCGCGCGTACAACAGATGCAGAATGGCGTGCTCGATGCCGCCGATATATTGATCGACCGGCAGCCAGTAGCGCACCCGCGCATCGAGCATCGCGCCATCATTGCCGCTGCAGGCAAACCTCAGGAAATACCACGACGAGTCGACGAACGTATCCATGGTGTCGGTTTCGCGGCGCGCGTCGGCCCCGCAGCGCGGGCACCGCACGTGCAGAAACGCCGCGTCTTTGAGCAGCGGATTACCGCTGCCGTCGGGCACCAAGTTCTCCGGCAACAATACGGGCAACTGATCGTCCGGCACCGGTACGGCGCCACAGGCCGCACAATGAATGATGGGAATCGGACAACCCCAGTACCGCTGTCGCGAGATGCCCCAGTCACGCAGCCGCCACGTCGTCTGCTTCTCCCCCAAGCCCGCGCGCGTGAGGTCGGCCGCGATCGCATCGATGGCCGCGCCGAAATCCAAGCCGTCGTACACGCCTGAATTTGCGCAAATCCCATGATCGCCGTACCAGGCCTGCCACGCGTCGGTCGAATACGGGCGACCGGCCACGTCGATCACGGGTTTGATGGGCAGCGAGTATTTCTTCGCAAACTCGAAGTCGCGTTCGTCATGCGCAGGCACGCCCATGACGGCGCCTTCACCATAAGTCATGAGTACATAGTTGCCCACCCAGACCGGCACGGGCTCGCCGGTGAGCGGATGACGCACGTGCAATCCCGTTGCCATGCCTTTCTTTTCCTGCGTGGCGAGTTCGGCCTCGATCGCAGGACCGCGTTTGCACTCCTCGATGAATGCGGCCAAAGCGGGATCGTCCCGTGCGGCGAGCGCGGCCAGCGCATGCTCCGCCGCCACCGCGCAAAACGTCACGCCCATGATGGTGTCGGCGCGAGTCGTAAATGCCCACAGCACGCTGGGCTGTGCCTCGATATCGTGGGGGAAGCCGACTCGCACACCCTGGCTCTTGCCGAGCCAATTCGACTGCATGGCGCGAACCCGCTCGGGCCACCCGCGCATCCCGTCGAGTGCGGCCAACAGATCCTCGGCGTAATCCGTGATCCGCAGGTAATACATCGGAATGTCGCGCTTCTCGACCAATGCGCCCGTGCGCCAGCCGCGACCGTCGACGACTTGCTCATTCGCGAGCACCGTCTGGTCGACGGGATCCCAGTTGACCACGCCGGTCTTCTGATACGCGATGCCCTTCTCCAGCATGCGCACGAACAACCACTGGTTCCAGCGGTAATACTCGGGCTGGCAGGTCGCGAGTTCACGGCTCCAATCGAGCGCGAACCCGAGCGCTTTGAGCTGACGCTTCATGTAGGCAATGTTGTCGTGAGTCCACTTGGCCGGCGGCACCCCGTTCGCCATGGCGGCGTTCTCGGCCGGCAGCCCGAAGGCGTCCCAGCCCATGGGCTGCAGGACGTTCTTCCCGTTCATGCGCATGAAGCGGCTCAACACATCGCCGATGGTGTAATTGCGCACATGGCCCATGTGCAACCGGCCGCTGGGATACGGAAACATCGACAAGCAGTAATACTTGTCTCGGGTGGGGTCTTCCTTGGCCTCGAAGCAATGCTGTTCGTCCCAAAATTGCTGCGCCTCGGCCTCGACCGCGGCGGGCTCGTATCTTTCTTGCATGATTGCTCAGCAGAATACCCGAGATGCCGGGGTGCTGCGAACTGCCGTAAGCTTGCCGGCCACGATGAGCGCGTCCAATCGTTATGTCGGATTGATGCTGGCCAGCGCGAGCGGCTGCCTCTGGTTTATGGCGTGTCCACCGTTCGATATCTCGGGACTGGCCTGGTTTGCGGCGGTTCCCATGCTCTGGGCCATCGACCGCGCACCGACGTGGCGGCAGGCCGTGCTGCTGGGCGGGTGGGCGGGCGCCGTCGAAACCGGCGGTGGCTTCTACTGGCTCATCGATTTGATGCAGCGCTTCGGTGGATTTCCCTGGCTCGGCGCCGTGGCGGTATTCGTGCTGTTTTGCGCCACGCGCGCCTGCATCTTCCTGATTTTCACGGGTCTCGTGTGCGCCATTCGCCGCAACCACCGTGTTCCCATGACGCTTCTCGCACCGCTGGCCATGGTTGTCGGCGAGCTGCTCGTGCCGCAGCTGTTTCCGTGCGGCCAATGGATTTCGCAGGCTTGGCATCCCTTGGTGATCCAGATCACCGAACTCACGGGCCCCCTCGGCGTCACGGCCCTGCTCATGCTCGTCAATGGCGCGCTGTACGACCTCATCGCCCGGGAAACTTTCGCGCGCACGTCGGCCATCGCCGCGGTGCTGGTGATGGTGGTGGTGCTGGGCTTTGGCGCCATGCGCATGCGGCAGGTCGACGCACTCGCCGCTGCGGCGCCCCGTCTTGCGGTGGGGCTCGTGCAGCCGAACTTCGCGTATCCCGTCGACGGTCAATTGACGCGCGAGGAAGCGCTCAGGCAGCTCACGGCCCTGCAGGAACAGTCGGCGCGCCTCGAACGGGCGGGAGCCCGCTTGATCGTCTGGAGCGAAGGTGCCTATCCGGTGATGCTGCCCCGCGATTTTCCGAAGGATTTCCCGGCGGGATCGCTCGGCAGAATACGCCGCGGCTTCAGCGCACCCGTCGTGATCGGCGCGGATACGCTGGAGGCCGATCAAGAAGACCCCTATAACTCAGCGCTGCTCTTCGACGGCGATGGCAACGCCGTGGGGCGCTACGACAAAGTGCGATTGTTGGCGTTTGGCGAATACATGCCGGGAATAGAGACCTTCCCGTGGCTGCGCAGCGTGCTGCCCGAGGGCACCGGACGGTTCAAGCGCGGCGCCGGTCCCGGCGTGATGTCTCTGGCTCAGCCGGACGGCGCCACCTGGCGGCTCGGCCCGCTGATTTGCTACGAGGATCTTCTGCCCGGATTCATCCGCGGTGTCGGACGCCTGCATCCGAACTTGCTCGTGAACCTCACCAGCGACTCGTGGTTTGGCGCCAGGACCGAACCCTTCGAACATTTGGCGCTCGCGGTGTTCGCCACCATCGAGGTGCGCGTGAGCCTGGTGCGCGCCGTGAACTCAGGGATTTCCGCACTGATCGATCCGAACGGCCGGTTGGTGTCGAAGACCTATGCGGATGATCCGTATCGTGAACCGCATGCCGCGGATGGTCTGTTGGTGTCCGCGCCCAAGATGGAGGGGGGCCACACGCTGTTCGTCGCGTGGGGCAACTGGTTTGCCTACGCGTGCCTGGCGGCGACGCTCGCCCTTCTCGTCGGGGCGCAGTTGAGACGCGATTCTCGCAGGCCATGACGGCAAACGGGTACCATTCCCGACAGCCATATGTTCAATAGTCGAGCGTCCAGATGGTGAGAGGCCGGCAAAGCCGCATCAAGAATTATTTCGCGGAAAACCGCCTGTTCGCGGTCCGCAGCATCGTTGCGGGCGTCATCGCGGCAGGGCTCTTGATGGTGGTGGGCGCACGGCTGTTCTACCTGCAAGTGCTGAAGCACGATTATTATTCGAACTTGTCGCAGGGCAACCGGATTCGCACCGAGCCCATTCCGCCGAGCCGCGGACTGATCTTGGACCGGCATGGCGTCGTCCTGGCCGACAATTTACCTGCCTACCAGATCGAGCTGGTCCGCGAGCAAGTCGGTGACGGCAAAGCGCTTGATGCCACGCTGGCGCAACTGGTGAGCATCGGCTTGCTGCGCCCGGAGGAGGTCGCCAACATCCGCCGCACAGTGATGCTGCACAAGGTGTACGAGAGCGTGCCGATCAAGCTGCAGCTGAACGAGGAGGAGATGGCGTTGTTCGCGGTTCACCGCTACCAATTCTCCGGAGTCGACATCCGCACGCGGCTCGCCCGCCATTACCCGCTCGGCAAAACCGCGGTCCATGCCATCGGCTACGTCAGCGCCATCAACGAACAGGATCTCAAGAGCATCGACAGCGACGAGTATGCCGGCACCAGTCTCATCGGCAAGCTCGGCGTCGAAAGCGCTTATGAACAGCAACTGCACGGCAAGCGCGGATCGCGGGAAATTCTCGTGAATGCCGCCGGTAGGCCGGTGGACAAGCAAGGTGAATACACGCCGCACCTCGAAGTGCGCCCGCCCGTGGCCGGCGACGATTTGATCCTGGGTCTCGATATTCGGGTGCAAAAAGTGGCGGAAGACGCGCTGGCCGGGAAGCGCGGCTCCGTCGTGGCCTTGGACCCACAAACCGGTGACGTCATCGTCATGGCGAGCATGCCCGGCTTCGACCCCAACGGTTTCGTGCGCGGCTTGTCCGTCGCCGAGTACACGGCGTTGCGGGACGACATCGATATTCCCTTGCTGAATCGCGCCCTTCGCGGTGCGTATCCGCCGGGATCGACGGTCAAGCCGCTCTATGCGCTCGCGGCGCAGAAATACGGCGTTCTCTCGCCGCTGCAACCCGAATTCTGCAACGGCGTATTCACTCTACCCGGCAGCATTCATCAATATCGCGAGCACGAGAAGCACGGCACGTTGACCATGCGACGAGCCATTGCCGAATCCTGTGACGTCTATTTTTTCAGGCTTGCCGACCACATGGGCATCGACAGAATGGCCGAGTTCATGAAGATCTTCGGCTACGGCGAATTGACCGGCATCGATATTCCAGGCGAGAAGCCCGGGCTTTACGCTTCGCCGGAATGGAAGCGTCACGCGTTCAAGCGGCCGGCCGACCAAGCCTGGTTTGCCGGTGAAACCGTCAGCATGGGCATCGGACAAGGCGCGATCACCGTCACCCCGCTGCAGCAGGCTCACTACACGGCGGAAATCGCCGAACGCGGACACCTGATCGCAAAGCCGCGGCTCGTCTCGGCCATTCGCGGCGCAGGTTCGAATGCCATCGTGCCGCAAACCCCTGCCTTCAATCCGCCGATCGACATCGCGACCCCCGAACAGTGGGACGTGGTCTTCGACGGCATGGAACAAGCGGTGTCGACCCCAGGCGGCACCGCGTTTCTGTCCGCCGGTCAGGGCGCGCGCTACAAATGGGGCGGCAAGACGGGAACCGCTCAAGTCGTGCAGATCAAACAGAACGAAAACGTGCACGCCAAAATCACCGACGAACGCCGGCGTGACCACTCTTGGTTCATCGCCTTTGCACCCCTCGATGACCCGAAAATCGCCGTGGCGGTGCTCGTGGAGAACGGCGGCTTCGGCGCAGCGGCGGCCGCGCCCATTGCGCGCAAGGTCATCGACGCCTACTTGTTGGGACCGGATGCCGCTGTTGAGTCGAAGAAGCCCTCGACGGCGCCGATTCCCGCCGGTTCGCCGGCAGCAGCGCATCCACACACCTAATCGGGTACGTCCGATCGGCGGGCTATGTAACCGACGGGCGATGCGATTGCTGGGCGATGCGATTGCCGCGCGCGGCGTTCACACACCGGGTTCACTACGCAGCTGATGCTCGACTTTATCGGCCTTGATTTCGACGGGGCCGGAAGACGATTGCAGATCGAAAACCACATTCCCGACGAATACTTGTGAATCCTCCGCGCCGGCCGCATGCGAGGTCGACCGTACCAGCTGATTCACCGCCGCATCGGCACGGCCACGGCTGATCCGGCCTGGAACGGAATCGGCCGTCAATTCGAGCACCAAACGGTCCGCCTTGATCTGAATGGGTTGAGTGCTGCCCGCGATGCCGATCAGCACATCGCCGGAGAGACGCATCGCTTCGACTTGGGTACCCGCATAACCATCGAGCCATTCGGCACTCTTGGCGGACAACTGCGTCACCGCGCCCGCCGGAATCCTGATCGTCGCCTCATGCCCGGCCCGGTCGGCCTCGATCACGAAGGTTTCGGCATGGGCGGCCGGCAACCACAGCGCAGCGCACAGAGAACACGATACCAATGCTTTGAACATGGCGAATCTCCGCTTGGATCTAGGGCGCATCATCGGTCCGTGGCCCGCCCAAAGCAACGCCGCAGGCCGTAAAGTTTTGCAAAGTCTCAACGACCGCGGCGCAGCCGTCGCTTGACCGTTGCCATGACCTCGTGCAATTCCTCGATGCGCAGCAAGATGCCGCAGCCCGTGAACACCAGACCGCCGACGATCATGGTGACCAGCAATGCCGCCGCCTTGGGCGCGAACGACTGCGTGGCCCAGTTCGCGAGCAGCCAGTGAGTGGAGAGGAAACAGACCACTGCCAGCGCGCTACCGGCACACAAGGACTTGGCGAGCAACACCAGCATGCGTCCCGACTCGAGACCACCCAATTGCCGATACATCAGAAAATACAGGACGAGGAAGTTGCATGTGGCCACACACCCCGTCGAAAACGCGAGCCCCAGATGACCCCAATGCAATTGGAACGTGAAAATCCAGTTGAATACCAGATTGAGTCCCACCGAGAAGAAGCTCACGAACATGGGCGTCTTGCGTCGATCGAGCGCGTAGAAGGCATTCACGAGTACTTTGAGCGCCGCATAACCGGCGAGCCCAATGGCATAGAACCTGAGCGCACCGCCGGCCTGCGCCGCCTCATGAGCGTCGAATTTGCCGTGTTGGTAGAGCACCGAGATGATGGGTTCGGCCAGCATCATGAGCCCGATCGTCGATGGGATGGTCAGCAAAAACATCAACCGCATGGCGCGCGCGAGTTCGTCGCGGAAACCCGTCATGTGTCCTGCGACCACGAGTCGCGACAGCAATGGCAGCGTCACGGTGCCGAGCGCGACGCCGAAAAGGCCGAGCGGCAGCTGCATCAGGCGAAATGCGATCGCGAGCCAGAAGATCGCGCCATCGCCGAGCGTCGATGCAAAGATGGAATTGGCCAGCACATTGAACTGCGTGGTGCTGGCGGCGATGACCGAGGGCCCCATCAATCCGAGAATCGCGTAGACCCCCGGATCACGCCAGTGAAAATCCGGCGAGTAACGATAGCCCTGCCGCCGCAGGGGCGGCAATTGCACGGCAAATTGCAGCGCGCCGCCGATCAGCGTACCGATCGCGAGACCGACGAGCGCGCGCGGCCCGAACTTAGGATCGATCCATGCGCCCAGCGTCACGCCGCCGACGATGGAACCAATGTTGAAGAAACTCGACGCCATCGCCGGCATGCCGAA
>Ga0116229_10007830_pt1 | contig 16767 bp, 11 predicted proteins | sample S1TSphgellanicum_3_FD_87313 | JGI IMG/M metagenome (GOLD analysis project Ga0116229, IMG submission 87313) | Host-associated microbial communities from peat moss isolated from Minnesota, USA - S1T2_Fc - Sphagnum magellanicum MG | ecosystem: Host-associated > Plants > Peat moss > Unclassified...
TCTCTCTCTCTCTCTCTCTGGGTGCTTGACAAAATGCAAATTTAGTACTGAAAGCAAGCCATGCTGCAGTCTCAACGACCCAAGTCTCTTCGACAGAGGGGGAGGAAGAGACCGCTGCCCTCTTGTCTTCTTCCAAACATACCACGTACCCATTTCTTCTTTTTACGCTGAGGAAAAATTGGCACTTTTGGGTGGGTATCTGGTCGTCCACCAGGTGTTGCACTTGGGTAGTTTGTTCTGAAAAAAGAAAATCAGTGCGAAGTATTGAACAAAGGGTTTTTTTGGAAAAAATACACAAAAGTTGCCATATTTTGAGGAAAAAAAAGTTAGAAGTCGCCATGTTTAGATAGTGAGCTCAAATAAGTTGCCAGAACTAGGCAGGATTCTAAAAAAATTCGACTGTCTTGTCTGACCTCTATCAAATTTGGCTCATTCCTCTTTGGGACAATGGATGGTCCACCTACTTGACAACAAAGTTGGAAAATTTTTTTTTTTTTTTTTGTTAAACAGATTCGTCCAGGGTTTCTCTTTCTTTCAATATTGTGAAATATAAAAAATTGCAAATTTGGCAAATTTTCCCCCAAAAATTAGCCAATTCACTTGAATTTACACTACCAAAAAGAATAAATCCCAAGATTTTTGTCACAAAAAAAGACAATTTTTGTGGAAAACATTAAAACACTGGATTTGTCAAACACTTTCCTCTTGCCAGTAGAGATGGGGAGGGAGCATTGATACTAGGCTGATGGCATGCTACAGCCAGCCAGCCAGCAACATCCCTCTCAGCTATATTTGATAAGGGTACAGGCCATAGCGGCCCTGCTCAGAGCCAACTATGTCGTTGTTGTGTGATAGAACACAACAGTGGGGTTGGGTAATGTTGCAATTTGCATACATTCGTAGGCAGATTTTTTTTCTACAATTGTTCATCTTCAGTTTTAAACAAATTAGTATGGCTTCTCTAATGCTCACTCTCACAAGTTGATGAAGTCAGTGGCAAGAATGACAGCTACTCACTACCATTCGTGATGAAATTGATGTTCTTGTACTGTCTGAGTAGGGTATAAAATGCAGCAACAATACTTGTCATCCTCACCTTTCATGTATGTCTTGTGCAGTTTGATCTATAAACACTAATACCCCGACTTATAAGTGTTTCTGAAATTGAGAACCTCAAGAAAAGCTCACTCAAATCACTAAAATAAAACAGCAAGAGATACATCTGTGCAAGTGTTTGAAGCAGATTTGTGCAGAAGTTCTCAAGACATTAACTCAAGATCTGCAGCCAAAAAAATGAATTTTACAGAATGCCACAATGTGATCATATTTTCAACTGTCTGAAAAACAGCTGAAACAAATTTTCAAGCATCATACTTTTCTACACAACATTGAAACAGCCATTCCAACTATTTTTGAGAAATTTCTTCATAAAATGCAGAGGAAACTCTTGTGATAGCTATGAACATCTCACAAAAGCTCAAAACCTATGATATATACAGAAGTTCCCAGCCAAAAGGTTGGTTTCAATCACAAATCAGTCAATTTTGGAATGAATGTAATCCTTGAATATGAAATTATTCTCCTTCTCTTTTAGAACATATGCTACTGCAGCACTGCAGATTGATCCAGCAGCCAGGAGAGCACGGAGTGCAAGACCTGGAGGAACACCTGCACATGCTGCCAAAATAATTGTGCTCCCCCAGAAAAGCTTTTGCCACATCTGGAAACCTTCAAGTGCTGTCCTACAAGATGCACACTTCAATGTGTGTTGCTCCAACCGATTCAACATCTGCATCACATGATACCAGATTAGCCAGAAGCCATAAACTATGAATAACAAGAGGGTACAGGCTACACAGTCAACTGCCACAAACTACAAGATAATATACTGTGACACTAGAGAAATGTTGCATCAAACTCTTGTCCATATGAAGAAACCGGAACAAGAATGCAAGTGGAAAAACTCACAAGGCACACGAAAAAGGCAAACCTACCTCATATTTTGATAGCACTGTAGAAGGAAGAGGTTGACTAAGATTGGCTTCCGGAAACCAATCTGGCTGACTATTCCCATGTGTGCGAAGCCAGCTACGGAAGGCTAGGACAAATCGATCAGCCTGAGTAGGTGTAAAAGTGAGCTTGCTATACTGTGCATTCACATCACCACCCTGTGCCAAAAACCCCTTTTCTTGCCCTTGCAAAACTATCATATCACCATCATATACCTTGTTGGATGTCCAATGCTCATGCCAGCGGGGCACCAACTATGTCAACAAGCAGAAAATCCAATTTAATCCATCAAGAACTGTCCACTTAAGGACAGAAGAGATACAGTTGCTTCCATATATTAAGCTTCATTGATAGAAGGTACCATCCACAATACTGCAGCAAAGATCTACAACCTACACTATATGCTACAAAGCGCTTGTGATGCCAGAAAAGAACTCGAGATAAATGAACAGGGGAGAAAACAGACCTGCCACCATGCAGGGCCTGGCATGGTGAAGCGGAAGAAGTTACGGGTGCTGCAAACAATGGAGCGTGTTTTGCCAGGGGCCATTGGAACATTGAAAGAGCATATGAGTACCTCCCATTTCTTCTCCCCTATCAAAGGCAGCTTCACTGGAATCTCTATCCTGCAACCACACAAGGCACAATGCCTCAGAACTTCCCTCCACAAATATGCATCAACGAATCAAACAGCTCCACCTATCTCATCTTGTATCTACTTCAGCCTTACAATACAAACATTCACAGTCTCTCAGTTCGAAAACTTCTTATACAAATCTCTTTCTCTTTGTGCAAAAGGTGCTCCTTATGAAATCTGCAAGTCATTTTTTCCAAGAGCAATATGAAGTCATGGCAACATAGAACAGAGACATACTTGTTGTAATAATAGCAAGGTGGGTAGAACCCTGCAGTAATCTTTGGGGTGTCATTATTAGAGCCCGTAAAGCCCCAAGGTCCACATTTCTCCAGTTTAAAAGGTAAGGGCTTTGCTCTATCTCTCCTCCCTGTAACCTTATGATGGGCAAAGTTAATATGAGATGGGTCAGACACATTTTCCATAAGTGTGTCATAGCCATAATACAGGTCACGTTGAATAGTTACTGACGAGTAACTTGGATCATCAAATTCTGGTGGCAACCTGCACAGAGAAGCAACAGAACTTGACCTAGTCATTCACAGTTCCATATCCAATCCATAATATCACCGTCTGGTTTTGCCTACTAGGCCTACAATCCATCAGCACAACATCCACCACATGTGTGTCATCAAAAGATCTCTGGGTTCAACAGAAAAAAAAAGCATTACCAAATTAGCCTGATCAATACTAAACCTAGCAAGCACATATTCTAGAATGTAACCTCTAGTGCTGATTCTCTTAATGGCCACTATATGTTGCTTGTTTTCCAAACCCTAGACAATATGCTGTCACATTGCAAAGCTACACCAATACACATAACAAGAATCACAAAAAGCAAAAGTATGGCAAGCAAACAAGGCTGAGTGTCACATCAAAATTAGGGTTAAAGACTCCATTTCTGAAATAGAGTACAATTTCACAAGTGTTGTAACAGGGATCAAAGTGGTTGCAAGAGGTTATTTTTCTGAGGATTCCGAAACCCACCCTGCTAAGGCTCAAGTTGTTTGTGTGGCATTGGCCCTCTTGGTGGGACAGCTGGGCTACTTGAATCTTACATAGGAGGGGATGTTGTGGAAGCTTTTTCCAAGCCTTTTTCATCAGGCCAGACAAACAGCAAGCCTTCAGAGACTAAGGTTGGGTATGAAACAGCACATGCCCGGGCAGAGAACCGGGCCTTGGCCTCAGGACCTTCAGGTGCAGCTTGTGGAATAGCAGCACAGCTTCCATCCCCTTGGAAAGACCAGCCATGATACGAGCATTGCAGCATTCCAGAATCATCTAATCTCCCTTCCTGTGCTCCTCATGACCAGCAACATGGGTTTTAACATCCAAATTTCATATAGAAAACTCTCAAGGATTCTCTCAACAGGATAGATGACGAGGATGACGACTTCTTGACTGAAAACATTGCAACAACAACCAGCAGAGAGAACCGGATGTAGGGTCTAGGGTTTGGAAGCAAAGGAAGGAAAGGAAGGAATAGGGAGGAGAAGAAAAACGTACAGAGAGAGGAGCAAGACGATGGGGGCACTTGTCCACAAACACACGCCATTCTCCTTGCCGATCCTTCCACACCACTAGCTCTCGACCAAGAAGCTGAAAAGACGTCGGGGCACTAGGGTCCAAATCCTGGATCAAAGACACAGGATACCAATGATCCCTCCACACAAAAGCAGCAACTTCATCCTCTTCTCGCAGCATCTTCTCACTCTGCTCTTGTCTTTCCTCCTCCGCCGCGCCTGTCTCTGGATTCAACGACGGCCTCGGCGGGGTCATAGTTGCCGAAACCGAACCCGCTTCTTGCCTCCCTATCCCTGCATGCGCTTGTGCAGATCGTGTGGAGCTGAGCCTCAACCTCTTCCGCTCTGCTGCTGCTGCTCCTCCACGGAAAAACGCAGAGGAAGTTGTTGATGCCGTGTAGCAGCCGAATCCGCGAGCATCACGGGCGCTGCTACTGTCTACTACCGCTAGAGAGGATGTGAATGGACTAAGCAAGACTGATCCCGCTACTACTGCCATCGCTGCTGTAGCAAGCAGCTCTACCGTTCTACAAGGCCAGCTGAAACAGAAAATCACACAAATAAGAAAAGAACTCTACTGTCTCTAAACATCACCCAACTACAGACTCCAGAACAGCAATTTTTTAAACTGGCGAAACTTCGCCAAAAAGCCAATTTTAGAAATTCGAAAATGAAGTGGTTTCAATTGCTAGAAGTGAGAAAAAATATATAGTAAAAATCGCCAGATTTCATATTGGGTTTTCACTGTGTATAGCCATGAGTACAGAAGGATGATTAAAGATTTGTAGTTAATATTTTTTTGCCATATTTGGCTAAATCTTCCTAGGGGTGATTGTCATTTTCTCCACATCTTTCCTATGGATGATCCCCACTTTGGCTACAAACAAAAATTCATCAAAAAAAATTTATAATTTTTTTTTCCTAATGTAGACTAAGTGATGATCACACATAGGAAAATGTAGAAAAAGTGGTTATTATCCCAAGGAATATTTAGCCAAATATGGCTAAAACTAAACTTTAACTACAAATCCTTAATCATCTTTCTATATTTTTGACTACACAGAAAACGAAATATAGAAATCTGATCATTTCTACGTTTTTTTTCTCACTTCTGGCGATGTAAAATCTCCAAAATCACTTCATTTTCGAATTTTTTTTAAATTTTAAACCTTTTGATTTGGCGAAATTTCGCCAATTAAAAAAAACAGGCTGCTGGTACAGAGCAGCTTCTTGAAGCCAGATTCCCAGTGGGCATTTTAAAAAACGGACAACTTCCCTAGTGGGGAGGCTGGATCTGAAGGTTTCCAAGGCATTCCTTCCCAACAATATCAGAATCAGAGGCCTAGTGTTCATGTTCAGAGAAATCACGCAAGCGGGCTCCTCCACCTCCCATTAGGAGACATTTAGCATGGAATTTGCATTGTAATGTGAAGGTCCTCAACTTGTCCTGGCCTTCCATCTTAGCGTCTAGGCTAGAGCTTGAATGTTGGCCTGAGGAGTTCGCACAGATTAATGACTTCATTATCACTATAAATTAATTTCCCCATTTCTCCCAGCTTCCTTAAACCAAGTTCCTGGAATATTTGAGAAACTTTTAGAATTGATACTAGAATTCCTTTCTGGAAGTGGCTGGGTCTGTAGAAGTTGGATGTCAAATTTTGGTCAACGCACTAAACTTTCCAAAAATTCGGCATCGAACTTTCACAATGCCAAATTCCTTGACACTTTGGAGCCACTTTCAGGCGTCGAGCTTTTTCCATTGAGAATTCCATCCATCACCAAACTTTGGTGTCGAAGTTTGATGGCTTTTCCTTGTTGGAACCATTCACCAAACTTTGGTGCTGAAGTTTCCTGGGGTTTTCACGTAGGAACCTCTCACCAAATTTCAATGCCGAAGTTCGGTGGGGATTCCACATATAGTGCCGAAGTTTGGTGGGGATTCTATCCAAGTCAAAATCTGTAACTAGGAGTCAAATGGATTACTTGGGAAAAAGATTGCATGTCCTTTTTCCTAAAAAAAAAACTTTTACATGCAAATGAATTTTTGAATGAAGTTTTGTGTAACTTGTTTTTAAAATATTTAAATGTTCCCAAATGGATCACATTTTATTTTTGTTAATCATTATTGAATAAATATGAATTTAAAAAAGTGTGCAAATTCCTTATAGATTCAATGTTTCATCTTGAAAAATGATTAAAATTTTAAGTCATCACCAAAAATTTAAAATTCACATTCTTTAGTTTTATTTTATTCTAAGTTATAACTTTTCTTCATGCATCATGTACATTATAACCCATTTACATGTGGTAAAAGATTCTTGAAGCTGTAAAAAATTTTAAGCAATTTTGAAACATTTCTTGAATTTTTATTTAAGTCTTAGAATTTCACATTTTTAAAAGTATAAGTGTTTTTTAAATGTGGCTAATATGTTCTTATCATCTATATTTTTTTCGATGAAAATTCTTTGAATATATGAGTCTTTTCAATAGTCCTTTGCAAAATTGACTCCATCTAATGTAGTAGGTGTACATTTTCAAATGTCCTAAATTAAAACCAAAACTTAATATTGGATCAAATGAATTTTTGCTCTAAGTTCATTAACATTCATATGAGGGAAAAAGGATTAACTTGCCATAATTACTATGGTTTTAAATGGTAATAAAAAAAACAAATGTTTGATTTTGACTGATTATGTCTAACATCTTATGCCCTTTTCAGCTCCTAGTTACGTGTTTTAACCCATTTTTTTTGCTTTCATTCTTTAAGGTCTCACAGACATTGCTTGATTTTTTCCTTTGCGCTATTGCAAATCTCCCCAAAAAAGAAAATGGATCTTGTGATTGCAGACATCCCAAGCAATCTCCCAGTGCCTTATGTCTCTAACTTGACATTTTCTATCCCATTTTTAAATCAAAGTGTTAACAACTTTATTAATTCTATCATTCTATTTTTTGACAATTTTTTGTCTGAAAATGGAGCTATGCTGCTTTTCCACAGTGATGACCTACATGTCCTACAGGAGATCCAATCCTTCTTGGAAAACTCAAAAATTTGGATGAAATGGTTTGTGATAAATAGTTTTCAATAGACAAACAATGAAGACCACCTATTGAAGGTATTCATTTTTCTATGTATTCATGTCTGTTTCATTTCTTTCTTCTCATTCAAATATGGTAACACTTGGTTTTCCTTCATACTCTTGTGAGCAAGGCTACATCGCTAGTCAAGATTTCAAATTCTAATCTAAGGACCAACTTGTAGTTTCGTTTTTACCCCCCTTTGCTTGATTCCACGACAAGGGAATCAATGTAGCTTCTAAAAACATCTTATACAATTTCACAAGCCTCATGACTATGTCTAGATCAAGCTTAAAGAAGTCATTCAAAGCCACAAGAAAGATTGATTTTGGGATGATGCAAGCGCTCATCAAAGCATGTGCAGGGCCTAGAGCCCTTGTTGTCAACCTCAATTACAAACTAGGTCATTACAAACCATTCTCCCTCTTTACATTTGAATAGTCTCTGCACTTGAATCAAAAATAATGTATCTTTTTTTTTTAAATGTTGTACATGCAATAACATTTGGGCATGTCAAGGGCTTGGTTTCAACATTCTTGCCCTTGAGCCCAAAAAGCTATTGTTCTAAGATGTTTTCACAATTTTCCCCTTAGTTCTTCCATTGCCACCCGTAAATACTTATGCCACAAGCTTGGATCTCAACTCCCTAATTAAGAATAAACACAAATTTATTTTAGATTGTGAATAAGGTTCCCAATTGCAACTCTTCCAATTCTTTCATAGTAATTCCCACATTTGTCGCAAAAATTTACTCCATGAACTTGCTTGCATAAATCTAACTCAAAGACTTCCATTCTTTCCACACCCTAGGTTCCTCCAAAGTCCTTTGACCAGTCCAATATTACCTTCATATGCTGAGGCTTGAGCTAGTGTTATGGAAACATGCAGTCCTCACCATTAACTATTGTTTCATCATTGTCTTATTATCCCCGTGTTCTTGTCTTTATTGACATAAAGCCTAAGGTTTCAAATCCATGACATTTTTTCCATTTTCATTTTTAATTATGTTTATTACTTTTCTAAATTGTTTTGTTGAGTGTAGGGGTGGATGACATTTTATGTATCATCCTAAAGTTGGGTGGAAAGCTCTTGTAAAACTTCAATATGTAAAAGTTTCATTTCCCCTTTCAATTGTAATGTCTTTGCAAAATATTTAGGTTGCCAACATGGATTAATTCATTGGATGGTGAATTTCACGGTCTTGTGTTGTGTGTACTCATATTGCAATTAAGTGTAGTGCTATCATTTGCAAAGCATTTTGTATTCCTATGAAGTAATCTTACATCCAATACTTTGACTATTTTTTTTGTTTTTATCTATAAAAACTTAAATATGTTTTTGCATCTATGTTTATTTATATGTGTCATTTTAAACCCTTAAAACATTTGAAGTTGATTGGACAAATTTTTGCTACCAATATTCTCATTGTTCATGTCTTTCTTAAATTTTATTTTGATTTTTAAATGTTATGTGCCTTGGTGTCTATCTTCATATGTATGTATGAAACTCATATGCCATACATTGAGATTTTCTCGATATTATCTTGCACAATATATACTCCAATAGACCCTTCCCTAAGGCAATGGGAAATCTATAATTAATACTGAATTATTGGCCACATCAATTTATTTTAAGATATTTTGTTCATGGCTATTTAAATACAACAAAATGAACATTTTAATTGACATGAATTGTGGTCTCTATTGGGTATAAAAATTAAATAAATTATATTTTCTTGGCATTTGAATAGCTTCCTTATTCGAGACTATACTTGTGAGTATGTAATTGTGTGTTTTCTAAAATCCAATTCATGAACAAGCTATTCATTATGTCTATTCATTAGCAAAAGAATAATTCATTTGCACTATTCTTTTCATAGTCTATTGACAAGCAATAATTCATCAATCTAGACTAACCATAAACCATACATGTATATTGAGAAACTAAAGAAGTTCTTTTCTAGGGTTGTCTTTCTATAGATAATATTTTGTCGGGCTAAAATGGTTTTATCCAAGTTAGTGGATTAGTTTGTTATGGAGTTTTATCAAAAATGCATTTTGGGTATGATTATGGGATATTAATAATAAACCATCTAGATCAATGACAACACCACAATGCACTATACAATATAATTTCTTGCGGATGGAGATATTTGCAAAGATCATGAGTAAAGATTGGTATTGTTTAATTATATTTTGATTGTTTTCACAATTAGGTTAAAATGTTGTCTTCCTAACACACAACATCCATTGAAAAGCCTACATTACAATCAACTTCTAGCCAAATTTTGCACATGTTTTCTTGCTTCCCCCATATGTTGGTTTCAATACATGGTTGTTTTGGCTTTGAATTCCTAGATATCAATTTTTGTGATGATTGGACTCTTGTTTTCAATGGTTTCTTCTTTTTTTTCCAAAACAAGAATTCCACATCCTTTGTTAACTTTGATTTCTCCTTCCCATTTTCTTTTTTTTCAATCTATTTTCATTGAAGGACCACAGGTTGAAATTGCTTGTAAATTCTTCTCTCAAATCCAACATTGTATTTGCATTACAATTGGAGATAGACTTTTTCTTGGGTTGTATAGTGGGGTGAAACAAGTTTTTCATACTCTTTTTCTTCAGTTGCCCCTCTCCAAATGATTCCCTCACTAGTATATTACAATTGTTCATTCCATGATTTATTTTCATTTCTTTTCCTAATGTCATGACCATTAATAGACCCCTATAATGTAACACATTTATCAATTAAGTTTATCATGTTCAATCATTACTCAAGAAAAACTATAAATGCAATCAAAACATGACTTCCATTTTCTTCATGAAATCAATTTCAATATCCTTTCGTAGGTACATGCATTTTGGTATCTTAATTTAGGTTGTTGATGCTTGACCTAATAATGTTCCCAACCAACCAACCAACTAGAGGTGAGTTTTCTACTTTGAATTTTTTTTTTCTTTCGAAGTCTATTGAACAACAACTCATATGTTTCAACATGTTTTGCTTGTGCTATGAATGATTCATGTTCATAAACATCTCTTATCCAAAGTAGCCTTACAAATAGCAAGCTACATATAGTTCCGTGCCCATCCACATCTTGTGTTAGCTCTAAATAGGCATCTTATTTTTGTTAATGTATTACTATCATGGAATGCATCCTTTTGCATGATTGGGTGAGTATGAGCATAAGACGTACTAATATTGAATTTTTTTTTTAACGTTCAATTCAAAAAGCACTTGAAACATCATCCTATTTTTTAAAAATTTGTGTCACCAAGCCAATGATTTCCTCCTATACTTTGCATTATTTTAGTTAATTGATTTTTATCTAATTAAAGTTTTTTCACTTAAATAAAACTTCCATTGTTTCCATTAAAAAAAAATTACACACAAAAATTATGTTCAAATGAATACTTGAACTTTGTTATGTTTCAAGCCCTAGCTTTGAGAAGGTCAATCTATGTTGAATGCTCAAAAAACCCAATTCTTAAACAATTTCTAAACCTAATCTACATAGTTTCACATATAAATGGAGTTTTTCACAACTGTGCATTTTGAATTATAGATTGTTATGCTACTACTTCTTATAAATATCAACAGTGTTGTCTATTTTTGTGTCGGACATATTGAGTGCAGACCCAATTTCTCTAGGTGCATTGTTCACATCATTGCAACATGTTTATGTTTTTGGTGTTGTCGATTTTATGCCTTCCTCTTCCTCATTTGTTAAAACATCTTCTGGGCATGGTGTTTTGGGCATTGTGTTTTCTTCTTTGTCATATAATTTTATCATTCCACCATTTGGGCATGTCTTGTAATCTTTTTTTTCCACTTCATTGTTAATTATATTAACCTCCATTAGCTTGTCCATTTCCTTATTATAAGCAAATATTAGTGCTTCATATGAGTCATCCTCTACATTTGCATCTTCTTAAAAATTGAATTGCATATTTTTTTGGGTGCATTGAACCCCAATTGGTAATTGCACTATTAATGAAATCATGTTTCGAAATTTTTATTTGTTGGGTCTACCGGCCATGGATTGTTTCCAGGTGGTTGTCGCAAGTTGCTTAGAAATTATGGTTTAAACATTTTGATCATTGTCCCATATATCTTATAATCCTAATACAAGTGATTATTAAATGCCTAATATCCAACCTCTGCTTGGAACTTTACATCCACACTCTTCAACTTTTTTTTTTTCCATAGGCGGGTACAAATCCAAATTTGATGGTGTTCAACAAGAGTATCATGGATATGGATATTGTGACATGATGCAAATGAAGAATCCCTATTCTATTTTTCTTTGATGGAACCTTTTCAATTTCAAAATAAAACAAAACTGAATGCACAAAATAATCTAAGTTTGGGAACATGTTAGGTTGGTGACATGCTTGTAATGGTCCACTCAAATTATGCATTTAAGTTTAGTGTGACAACTTTGTTTTTGATTGGATCATTTGGTTGGTAGAAATGATTTTGGAATAGTAGCATATGCTAAATTGGCTCCAAATGGCAGAATAACATTTGTCTCAATTGCCACAAAATCAAATATTTGTTCATCATCTAATGCTCATATATGATATTTTCAATGATTGTTTATTTCAATAGTCACTATGGATTTGTTCAACAAGTAATTACAATGTTCAATTTTGACCCTCATTTTCTTTTTCAAAATTGAATATTTCTTTTTGAGATCACATACTTTGAATAAATATTCATGTTATCATGTGTATTGACCACAATTTAATGCAAACAATGGGGTTTTAAATCCTCCTTCATTTCTCGACACGTTTTCGTTTTCAACTATTGTACACCTTTTGTGGTTTTGAAGTTGGCCCTATCATCGGATAACTCATTTGGGGTTTTAATATTTTGTTCTTTAATTTTGATGGCACCCATGCTTACTTGCCTAGAGTTGCATATAATTGTTATCAGGGTTTCGTGAATTTTGTTGAGAACAAGTTGCCAAACATTACCAAATCTTTTGTTAACAAATCACTCAACAAGCTTGTAAAAAATTGTTCTAGAATAAATTTCTTCAAACTCATGCGTTCTTTGAAAAAATCCATGGCATGTGTAAACATTGCCCAATTGTAGTCTTCCATATCCTCCTCAAAAATATTTATAGTATGTTTGAGCAATGCAAAACTAGCTTTCTTTGTCTATCTTCGCATTCGCCCATCGCCATGTCACCCATTCATTTATTTTGTCAATTGCCCTTTTTCCATTCTTTTTTCCATGTTTTGATTTCTAGTAAATGCTAGAGGGGGACTAGCTAGGTGTCATCTCTTGGATATTCTAAAGGTTTTTTTGTCATCTCACATATTCTATCGATTATGCTTGAAATTAAAGTATTCAATCATACATTCCAAGGTGTTTGGTGCAACATTTGGTGTCAATTTTCTTCTTCCCATTGTAGAATAAAAATTTCATGATTGTAAACACGTGATAGAGGTAAAAATGATGAAGGCATGCCATTTGGGTGGAGTAAATGGAAATTTTGGTATAGATCGAACAAATTAATAGTAGAAGGGGGAAAATGCAATTTGATTATACAAGTAGCAAAAAATGGTGCTTATATGTAAAAGGTTGAGAATGTGAATGAAAATAACAAATAACTTGAAATGGTATTGATAATTTAAAGTGACAACGGCTACCATATATTTTTTCAATTTTTAATGGGCACATGCCTCTTGGTGGTGAATGGGTAGTGTATGGATTGGCACATACCTATTGGTGGTTCAACATGTTTATATGCCACTAAATTGGATTTAGTTTAGAATTGCCCATGGTTTAAATGTTGCATAATTTAATACGAATGAAATATGAAGTATAATTTGAAGTATGATGTCAACATTTCATTTGTTGTATTTTTCAAGATAAACCAACATATCCATCCTGGGTTTTTTTGAATTTTTTTTTTAAAAAAAAATGTTGCCAACATTCATGAAAAAATTCATCCATAAATATCATTCATCCATGAACACATGGTAGAATATTTTTCCATGTCACCAAATATTTTGTCCCATGTGTCAAAAAAAAATTCTGTCAATGTCAATAGAATAATCCAAAAAAGATTCCCTTGGGCTCACCTGCCCATTGTTAACATTCACACGTTCATGAAATAACAACCTTGAAAGGTGTTTAGCCATGTTTAACCATGTTTAGCTAAAATAATTGTGTTTAGTTTCATTTATGTTATTTTAGCCATGTTTAACTTAAGTAATTATGTTTAGCCTCAATTATGTTTGTTTAGCCGTGTTGAGCTTAAATAGTTCTGTTTAGTTTAATTTACATATTACTTTAACCATGTTTAGCCTAGTTGATTTTTTTAGCCAAAATTATCTAAATAATTGTGTTTAGCCATGTTTAGACTAACTTAGTCCATGTCTAGCCTAAATTAACCTCATTTAATTTAAGTCTACCTTAAATTAACCTAGGTTAGTTTAGGACTAACTTAACCATGTCCACTTTAGTTTAATCTAAGGCTAGCCTAGAACTTAAGTAGTTTTAATTAAGCTAGACTAGGTTAATTTACTTTTAACACTTTTAGGTTTAGCGAACCTAGGTTAAGCTTGTAGGCAGTTTAAGTTGACCTAACTCATCCTAAGTCAACCTAGGGAGGCCTAGGTTAACCTAGGTAGGGTTTGTAGGTAGGTTGACATATGTCAACCTAAAGTGGTTTAATTTAATTTGAGGCAAAAAAATTTGATCTTTATAATTTTGTATTTAATAGACATAACATTAAAAAATGTAATAGTGTAATGGATGGGGACTTGAACCCCATAGTGGAGGCGCCCCGTGGCCTTAGCTTTTTAAAGAATCCTGCTGTGGGGTTCAAGTCCTTATTCTTGTATTTTTTTAATACTTAAGCCACTTAACTCAAGTTAGGTAATTTAGTCTAAGTTATTTAGGTTAAAAGGCCAAAATTTGTTTTTAACCTAGGTTACTTAACTTAGGTTAGGTTAACTACTAGTTAGGCTAGCTACCTATGTCAAACTAAGTTGACTTTTGTTCATGTGTGATGATTCACACTTGAACATGTTTTATAGATTCTTGACACATGTCATCCATCTATCAAAGTGTCTTTTGTAATTCATAGTTGAGTAAAACAACTAGGTTGACATGGCATGCATTTTACACATCAAACCAAGGTTAATGATGACATGGAATTTTGATATTATAAGAAAATTAAAAAATCCTAATTGATAAGACAACTAGGTTTTGGAACTATATGTCCTTTGTAATTAAGTTGGTGAAATGACATGGGTTTAACAATTCAATAGTTACTAGTCACAAATGTCCTTTCGAATTAATACATAGTCATAAAGGCAAGTTACAAAACCCAAAATGTGCTTTTGTAAGGTAGGCCACTTCTATTGCTAGGCAAGCCATTTCCACTACCAAGCGGTCCATTTCCACTGCTAGGTGGACCACTTCTACCACTTGGTGGCATGGCGCTTTTTGTTGGTCAGGGTTTGGCTCTAAATCATTTGAATAGCTAGTTGGTTGTGATATGGGTTGGTGTGTATGCACACTCGAGCTTCCTTACTCATTTGGAAAAAATCTCGGATTTGGAAGTCTTTCACCCTTACTGACTATAACTAAAACTAAAGCTCTAGTACTAAAACCAAAAATGGTTGAGGTGCATCTAATAGCCTTGGTTGTAACAACATAAGATACCTTGAAAAATAAGGGTTACCTACTGGCAAAGTATCGGGTATACCTCCTAAAGATTACAAGTTGGGTACAAAAGAAGGACAAGGTTGTAAAAATACAAGTTAAGCAAAAGGGGGTATTGGATTTGGGCCAAGGAAAAATTCAATACTCACCGAAAGATTTGTAATTGACACGTTTTGAATTGAAAACTCTAGTACTACCGATTTTTGAACAATTATTGGTAATGATCATGAGCTGTTGTGAGCTAAAACTAGGGAGACCATAAAAAGGGGGCCTTCAATAAGGGTTGGTAAGACAATAATAATTAAAACATGAATAGATCAATATGGACAATTAACTATCACATGCCCAATTTTATGACAAAAATAATAAGGGGGTTCAAAACAAGTGACAAAAACTTTGTCATTTAAAACAAGGGTTATCAAAAAAATTGGTGAGCAATTTTTTTCATTAGCCAAACTCATTCTCAATGAATGGTTGTTTTGTCCATCTTTAAAAACATCTTTCTCCTAAGACTACATAAGTTCCTTTATTTTGTCTTTAAAGGTGAAGAATTTCAGCCTCCTAAGTATGGGGATATAGTAAAACAGTTTCATGGTACCAAAAATCTTTCTTTATGGTAGGATTCCAAATCAATTTCTTCATGAAAGTTTTTGTTTTGTGACGACAATAACTTGTTCTAATAGTTTCCGGTATTATGCCAAATTTCTAAATTTGTGTTTTTAGATGGTGATTCCAACTCTTTTTGTTCATCAATATGAATAGTCTTTTTGATGTTCATCTTTGGTAGCTCGATTATTTCTTGGTCTCTTATTAATCCACCTTGTGTGTCTTCTTACAAAATTTCTTCCACTCATTTCTTCATACTCTTCATTAGTATGTTTGTCATATTGTGAGGTTACACAACTTGAACAAAGTAAAAAATAATTTCTTTTGTTTGGGATTTAAATAGTTGTACATTATTTGTAACACCAACAAAGAAAACATTACAACAAAATTTACTTTAAAACATAAAAATCCATTTCCTTGGAAAAGACAAATAGTTTGAACCAAAATTCTAACCAAAATAGAGTCATTAAACCATAAATCCTAGTTTTGTATTTCTAGTATGGTCACGAAATGTTAAGGCCACTCAATGAAAGCTTGAATTTTTTTAATTAAAAAAAATTAGGAACAAAGAGTGAACATTTCATTCTTGCAATAAATGACAAATAGTCACAAAACATTTATGAAACTAATAATACAAACAAACTTTAGGTTTTTATATTGCAAAAACTTGAAAAGTTGCAAAGAAACACATACAACTTCAATAAGGAAGTACAAATACATACAATAAAAATTTCACAATGCTCAAAAGGTGTTTACTTTGCTCCAAAGAAAAATTGAAAAATCATTACACAATACAGAATACATTTTCCCTCCTTTGAAGCAACGAAAAAAAATGGATAACCTGAAAATCAAGAGAATTCCCATAAAATCTCCTAGATTACAAGATAATTAGAACATCATAATCTTATTTTTGTAATTGAAGTTCGACTAATTTTTGGTTCTAAAAATATCCCTTTAGTTGTTTTAGTAACCCATTTTGATAAAAAAAATTCAAAAAAATAATTTCAATAACATTTTTCGATAAAAACTTTGACACACATATTTCAATTCAAAGATCTCAAATTTTGATAAAAAAGTTTACAATGCAAGTTCCTGTTAAAGGCTCTTACTATTAACAAATAACTATCATTTTAAGGTTATTTTATAAACAACACAATATGATTTAAAGTTGTGATTTAAGATTTAAATTCATTTGTTTAGGATGCTTTAAGTTTGAGTTTAATGTCACAA
>Ga0116229_10007831_pt1 | contig 16767 bp, 19 predicted proteins | sample S1TSphgellanicum_3_FD_87313 | JGI IMG/M metagenome (GOLD analysis project Ga0116229, IMG submission 87313) | Host-associated microbial communities from peat moss isolated from Minnesota, USA - S1T2_Fc - Sphagnum magellanicum MG | ecosystem: Host-associated > Plants > Peat moss > Unclassified...
AAAAAAAAAATTTCAAAAAAATTCATCACACATTTGGAGGGAAGAAAGTTATGAAATTGCCAAGAATTTTGGACAATTTGGGCAGATTTTTAGGAACTTTCTTCTTTTGAAATCGGCATATTTAGCAAATAGGTTCTAATGATTGTTCACCAACATGTAATAAGATCCCTCGAATTTAATTTTTTACTTCTTTATTTGTCTTGTAACCACATAGATACCTATGTGGCTAAAATCCTCTTGTGGGTAAATCACCACTTTGGGTACACAACATGAGAAAATTGGAAATAGAAACACTACTGAATCTAGCACAATTAACAATAAAGAAATTTAGCTATTGAAAATGACAATAACTTTGTTCTATGATTTCATTGGTCATGCCTACCAATGCAAAGACATTGTGTTTAGACTCATTGTAGAGCAGCTTAAGGGATTTTGGCCCCCCCAGGTAATAATAATAATAATAGGTCTATTTTTTATATGAGAGTTTTTGAAAGATGATATTTTGGCTTGTGTTGAAACTTGTGAATAGTTATAGAGTTATGATATCTTGAAGGATTTTGGTTTTTTTTAAAGGATTATTTTGAAGATTATATTTTTGCATGGTGAAAGTTTTGAATTTTTATAATTTTGTTTTGTTTTGTTTTAAGATATATCTTTTAATGCAAATACATTATAACAAAAGGTGTCCTTGTACACTAAATGATTTAGGTGAATTTTGAGTGAATTCATTGATCTAATGAATAAGAATTAATGAATTACACCCACATTTTGTAATGATGATGATAAAGTCACATCATATATATTAATTCATTTGGTCTGACTGTGACAGTGATTCTGGACGGATAGTGGTCATGGACAGTTGTTTGAAAAAAAAAGTTTTTTTAAAAAACCAAAAACATCAACCAAACATTGTTGAAACAAAAACATCAACCAAACATTGTTGAAATAACACACCTGTGCATTATGCACAGGGTTCACACTAGTTTTGTATAATGAACAAGAATTAGTGAACTGCACCCACATTTTGTAATAATGATGACAAGGTCACATTGTGACACACCCCTTGTTTACTTATTTAGTTATTGTTCTTGTTGATTTCAGCTTGTTTGTTTGTTGATGAGAGAGATGAGTCTGATACAGTTCATGGGGGAAGCAGCAGCAGTAAGCTGCTGCAGCTCACTGTGATCACTGTGTGTGGAAACAGGCAGTCAGTGAGTGGGTGGGTGGGCGGATCATCAGTGATCCTGCATCTGCACTGCAGCTAAACTCTAGACTGGAGACTCCACTGCTGCAAATCTGCAGTTTGTGTGAAAAGCTGTGGTGGAGCAACAGATCAGACAACAAATCGTCTTCTGTTTTGTACCTGCAGCATGCATGCACAAGATCTGATCCAACATTTGTAGCTGTGCGTCTGCATCTGCATCGCTGCTGAATCTATCTACTGCCAACTGCCTGGTGCTCAACATGACACCACTGCTCCAGCACAGCTGATTGAAGTCAGTCAGTCGCCTCTAGTGAAGCCCAACTATCTCGCTGTCGATCGATCGATCGATCGATGGATGTAAAGTGTATATATATGTGTGTGTGAAGTTCAACAGTGATCGATAGAATTTATTTTCAAGCGAAAGATTTATATAGAAAGATTGTTGTATCGAAGCTTGTAACAGGCAGCTGTAACGAAGAAGCTGTGAGAATCGATCAAAGCACCGCTTGCAGATCACACACGAATTATATATTTCAGAGCGCCCAAATGTCGTCGGCTGCAGATCGGAAGGAGCTCGATGCTAGAGCTCGTTCGGGCGAGACGGTCGTAGAGGGAGGTACAGGAGGCAAAAGTCTTGAAGCCCAGGAGCATCTCGCTGAGGGTATGACGATTACCTGCACATGAAAATGTGCAACAACAAAAACAACAAGATGATGCCGAAACTTTTTTTTTTTTTGGGTTTCTTGACAGTCGTGTGAAATTTTCTTTTGTATAAAAACTTGTGAAGTATGCGTATGGATCTGGAAATCTTGCACATCGTAGTTTATGAAGTATGCATATGGATCTGGAAATCTTGCACATTGTCGTTTGTGAAGTATGCATAATATGGATCTGGAAATCTTGCACATCGTAATTTATGAAGTATGCATGTGGGTAATGCTGCATTTTGGTGCAGGACGCAGTCGAGGAGGCCAAGCACGAGCTGGGCAGTTGGGAACTGAAGGATACCAGGAAATGGGGAAGAAAGGAGGTCTAGCCACCACCGACATGTCGGGAGGAGAAGCTGCTGCTGAGAAAGGGATCAAGCTGGATGAATCCAAGTTCACCAAAAACTAACCTCACAAAATTTGCAACAACAAAAACAACAACAACAATAACTACAAACAACACCAAGAAGCTCTAGCTGCAGCAGCTAGTAGAACAACACTCATGCAGAACTAGTTGTTAGAAAATATTGCAGAGCTCTGGCCACAAAATTTGCAACTAGTATTGAAAATTTTCTCATGTGGGTGTTGTTGTTTTTTTGTTGTTGTTACATGCTCTTGGAGATTTTTTGGAGGTTTTGAGGTTTACAGTTTGCTCTTTTGTAAGTACCCATACCTTTGGGTGCAGATTTTGAGGAGGAGATTTTGAGGTTTACATGCATAGCAGTAAAAGGAATGAATGTGTGCATGTGCAGTAGGAATGTGTTTAGGGTTTTTGAGGTTGAGGGTTTTGAGGGTTTAACATACATGTATGGTCTATAGAGATTGATTTACAGTCTTATATGTACAGTCCAAACTTTTGAGGACATGGAAGTATTATGTATGTGTAACCTTGAAATGGTTTTTCTTGTAAGTAAATGTTTTGTGTTTTGTGTGTTTTTCTAAAAAAATATTGAAATGTGTTGTATACTTTTTTGAGGTTTAAAATTAGCAATTCTAGAATACATTGGCATGTTTTGTGTGTTTTTCTAAAAAATATTGAAATGTGTTGTGTACTTTTTTGAGGTTTAAAATTAGCAATTCTAGAATACATTGGCATAATATTGAGTGAAATAAAATATCTAGCTTTTAATTTTGTATCTTTAATAATCATGCTTTTGTAGCAGTAGTAGGAGGGCAGGTTGCATGCATGATTTCGAAATTACTTTTTTTGAGTGTAGAATTTGGAATTATTAAAAAAAAATTGCCTTTTTTGGAATTTAAATTAAAATTCTAATATGGGTTTTTGGAATTTGAATCTTTGGCTTGCTAAGTCCAATTTTGAGTGGCTTTTGAATTTTTTATAAATTCTAGCATGTTTTCAAACTGACGAAAATATGTTGCCTTACCAAAAGTGAAAGGAGCAGAAATGGGTGCTTGTCCCACCTATGAAAATACTCTAGTGAAAAAGAACTAGTGTGACATGTGGTGTTGGCCCAAGTGTGAACTGGTTGAGTTACTCAACTAATTTTTCCTTCCAAAGTCATTTTTTGTAAATTAATTCAATTTTTAATGACCAAAAAAAAAAAACTCAAAATTCAATCTCTCGCACACTTCAAGTCTAAAAATTTCTAAATCACCTTCATTAAATATTTTACTCGCTGAGGGTTTTCTAACAACGCTCAAGAGCATATCCAAATTCCTCTATAAATTTTAGTTTTGATTTAAATTTTAAATGAAAGTTTTAGGAAATTTTTAATCAATATTCAATAGCTGAATCTCCATCATAGGTCAAAACATTATGAAACAAACTCGATGCACTCATACTTTGTCAAGAATTTTCCAACAATACCAAGAGCATGAACATCTATCTATGAAGCAAGGTAGTTTGTTTTGTTTTGTTTCCATGTTGAAATCTCCCAAACCACGGATCTTCATGTTGGCCAAACCACGGATCTTCATGTTGCACTCTTGATATCTTCGGAACCCAAACCACAAATCTTCACATTGTTTGCTTGCTATCTTTGGAAAGCTCTTGATGAGCGGGGTCCAACCCAAACCACAAATCTTCACATTGTTTGCTTGCTATCTTTGGAAAGCTCTTGATGAGTAGGGTCCAACCCAAACCACAAATCTTCACATTGTTTGCTTGCTATCTTTGGAAAGCTCTTGATGAGTAGGGGTGTAGTGACGTGGTGGTTTGCAACTCTTTGAAGCTACGGTGTGGAAGCTATTAATTGATTATTGAACCATTTCCTCAATGAAAACTACATGAATTTGAAACTGAAAACCTTATGGAATTTTGGGGGGCATTCTTGGTGTTGTTGGAAAGCTCTCTGTGAGTCAGATTTAATAGAGTTTGTTTCACAATTTTCAGAGCTAAGGTATGGAAGATATTGATTTTTGAATGGATTTTGTTGCTGGAAATTCAAACAAATTGCAAAACTCAATGGGTTTGGAAGGAAAAATCAGTTGAGCCCTCAATGTGTTCACCTTGCCAAATTCAGAAATTTTCAATCCTGAAAATGTGAAAATTCAAGATTGTGTTCACACCTTGGGCCAGCAGCTCAGGCTACACTAATAAGATTGAAATGGGTTTATTTTGAAGATTGTATAGTACAATTGGATTTAAGAGATTGTCAAAAAAATAATTAAATTTGAAGATTCCATATTTTTAAAATATATATTCCAATAAATTCTTTACTTTCCTTTTTTTAATTCTTGGAAACAAGTTTTTTTTTTCTTTTTTTTTGAAAATTTTAACATTTTTACAAATATTTTAATTAGAGTTGAAGCTGCCAATGCAGTATGGTATATAAAATGTATGATATAATGCATGCAAAAAAAATGCTAATTACTTTTGAAGGTTAATTTGGAGGGAAGGATATAGGTTCGTGGAGGGGAAAAGCCTAAGTATGTAGACCTACTTGGTAGGGAAGGAATGAGATTTGTAGCCCTCGAAGGAGAAAGGTAAATATCCAAAATGGAAAACACATCAACATACATCCATCTATGGAAAGCACTCATTTTCATCCATGTTGTCAAATTTCCTCATTTCGTCAATTTCATCAATGTGGTAATATTTTTCTTCATCCATTTGTCAACTTGTTCAATTAATGTGGTTTTCATTCATGAAACTATTTGTCATCCATGTAACAAATGCCATGAACATTATCCATGTGATAGGCTCCATTGATCTCATTAATAACTTTCGTGTGCTACCATTGTGGTCAATTCAATTTGGAAGTTGAATTTGATCCAAGTTGTCAAAATTCATGTACATAAAATTTATTTCATCCATTTTGCTTGATTTGATTCATGAACACAATTTCATCTTTCATCAAGTTTCCATAATGGTCAAATCTATGTGTAGTAGACTTTGTTCATAAACATAACTTTATTCATGCAATGTACAATTAATTTGTATATCCAAAATTTTATCAAAAGAAATATGATTGGTGCACTCACATTTCATCCATCTATAGAGAATGGCATATTTGTGGTTAATTTCATCCATGAATGAATTTTCATCCACATGGTAAGCATTGTTGTTGATATTCATGTAATGTTCTTTCTAAATCACCTATAGAAAGAGCAACAAATTTAATTTCCTTGTTTAAATAATAGACTACACTTAAGGGAATGATTTTGCAACCTAATTATAAATGGGAATTAATGTTGTTAATATATAGGTTGTTGTTTCTTTATAGGTATATTAATTTGGACAAATCATTGATATTTAAAATTATTTTTAAATGGAAAATATCTCTAACTTATGCCTATTTTCAAAGACCTTCAAGTTTACTTTATAAATATTTTCAAAAAAAATTTGGGGGGACTTTTCTTTTTTTTTTCTTATATGTTTACAAAATTTACCTCAAATTTCCAATGTAATAAACAAATACATTATTTTGAACTGCCATTGCCATGGTACTACTTCGGTGGTTGGTACAACCCTTCACAGAGCCTGCATAATAATTAGGTTATTAGAGAAAACAAAACAAAACCAAACTAGAAAGAAACAAGGTGCTGCTTAATGGCTAAGTGCCCCTTATGAAAAGTTGACACCGGCAATAGTCAAGAAAGGAAAATTTAGTCCATAAAGTTCTCAAAAAAATGAACTCACAACTCACAATAACAACACCCGATGAACATTCCTCAAAATGTGAGAGCAAATGAAAAACTACCTCATTCCGTAGTCTTTCCCCTTAAGAGGCAGAGCCAATACAACAGAAGAAAAAACCTAAACCCTAAAACCCTCAACCCTTTTAACCATACACCCCTAAAACAGCACAAGAAAACCTAAACCCTAAAACCCTCAAGCCTTCAACCATAAACCCCTAAACAACACAAGAAAAACTAAACCCTAAAACCCTCAACCCTTCAACCATACACCCCTAGACAACACAAGGAAACCTAAACCCTAAAACCCTCAACCCTTCAACCATACACCCCTAGACAACACAAGGAAACCTAAACCATAAACCCTAAACAAGACAAAAAAAGGACAAGAAAAGACTACTGCAGAAGGAGAGAGACAGAGAGAGCAAAAGACCAAGAAATACCCACCTACAAATATGAACATGAACATCATCATCACAAGTTCCTCTCATGCGGTTCAAGCCATGGAAACCCAAGTGTGTCAAAAATTTCCCGCTCACTTTTGCATGGCACACTTGCACCTGACTTTACCTGAAATGAAAAAAACAGAAAAATATTTACCAACAAAAAAAAAATTGAATTAAATTCACAAACCTTTTTCTGACTTAAATATAGAAGCAATCTGTTGCAAATGAAGCATTAGATCCAATACCCAAAAAAGAGAAGAAACAAAAAGGGAAATGTTTTGTGCTTACCCTGTTCCCATGTTCATCCCGAACAACTGGATAGAGTCCATGATCATCTAGTTTGTATCCCTTTGCTTCCGCCACTATCCTCAACCTGGTCATTAATTATATACCCATAAATGGGGTTTTTTTTTTTTAAATTTAAAAGCTTGATTCTTATTCTCTGTCAATTGATGCAGCACAATTTTGAGGAAAATTAATATAAAAGAGTTGACAAGAAAAGTATGATATACTATTTCATAAGAGCAATAAAAATCCTCCACTAAAATGCCACATGCATAAGCTAGAAAGTAGCAGCAGATTTGTCAAACTTCAAACTAGAAAACACTTGTTGCATTTACCACTGACCTTCGGTTCAAAACATCATTCCCTGTCCAAGCAAGGAGTCCAAATGGATACATCTCCCATGGATATATCTTAAAATCGATACGGTGCCGTTGTTCACGTCCAGGATATTTGCAAAGCCCAAAATATGTGTCCACTCCTGAATCTGTTCCCTGTTGCAAAAACTCATTAATTAATTATCAATAATCAATTGCTTCCAATTTATAATGAAATTTGCAGAGAAGATGCTTCGGTGCTCTCCTTGGAGATCATAACAAAGTCCCCTTTCAAACAGAAGTGCTTTACAATTTGCTACGCTTTTATATCGAAATTCATGTCTCATTTCACAATTGGTACAAGAATTACCTCAGTGCTATGTTGATGACCGTGCATTAAGTCTTCCGCAAGAAATCCTTCATTCTTCAGCTTTGCCAAAAGCTCATTCATAAGTCCTATATGACTGCAACACAAACCCAAAAAAAATCCCACCTTTTGATTTGAGCTTCGCTAGAAAACCGAACCAGAATTTTATTTATTATTTATTTTTAAATCACAAAATTACCCATTCCTTTTTTCATAACAAAAACTTTGACACAAGGCATTTCTAATTGAAAAGCAGTTGAAAATGTAACAAAAAAATGCTGGAGAATTGGCAAATAAAACAAACAAATTAGAGAAATTTTCTATTTGGGAAAGAATGGGTTTAAAGAGAGAGAGTTTTGTGTGCCTATGGCCATCTGGATGCGTGATAACAATATCCAGATCTCCTACAGTCGCTTTTCCACGTCGATATGAGCCCCCACAAACTACTGATATCTGTATACAGAAACACAGTCGAGATAAAGTTTTTGAGAGTTTCTTGCATATCCAAGAAAGTGTTGGTTTTTTGTAATGAATATATGAAGGTTAATTTCCATGGTTGCAAACAAATTGAGACTTTTGAGGCCTAGAATTACTTTAAATTCTTTCACAATAAGAAAGATTATAAAATGGGGTGTGGTGTTGTTCACTCTTCTTACATTGGGACGAAGCTCGGCAGCTGCTTTTTGCACAATCGCTTCCATTTCTTTCACCTAAAAATCCAATCCCGAGACTAGTCAATTTAGAGATTGAATTACACCAAATAATGCATCATGAATAGTAGCGCAAAATCACATAATGCAAAAGCTAACCTGAAAGGGTATCAGATTATCTGAAATACTTTCTTTTTTAGTATTTTCTTAATCAAGCATAATTAACTAATGTTTAACTAAATGAGACATACTAAATGAGGAATAATACATGAGAAACTTTTACTTTTTAAAGAAACTAATTCCTCTGCAATGAACACCTTTCTGTAGTAAACTTCTTGGGCCTCAGAATTCTCTTATATCATAAGAGAAAAGTCTTGCAAACAAAAAATGAGTTCAATCCAATCACATTTTATACCTCATGCCTCGGAATTCTTTTTATAATGTCCTCATGGAATTCAAGCCCAACTCTTTGAGCAGGTGTGAGGGAGGTATCCGTCTTTAAATCCTCCAATGAACGATGTCCCTTGTCATACAATTTCTGTGCTGTTGATGGTCCAATTCCCCATACTGCTCCAAATAAACTCATCACTTTTACCTGCCCCATATCACAAGCAAATTGAGGATAGAAATGGTCAAGAAAAAGAGACACCCACAAATCTAGAATCAAGTATCACCAGCTCTGTGGGCACAATTTTGTAAGAAGGCATTGCAATTGGGTGAGATCTGCTTATTGACAAAAAGCTTGCCTCCTCCATACGACAACATTTACAACAATCATAGGACTTAACTTCCCAATGGCGAAACTGATGTCTCTGGTAATCTCAGACGTTGAATAATGCTGCAATTTTAGCGACCAAATAAATTCAACAATAGACCAACAACAACAACAACACAGCCAAGACAATAGAAATTTGATGAGAAGTTTGAAATCTGAAACCTTCTTGTCTGCTTTGAGATGCTCCAATTTCGACATTTTCCCAGTAGTCAATATTTCTTGAATCTGTCACAATAAGAAATCAACAACAGTGTTTCCCATTCTGAGGTTTTTTCCTAAGAACTGTTAAGGCATTTGTTGGGTTTTTGTTTTTTTCTTGCAATTGCCGTAGGTTTCACAAAGGTTTTCATGGGTGCCTGGTGACTCAGATCAAAACATTTTCCAAAAGATATAGCAATCAACCAGCATTTTTAGGAAACAAACTCTGCTAGTTCTCATAAGCATGATTGCACCCTTCAAAAAACAGCAGAAATCCAAAGCCCACTTTGTTTTTTCCATACATCAAAAAACCATGTTTGTTTGTCATGCAAAGAAGGGCGCTTTTTACAGTGTCCAGTAGTGATTTCCCAAGCGTTGGCAATCCTTTGATTTGATCAACACTAGTGATCTTGAATGGAACTTTTTCTAGAACTGAAAGCGCCTTATAGTAGCTGAAGTATCTCCGATCATCCCCTAGAGCTGTATCACCCATGGTCACCGCCATTCCACTGCCCCCTTTTAAAACCCCTCAACAGAAAGCAACAGAAAGCATCCTACATACAACAACGGTATGGGTATAAAATACTTCATCATATTCACAATAGAAAGTAGATACTAGTGCAGCAGTGGTACAAAAATAAGCAGCGCATGGGTAATGTTGCAACAAGTATACATTGATGGGAAAATGAAGAGAACTGACCTTCCTTGTAGATGTCTCTTATTTCCTTCAATGGGCCTGTTATGTGGGTATTCAAGTCTGGTGGTGTATACACAGGAGCAGTCAACTGTAACACAAAACAATCAAATCCCTAACAATCTGATCATGACTCAAAAAAACAACCTTTGTTTGCAGAAAAACCTGCAAAAACCATATCCTAGAAGAACCCACATTTCTGTTCAGGGTTTGTAAAGAAATCAAATTATTCAACCAGATGCTGGGGGCAAGAAAGAATTTACAAGCAAAAACTAATTGTTGCACCTGATTTTCTGGCAAGTCTGGATGCAGTGGTTGCACAGATCCAACATCCGACAGGCCATCACTTGTTGCAAGTTCAGCAATTGGTGCTGTGGAACCAACACTTCCAGTAAACCCTAAACCCTCTTCAAGATGATCTTGTTCTGCACAACATCAAATCAGCAGCTGCCTCTGTAAGAATCATGCTGTTGTTCTAGATGATTCAGGAGTCAAGAAATGAAAACAAATGAGCAACATCATTAGAGTATGACAAACAGCTTCTCCACCTTGGCTTTTCTTGTCGCCACCCACAACAGCAGAATGGTGTACCATGCCCATATGAGCACCTTCTTTGATGACCTCCATCCAATGAGACTCCTCTGCAGGATCAGATTCTGTAGTAATCATCCCTTCTCGTCTCTTCTTCTTCTTGGTCGAAGAACCACCTGCATCATCTACTGATCGGCTGGTGTCCCGAGAAGCATGATCTTCAAGCAGGGTGCTGCTGCTAGAAGCAAGGGTACTGCTGCCCAAAGCAAGTGTTGACGATTCTTCAAGTGCAAGAGTGTCCTGGTCTGAAGGAAATTTCAGTGTGTATTTTTCAGAAGGAAGAATATGACCTGCTTTCAGACAATCTTCAATCCATTCGTACTTCAATGCTACCTGTACAACAATAACAAGAACAAAAACCCAACATCAATTTGACCAAAAACAAATATGTTATTCCATCCATCACCAAGAGAGACAAGATCCTCAACAAACCAATTCACAGACCCACCATCATCATCTCCAGATACCTGAATCCACGATACTAAGCTATATTCATGCAAATCACAAAACCAGTCATGAAGGAAGGGAATAGAGATAATTCATCTGAATTAAAATCTCAACCTGATCCTCAACTCTCCTCCTCCTCTGTGGAATTTCTTAGGCAAGGAAGAGGAGAGGTTTGACAAAAACTACAAACTTTGTGGAATTTCTTAGGGAAGGGAGAAGGGGAGTTTGATGAAAACTACAAACCTTTTTTTTCAATGACGCATGTCCAATTCTGTCTTGAAGAGTTTTGTAGTTGGCTGCAAACAGGTGGGTTACATGCTTCGAGCGATGTGCCTCAAGCTTTCCACCAAATTGCTCAAACTTTTGTTTCCATATCTAAACACACACACACACACACACACAGCAGACAAAACTTCTTCAAGAGAATTGGAAGAAGCATTATCATGCATCATCATACAAGCATCATCATCATCCATCACCATTGCAGGACTTCCAGAAATAAATTTTCTCAAACCACCCCAAAACAACAGGAACACACACACATGCACTATCCGCTCTTTCCTCTCTCTCAAACTGTGGAATTTCTTGTGGTACTTGCTTGCAAAGAAAATCTACAGGTCCAGGGTTTCAAGGGTTTAGGGTTTAAGGAGCTTCATAGATAGAGTATTTTGTTTCTGTGTTTTTTTGTACCAATCCATTGTTCTAGCAATCAAAAGTCTGAGTGCAAGAAAGACTTGAGCAGCGCCCAAGATTCTCTTAGAGATAGAGATTTGGTGCAGAATTCTCAAGATCTTTTCAAGGGATTTTGGTACTTCTTGTCGACAAAGTTGGATTTCCTGGCTGACTCCACAAACAACAATGGCGGAACAGATTTTGGTTTCTGTCGCAGAGAAAGAAAGAAAGAAAGAAAGAAAGGAAGAAGAAGATGATGATGATGATGATGTTGATGATGATGCACAGCAGCAGCCAGGCAGCAAGAGGATCAAGGAGCTTTTGTTGTACCTGTAGTCGACGAGGTTGGATTCCTGACTCCACAAACAACGCTGTCATGCCGCTGAAGTCAAGCTTTTCTCCTTCATCCCTGCCTCCTTTGCCGCAATCCTCCATAGCTTTGCTTCCTCACACTTCCTCCATGCCTTTGCCTCCTGATACCTCTATGGGCTTTGCCCGACCCTCTCTCTCTCTCTGGGTTTTGCAAAAGACCCTTCTCTCTCACTCTCTATCTCTCTCTCTCTATCTCTCAATCTCTCACACGAACCCGGAAGAATGAATGATCTGATAGCCAGGTGCGAGCCACTAGGTGTTCTCTTCTTCTTCTTCTGGTCGTACCTGCCATTTCTAACCAGCACTGCGGAGCGTATAGCAACACTCCATCACTCGCAGTGCCGAAAGGGGGGTCACAAGGTGTAGCAAGCAATCTTCTGTTGCTGTTGTTGTTGTTGTTTCCTTGTACTCTGAAGTCTGTTATGAGATCCTTCAAGAGGCGACAGAAGAAGTTCAGCAGCTCCTCCGCAACTCCGAGATTTTGTGAACTACACTCTTGATGACATGTCTGCAAGATGTTTGCAATGCACCAGAGCTTCATCTCTCCTCCTCCTCCTCCTCCTCCTCCTCCTCTTGATGCTCTCGGTATCATGTACCTGGCTAGTTCATTTGCAGATGTGGGTTTTCTTGCAACTGCAAAGTCAGGACTTGTGAGAACCCAAACTGCTCAATCTCTGAAATTGCTGGCTCGGTCCCTGAAATCTGAATATGCTTGTTCAAATCTGAAGATGCTCAATCTGTGAAATTCCTAATCTGCATTGCTTGCTCAAATTGAAAATTGCTTCAAGCCTGAAATAATATGCTTCAAGTGGAAATGAGCAAGTTGAAGGTTGTTGACAACAGATGAAGATGTTGGATTTTCTTTTCTTTTCTTTCTTTCTTTCTTTCTTTCTTTTGTTTGTGGCAAATTTCTGTTTCCCATGTGTTCTTTTTGTTTTGGGTGTGTGTTTGGATGTCATGGGTGGTGTCAGTTGCAAATTTGCAATAAAAAAAGCCGGAGCAATGCTGTGAGGCCATTGAGTACAAGTTCAAGCATTGTGTGTGTGAAACATGCTTGTCTTGCCAGAGAACAGAAGAGTTTGCTGGAGAAAAGAAGAGTTGCAAGAGAACAACAGCCCATCATTGCTCGAAGATATTCTGCTTCTGTCTATGAGAGACTGTATGATAAAAGCTTGCTTCTGCTGGTGTTGTTTTGTCTTCATGTTTGGTTTAGGGTTTTTGTCTTCATGGTTTAGGGTTTTAGGGGATTTAGGGCTTCTGTATTCATGGTTTAGGGTTTTAGGGGGTTTTGGTTTTTTGTTTTCATGGTTTAGGGTTTTAGGGGCTTTTGGTTGTTTGTTTTCATGGGTTAGGGTTTCCATAATCTTCAAAAAACCTCTAAAAGAAACCTAAATGATGAAACCCTGCCAATCATTAAAAAAAAAACCAAAGCACCCAAAAAAAGGGGGAAAACCAAAAATCTTTCAAGATATTCTAACTCTATAACAACTAATCTCAAGTTTCAACACAAGCCAAAATATCATCTTTTAAAAATCCTGATATAATAAATCTAAACACAATATCCTTGCCTTGGTAGGCAAACCCAACAAATGCATGAAACCAAATGGACATTTGGAAGTTACAATGGATATAAATGGAATAAAAAGTAGAAATGCATTAATTAGTAAAGTAATGTAACATAAAATTCATATATTTAAAAATATTCTTGAGATTAGACTAATTGCCTTGAATTGTCAAAATAAAGTAAGTCGTGAAATTCATGATATCGAATTGCTTCATATTTTTGTCTTTGAGTAAATGTATACTAATCACATAATAAGGCTAGCTTAAAAGCACCCTATGTACAACAATATCATAGTTTTTACTAATATTTAAATTTTATTACATTTTTAAAAATTAAATAACACCTTTAATGCATTTACAATTTCAATGGAATTTTTTTATAATTTACAAACAATATAATAATCATCGTTATTATTAGTATGATGTACCATCAAATATTTAAATATAATTTAAATCTAAACTTCACGATTTTTAAATAAATTCAAATAGCTTTGGCTGGCCTTGGGGTGAAAGGACGTTTCTTGTGATGCCTGTAGACGATGTATGCCAAGGATATCGTACACATCAACCACCCAACCGAAGGTGTCACCTCTAGCTTCAAGTGTTAGCAAGGTGTGAAACAAGGTTGTCCTTTTAGCCCCTTATTGTTTGGGCTATATTTGGATGCCCTAGAGGGGCACTTGGATGATAAAGAATGTGATGCATCAGCCCTAGCAGATGTGCACGTATGGCTATTGTTTTTTACAGATGACATCGCTCTGACATCAGAATCAAAGGTGGGACTACAGTAACAATTAAACGCACTCCAACAATTCTGTGTTAAACATGGACTTACAATGACCGTGAAGAAAACAAAAGTCATGGTGTTCAATTCTGTTGACCCATGCCAAGAGTTTGTGTTTGAAGGTGATGTTATTAAGCATGTGCAGACCTTCAAATACATGGGGATCCTGCTCGAGATCACCTCGAACCTGGACAATGTAATGAAACATCTAGCAACTGCCAGTAAGCGTTCGTTGTTTGCACCGAACTGCCATTGTGCGAAGCTACGTATTATGGATGTTAAATTACAATGTGACCTCTTCAACACGTTGGTGCGTTCCACAACAAGCTATGCTTATGAGGTTTGGGTAGACTCCAAGAAAACGAAGGCTATTGAAGTAGTGTACCGAGGGTTCCTCAAGTCCCTGCTTGGGGTGCGAAAACAACTATCACGTCCATCGTGCTAGCAAAATTTAGCAAATTCCCCTTTGAACATTTTACATGGGGACAAGCGCTACTATACTATAACCATGTGAGCATGGTCACTAAAGATTACATTTTGGGAAAAGCATGGGAAGCCTAGCTTGCTATGCTTGCTATGGGAAAAAAATGTTAGGTTGGATCCATGAAAAAATGGCTACTCCAAAATGAGCCCCAGGGGTGGCAGGTTTTCTACCTTTAGTTCAACCACCGTTGGAAATGGCGCCTCAACTTGCAGTGACCTGTGCGCTCCAAGTGGGGACCGCTCAATTGCCGTTGGGAACAGTTCTAGGGACAACGCACATACATCTGACCCGTCTAACAAGGGTAAAAGGTTGGGTGGAGAGCCAAGTACTTTGGTGCAACGCACACAATGTACGAGTGGGAGCTCATATGGCTAAGCTAGACATGCTATAGCTAATGCAGTTGATCAGTGCTAAATCTACGGTGGGAGGCCTAATCAACCAAGAGGCTGGGGCCCCACCTCCTCCAAGTTTTCCCCACACAATGTTGAGTGTAAAAAGGGTGAAGGATAATATGTGACTGGCTTTCATTGAAAAGTTATTTACCAACCGCGAAATCGGGACCAACGTGCAAACAAGATATTTGCGCTTCAAGGATATGTCGTACGAGAGTGAAAGCTACTTGTGTGACATCAATTGTGTTCAACTATGGAAAGTTGTGGCCCGATTTTGGTGTGGCAACACGTAGCTTGAGGCAGTGCTAGGTGCGTGGAAGGGCGTGCCATACGCACAAAGGCTTTGTTGAGGCTACGACTTGGGGAAGGTAGAGGATGAAAAGCACCTACTCCTTGTCTATCCAAATACACAGAAAGTTAGGGAACACTTTTGTTCAACCCTACCCCTCACCCACACGAACACGAGCACAAATTTTCAACTATGATTTCTTCACTATTTAATTTTCAATGAAAAAATCATTCAATATTCAAAAACTTTTGCACCGCAAGTCCAAACATCAGGGAACCAAGCCCATGCACCCCTCCTCGTCAAGAGCTTTCCAAAGAGACCAAGAACATGATTTGAAGCATCCTAGTTCAGTGGATCTCATTGGGACAAGCAAAACAAAACAAACAAATTACCTTCCCTCATAAATAGATGTTGTAGATCCAAAACTTATCCTTGGTTTAATGCCACCAAACATAATTGATAAGTAGGATAGTCTTTGTTTTTGTGGAGTATTTTTCAACTTTTTTATAGCTTTTGTAATAGTTGGATTAACCCCCCCTTTTCCCCCAACCAACATGTTTTTTTGGTTTCACATTTTCTTAGTTTGGCAATCCTTGTTGGGAAAAAAAAATGTACACAACAAAAAACTTGCGAGAAATTTGACATTAAAAATTGTTATTCCTAATGAATAAAAATTTAAAATAATTCCAACCTTAAACACATAAACAATTTCAAAATTAAATTTATTTGAAAACATTTAAGCTCAAATTTTGAAATAATTATAAACCTTATCCAATTTTTTGAATATTTAAAATAAATATTAATGATGTAACCAAAGTTTTTTTTTTTGCTGAATTTTCACCATTTTGCAAACATAAAAAGGCCATCAACATCAACAAAAGATTTTTTTATTTTTTAAAAGATATATTTATGTTTTAAAAAATTACATTTTTAGTTTCTTAAAAATGATATAATTTTTCAATGGGTTCTAAGACTTGTAATCAAAATATAGGAATGTCTAAATCAATAATATTTTTTATTTTCCCCTATATGATTATGTACATATTATTTATTTATTCTTGCGATGTTGCTAAAATGGTAATCATCCATAAGAAAATTACCACATTTGGTTATAGACAAGTATGTAGTTGGAAATTTTTTTACATCTTTTAATATTATGGCTACTTACTATATTTTATTGTAAACAATTGACAATATATACTTTTAATTTGGAAAAGAAAATTATTTCAAAAAATTATTTTCTTGATGTTGTTGCTTGCTTAAATTGGCAAAAATTGGTCACAAGAAAAACATTAATTAAGTAATCAATATAGCCATTTAATTAACAAGATCATATTTGTTTAACAAAACAAATCATACATTAATACAAATGACTAATTACACAACTTTGAAAAGAAATCACAACATTTATTTATTTATATTTATATTTATATTT
>Ga0116229_10007832_pt1 | contig 16766 bp, 12 predicted proteins | sample S1TSphgellanicum_3_FD_87313 | JGI IMG/M metagenome (GOLD analysis project Ga0116229, IMG submission 87313) | Host-associated microbial communities from peat moss isolated from Minnesota, USA - S1T2_Fc - Sphagnum magellanicum MG | ecosystem: Host-associated > Plants > Peat moss > Unclassified...
TCAAGACATGTTGTTACAATGTCACTTTAACATCATATCAATGATTGTATCAACATTGAACGTTGAACATATTGTTAAGGTGTTGTAAAAGCACTCATACAAAGAGGGGGCAAGTTTGTGATGCTAAACCCTACACCTTTCAAACATTCAAATTACTTTATTTTGTGCTTCTAATCACTCCAAAAAAATGTGTGGACAAACCATTACAACCAACCACCCAATTCGATTTTGGGTGGTCTTCACATGACACAAACCATTCATGATTTTGTTGAATGGGCAAATCCCATTAGACTCACCAAAGTGGTTGTGTAATGGGAAGCAATGGTGGTTTAGGAAGTTTCTACATGAAATGCCTTTGGGGATGGTTGAAAATTTTCCAATCCACTTTTCAAGCCACTTGGGTGGTTTTTCCTAGAGGTCATTCTAGGCATTGTGCACAAGGTTAACCACCTTGCAAGGAAGGTAGGTAGGTAGGTAGGTAGGTAGCCACCATGTAAGTTAAATGCGATGTGGCTTAGCTTGGGTGCTGAATGTTTAAATGCTACATGTTTGTACTTAAGTTTGACATAACCACAGGGTAACATATAGAAATGAATAGTAAGTAGATATAGGTAGAAGTATAACTAGGCTAAATTAAGAATTTTTAAATCATGCTTTGTTAACTTAACATAGGTGTGATCTAATTAAACGTACTTAAGTTATACCTAGGTTAAGGTAATCAATCTATATTTAGGTTAGGTAGAATAGGATATATGTATTCAAAGCATGTTTATTGTAGCCTATAGCTAGGTCATGTATGACTAGGAAAAATATGACCAATGACCATTTTTTAGTCATACAATCATATATGCCATGTTTTTGTGCTTAGTCATATTTTTGTAACCATGGATATGATGACATGACTAAAAGTCTTCATGGATAGGACTATGTGACTAAAAATCTTATTCATGAACATCATATAATTATTTAATAATATATAATTTGAAACGTTAAAAAATTGTGAATTAAAAAGGAACATAATTAGAAGGTAGACATACATATATACCTAGTAAGCACATTATAAGCTTGTAGATGATCAAACACATAATTATTGCACAAATAAATAACTAATACCTTATAATTTCTAGAACTTTTGCTTTACAATCATTAATTATTTAATGTGAATTTTTTGATAGTGGTTAAAAACAAATTTGGGGGAATACTTTTCATTTTTAAAAATTCCCAAGAAATGGGAAACAAATTACCAAAGTTTCTGAAACCACAATTTTTTTAAAAAAAATTGATGCCTAGAACATAATAAAAACATTCAAGTTGGGACTTTTGCTCAAAGGTTTAATTAAATGAATATCTTCTTTGATTTTTTTGACATTAAATAATGAAATATATTCTTATTAATGATATTCAAAAAAATTGAAAAGAAATACACATGCCCCAAAATTATATTCTTTTCATGTTTCCATGTCATGGGTAGCAAAATATATATAATTTGATCTTTATTCATTTATCTAAATATTTGGTCATACAACTTGGAGTTTTATAATAATTTATGTTAATCACATTTAATGAATTAAGAGATTAAAATTTACTACTCACAATAAATTTTGATAAAAACTATGAGATTAAAAAATGTATGTGCACAAATTAATAATTATGATATTTTAATCATTTTAATACTTTGTATAAAAATTTTAAATTTTTAAAATAATATTATATCTTTCACAAATAACATATTTTATGTAAAAATTATTTTTTATAGTTATAAATAAATATAACACAACATTTATACAATTTTTATTGATTCATTATACTTTTAAAAGGTGGGGAAATATCATAAATAAAATCCATGTTTATTTTAAATATATTTATTTACAAATCGTTTTATGAAAAAATAAAAATAAAAAAATCTTCAAGATATCATTATTATTCAAATGTATAAAATAGTAAAGATTCAAATGCATTTTCAATCAAAATATTTGATTTTTGGTTTTTATTTTTAAAGTTATGTAGGTCTTGGAAAATTCTCTTTAAACGATATTTATTTATTTTCATTTGGAAAAATATGAAAAAAATAATAATGGTCAAAGTTGGGTACTTTTGTATGGGACAAAGGATGGCCTGAAACAATGTTCACTGCAAGAAATCACAATTTATTTGATTAGAAAATTAAACAAAAAACTAATCATTTTGACATTTGGTTAATTTGATCACTTAGTCATATTGGACAAGTCGATTTGAACATGTCCAACTTGACTAATGATTTTTTGACTAACCATAAAATGGTTTTTTTGACTAGTCAAATCAAACAAAAATTTGGGTAACCAAAAAAATTATTTTAAAAATAGTTCAATTTGTAAATATAAAAATGTAAATAATTAATAATTAATAAGCACCTACCTACATACCCACCCACCATGGCCTCCTACCTACCTATCCACAACCCACCTATGTATACATTTACGCACATGTATAAGGTATATATACAAACATACATATTCCACATAGTATATGTTGGTAAAAGGAATTGAACCTTGGTCTCCTTAGTTCCACACCAATGTCTTGCCATCAAACCACCCCATCACTTTGTAAAAAATATGATATCAATTAGATTTAACATGCATCAATGAATTTCCATGAAATATTTTGTCAATGTGTATAATAACATTTGAACTTCAACTTTTTTCATAAGTAGGTTAATAGGTACCTATCTAGGTAACTAAGTAAGTACACATGCCTGCATGCCTATGTTTTTTAATGTTCATATCTACTTATGTAAGCTATAAGTAGGTATGTAGATAGATACTAGGTAGGTAAATAAATAAATAATTTTGATAAATAGTAAATAAATAACAGTAGGCAAGTAAGACATAAGTAGGTAGATGGTAGGTAGGGAGGTAAGACATATTTAAGTAAATATGTATTAGGTAAATAAATAGGTAGGTAATTTAATAGGCATAACCAAATTAATATGGCCAATTTGACTAAACATGGCCATTTAGTATGGCCAATTTGATTAAGCCATGAGATTCTTGATGGACCATTTTAAAAATTTGTCCTTCTTGATTAGATGTATGATTTAACACTTGGTCAAAATGGTCACTTCAATCAAAAAAATCAACCAAAAGAACCATGTATCTTTCATGCCCCATTTTTTAGTCAAAGTGAACATCCTTTTGGTCAATGTTGAACCTCTTGAAAAATCATGATTTCTTCTAATGGTTATAAATTTATCCCATATCCTATGTTAACAAGTTCACCTTGTAAATTATACAACTAAATAAAAAAAAGTAATAGTCTACACCTAATACATGCACTAAATATGTTCAAAGTGCAAATATTACTTGTGATGAGCCAATAATAAAAACTTGTCACAAAAAATAAATAACATCTTATTTACTTACCTACCTATTCCTACCTACTTAGGTGACATATATCTAGGCCTAGTCTAATGGCCTAGCTTTAAATACAACTTAGGAAAAAACATAATGTAGGCTTTTAGGGTAGGCCTAGGTTGCCTAAACCTAGTTGCTTAGGTTTTAGGTTCCTAGGTTTATGTTTAGGTGTTTAGGCTTAAACTTTAGGTTCTTAAACCTAGGTACTTAATTTTAAGCCTAATTTAGGTTGAACCTAGGTCATATAGGTTTTAGCCACATGGCATAATTTAAGTGGCTATTGTTTAAATGCCATGTTGCTTAGCCTAAGTGGCCAATGTTTAAATGCCACATGGGCAAACCTAAGAGGCCAATTATTTAAATGCCATGTGGCCTAACTTGGGTGACCAATGTCTAAATGCCACGTGGCATAAAAATGGGTGGCCAATGTCTAAATGCCACATGACATTTGACCAATCAAAGTTATGTTTGACCAATCAATTAAGGTTAACATTTGACTAGTCACCTTAATGACCATTGCACAAAACCACCCATAAAACCTTTAATTATACACATGTTACCTAAGCACCCTAAAAAAACCACCAAATTATTATTATTTTGAAACAAACCACTTAATCACCTATTCAATGGTTTCTTTATCCCACTAGGGACCAACCACTAAATCACCAAGCCTATTGGAAACCTACTATAATGGTACCATTGCAAAATGAGTGGTTTGCAAAATGGTCTAACCACATGTTTTCTAATAATGAATTATCTACCTAACTTTTTTGTTTACATCATGGAGTTTCAAATGATTTGATTGCATATCTTGTTTTCAATACTTCACACACTATTTTTGCAAGTTCTATTAGCAACAACATGGAAGGTGAGGCTACTAAAGGTGCTAAGGTTGCAAAACATACAACTAAGGAACATCTTGTCCTAGAGAAATAATTGAAGGATTTGAAGAAATAATGTGCAACATGGAAGCCACATAGTTACAACTTGGTCACATGGGCTTTTTATTAAATGAATAATAACCAACCTATTCATCTTACCCAAAACCAAATCATGCATTATATTATTTATCACCACCAAACAATTGGTCCTGAAATCCTAACCCTACACACTAGAAGTCAAAAAAGGTTCATAGCTTACCACAAATCCAATGGCATACTTGCCACGAATAAACACATTGAGGTGGAACATAACAACTTGTAAAGGAGGTATGTGGAAGAAATTAATAAATAGCCTAAACCTACATTTGAACGTCAATTAACCACTAAACACCCATGTATTACCCTAAATACAATCTCTAGATTCTTTTCACCCACAAACAAATTAAAAAATAATAATGATACAAAGGTTAGATTCCTAGAAGGTGTAATGTTATATGTCATTTAAAAAGGTTTTTTGCCCATGAGGATAGTTGAATCTATTTGGTTGCATCATATGGTTTACAAGTTATGCCCAAGGGTGGTCTTCTGATCAAAAAAGGTTTTTGTGGAAGAATTTCTACCCACCTTGGTGGAAAAGACTTTGGTTACATATGTGTAACCTACACTAACTAATTGCATGTTTGCCACATGCACTTTTGATTTGTGGATGTTTATAGGAGCACATGATGTGTTTAATGTGGTTGTCAACTTTTTGTTTAGCAACTAGGAGCTTAAGCATGTGACAATTGATTTATTTGAAGTCACTACCACTAGTGGTGCAGCCATGGCTCCCAAACTACAGGAACTTCTTGACAAGTTTTCCCTCACTAATAAGATTCTTGCATATGTGAAGGATGAGGGGGTTAATATGCAATCTTATGCAATAGTTCTTACTTTTGTGGTGTTGTGTAAGACTTTGGGCATGCTAGAACCATTTCATGGTTCTTGCTTTGGACATGCTTTATCCAAGGTTTGCTAATATGTAACAACAAATGAAAAAATGGCTCAAGGATTACCCACTATGTCTATAAAAAGTGTGCAAGTTGACATATTCCAAAAGTGTATTATTCAACCAAAAAAATTTGAGAAAGGAAGGCAAGCTTGGGAGCAAGCATGCATAGATTTTAGATTGAAACCCAAAAAATTAAACACAGTAGTGAAGACTAGGCATGTTTCTTGCCCTTTTTTTATAAAAAAATTGCTCAATTTCTTTGTTTGTATTCTTTTTTTCTTTTTTTTCTTTTATTTGTTTTTGTGTTTTCGTGTTGTCTTGCATCTTGAATTTATAATAAGGGCTTTTGGGTGAAAGCATCCTTGGGTGATACCACTAGGAACCACCTCAAGGAATGGTTAAAGAACCAAAAATGGTTAAGTCATTTGTTTAGGCATTTTACTTTAAATGTTTTCACAACTATAATTCTATTTTTCATATTTATCAATTGCATGCACTAATATATGACTTGAAGTTTATTTTGTAATTAATTTTTTTGAAAATTGTTAAAAATTTGTATTCTTAATTAAAACTGCCCCTTCAAAAATTGATAGCCTTAATTTTGGAAATGCATAACTAGATTATACTTCCTCAATTAACTTCTTAATAAAAACCTAAAAATTTAAATGACTTCCAAATTACCTTAGAAAAAAGTTCCCAATAAAATTATCAACTCATGTTTCAAATTTGTGTTCCTAACCAAAAAGTTTAAGGAAAATAACTAATGTGACATTTCTGAAACTTTTATAAATGTGACAATTAGGAACATCAAAATATATGAAAACATAATTGGGGGAGGCAAAGTACTATCCCAAATGATAGTTTTCCATACTATTATTAACAAAGTATTCAATGCCAAAATGATATAAAAATATAATGTAAATTAAATGATAAAATCATAATTATTATGAACATACTTTTTTATTTCTAAAAACATTTTGAATTTGGATACAATCATATTGTACTTTGATTGTATTCTTTTCTTATCAATGAATTTCCCTGAATATAACTTACCACATCACATGGAGTTAGTATTATAAAAAATTAATGTTCTTAAAAAAATATTATTTTCCACTAACCAAGACATCTTAATGTATGAAAGAAAAATTTTAAACATGCTTATGAAACATCATATTAATTTGGGATGACTCAACAAAAATCAAGTATTAAAAAAAATGTCCATTGAAGGAATACATCAAAAATCAATATTTTCCATTAGAAGTGTGAAAATGAAATGTTCTTATAACTATGCTTGAAGGAATCATGTTGTTAGATTTTTAAAAACTTCAAATTTGTTGGTTGAAATGACATTTTCAACTCATAAGCATAATAGACTAAATTTTGTTTGAAAAAATTTGTGTATTAACATTTACACCAAATTAACCCAAACTTTGACATGGCTTAAGTCATGATCCAAAAAAATGTATCTAGATTCATTGAAAAAGGATGCATAAGTACAATGAACAACTTAATAGCTTGAAATTTTCATAATGAACTACTACAAAAGGTGTCCCTGTACGCCAAGTGATTTCATTAGATTTTAAATGAATTCACTAGTTGTAATGAACAAGGACTAGTGAAGAAACAATGAATTCATTGGTCTAGTGAACGGGTACTAATGAATTGCACGCACATTTTGTACTAGTGATGAATTTGGTTTGGGGCTCCAAATTATGCATTCATGTAGGTAAATCAATGTAAATTTCATTGCAAATCCAAGTCAACATGGTACAAATGAGGTTACACTCAACATGGATGTGTTTTAACGTCTTAGTCATTTAATTGAAAGCAAAATCATATTGGTGTAAGGGACTTTTAATACTATAAGTACATCTATAATTACAACGCCTTAACATGCTTTCACCCTTTATACACAATATTCTTGATATTGTTGAAATTTTTCAAGTCTATGGAACCTAATAAATGTACTCATTAAAAAAAGTATGAAAATATTAATTTAAGTGTTTCTTATGATTTTTCAAAATTTGATGAGTCCAAGAAAATCAAGGCGTGATGTTCTTAGCGGTACCACCCAAGGATCTTTTCGCCCTTTTGTGTCTTTTTTTTTGTTGCTTGTAGGTTTGCAAGCCAAGTCTTATTCTTCCAAGATGCATTAACCTTCCGGGGTGCTATGCCTTATGCTACAATAAACAAACAATGGCTTTACAAAGTCACAAACCTTCTCTTGGGACTTGGGTAGTTTGTGAAGTTATTGTGAAGGTTTTGAGTCCTATTACACAACTAGTCAAGTGTTTTGAACCAAAATTAAGGGCACTAACTTCCTGGAAATGCCTTACAATACATTATTTTCTACATATTGTGAGTTTCACCAAGACCTTGCATTTGTGATTATTCTTGATAGCTTGGTGAACCTAGAAGCTTCTATTTTTTTTATCAATAATTGGAAATGTTTGTTCATCGCATGAAACAATAGGTGTTAGATGTCCTAGACCTTTTCCTCTCTTTTTCACATGTCACAATATTTTTGCATTAATGTTAAATCTTAGATTTAAGTCCATGTGTCTTGTGAGCACTTATATGGGTCATGAAAATACAACAATTCTAATTGATGCATATGATGAACATGTGTTGTTGCCTTTGACAATGCAAGTCTATAAGTCATCACTACCATTTGTTGAAAAACCTCAAACATTTAAATCCCCAAATGGTGGAAATTTCAAAAATCTATTTCACACCATTAACACAACTGCACACAAATGGACAAAGATTTTTGGAAGAGAGCTATATGGCTATCATCAATATCTAGTTGATGCAAACATTTACAAATGTGCTATAACTTGGTGGTAAATCAAAGAACATAAGTTTCCAACAATTGCTAGCTTGGTAAGACTAATCTTAGGCATCCCAATTATCCATATTGAAATCGAGCGAATTTTTTTATTATTGGCATTCTCCTTGCACTTTGCAAATGTTGCCTTCAAATAGAAAACCTTGACAAGTTGATTTTTGTCAACAAGAATTGGCCTTTTGACCCACGCATTGGGTGCCCCAAGTTCTGTGATCCTCCATGTACATGTGAGGTTGAATCAATTTGACAAAAGAATTAGATTTGCTAAATTTGAGAAAAAATTCTTATGATGATTTTCACCCATGCCACATTGCATTAAAGGATTTTTACCCATGCCACATGCCACATTGCATCCAATGAAAATCATCATCACTAGAATAGAGGGAGTGGTGAGGGGAATGAGTGTCACTTTGGATGGAAGTGCTTTCCTTGATGATTGATCAATCTCCTTGAAGCTTTTGCAATAGCAATAAAGTTGGGTCTGTGAAAGATTTTCTCTTTGACAAGATTGAAAAAAAAGGTACAAACCATGAACTATCTTCTTCTTTTTGAGCTTGCTTCTACTCTCTAATAGTATCACAACTTAGACTATTGCTACTATTTATTTTCTTAACATTGATTACCCATTTTCAAATGTTAGTGAACTTTTCTAAACTTTGAATATGGACAACACACAAATCATTCAAGCTAGTGGTGTTGACATTGCCACTTCTGAAGTACCTACATCGTTATGTGTAGTAAATTTTGTATTCCTATAATTAGGAGCAGTAACATGCTACTTTCATGATATTCACAAACCATAACAAGTTTTTTGGACATCTAAAGAAACATGGGTTGGAATTGGATTTAGTGTTTTGAACAACATAAAGATTACACCTTTTAGCATGTGCAAAAACATTGATCATTGTGTTGTTGTTCCAAAGCACACAAATTAGTTTCCTAGGGTTGTTGCATTATGGGATTTTGCCATTTTCCAATATGAGCAAGTTTGTGTTTTTCCTCTATTCCTAGGTCAGGACTACAATTTAAGGTTTTAATGAGCTATAAGTGTGTAAATTTAGGTGCTACCTACTAGCCAAGATGGGATTTCTTCAAATGGGAGCCAATATGCATCAACATTAGATGGGAATGGCAATGCTGCAAGCATTGATGCTACTTGCAGGAAGGATCCATGGATGCATGCATGTACTACATTAATGGCTATATTTCTACTTACGTCTATGACTATGCTCATGGTGGTGAAAATTCCCCTAGCAGCCCCCTTGCTTCCCCCCTCCTTTTTGCAACTTCAAACCCTCAAATTTCATAAGTAGTTGCTATTTTTTTGCCATGGACTTTACTACATTGGAAATTTTTTTTCATGTGCATCCTTTCCTTCATTATAGATTCCCATTCTTTTTGTGGGTTTCTTTCTCTGAGTTCTAAATGGCAAGTGAATGGGATGACTATCCTCATATGCAAGTGTTGATGTTGGGGAACTTCAATCCCATGTATGTTACTTGTTCCAAAAGCCCCTTCCCCTCCCCCTCTTTGTACACTAAATCTCTTTTGTTGGTAACAAAATAAGGTAAATAATGTACTTTTGCTTGATACTTATATGCATTGGCTCCATGTGTTAGATGTAAAAAAAATGATGAACACATCTCACATGTGTTTTTGGGCTTTGTCATTGACAAGATTGGAGTTTCACCAATTCAAGTGTTTTTGTAGTTTTGTGATGTAGCTCAAGGTGTTTACAGTGATAATGGCTTAGTCTTTCTCCAAGCCACTGGGTTTGGGTATCCTTCAGAGTAGCCTTATAATCCATACTCTTTAGGGATTGTTGGACCTATGATTGGAATTGATGGTCAGCTCTATGGTCCTCAGGCAACCTACTAATATCCAAATCACATATATCAAACACCTTTATCACCAAATGTTCAATACTTGACTTCACCTCCAACAATGCCAAGGGTCAAACTTTCAACACCAAAAGGAGCAAAGGATTTGAACCCTCCAGGAATGAATGCTTCTAATGGACCATTATCAAATGGGAATGTTGGTCCAAGGCTTGCTAGATTTTTTAGTGTCATTTTCATCTCTTGCCACGAACCATATGCATGAGGTGTTTTACCAATTGCACTAAACATTCATGGTCTTCAAGATGTGTAGTATGAGGGCTTCAGAGCCAATGCTTTTTGTTGGGCTTAAGTTACCAAAATCACAAAGGGCCTTCAAAAAGTTCAAATTGTAACAAGATTACATTCTATTGCATCATAACAATTAGTTATTTTAGGAATCCTTGTCCAACCTTTGAGACCCATTGTTCCCTTGCAAGTATGTGTAGTGTTCTTGTCATTCTGAAAATCCCTAGCATAATGCAACGCTATATATATGCCTAGAATCAATTTGTAAGCTTCAACTTAGAACTCTATTAAAAGCTTTGTAGGTGAAAGATGTACATAAAGTAGTAGTTTGCAGCTAATGAAGATTTGTTGATGGAAACCAATCATAAAATTGTGGTTGCATATTCCCAAAGGCTTTTTCTTAAGATATTAAGCAGTGGGTTTTGGTGGGATGACAATGGTACTAATTGGATAGAAATTCAGACCCTACCATTTCAACAATGGCCTTAATTAGCATTAGCATTATCCAATCCCAAACCAAGGGCACTTGCTAGTGGTTAGTAAAAGTGAAATTTAATCCTTGCATAATTATTTCACACTATTATAACAATAGATTTGCATTACAATATGCACACATTCATAATTTCTACACTGATTCTCACCACACTTGACTTTATAATTCATTGAAACACCATATTCATGTTTATTTCATATAACTAGAATTTGTAGTTCAAAATATAATGTAAAAAAATCCCAAGACAAAATCCCAATTCAATACATTACATTTTTGATGCTCTAGAAAATTTACACAATAATATGGACATGGAAATTGCTATAGAAGTTTGTACTTCTTAGTTTTACTATAGGGTGAAAATCCCTTAAGGTGTACCACATAAGATGAAAAGGGCCTAGTCTTGATTACAGTCCTTTTTTACCCTATATTTTGATCCCCATAAAAATTAATGAATAAAAAATTGTCAAAAATTTCAAAAGGACTATATTTTAGACCATTACAATTTTAGATTCCATCATAATCATCCATAAATGTGACTTTACATGGTAAAAAAAGACAAGGTAAAAAATACAAAAAAAGGTGACGTTGTGACAATATTTTGGTACACCTTAAAAAATTTGGACCCTATAAAAAAAACTCCATTCGGATTATAGTAAAATTCCATGTTCTATGGAAATGAAATGAAATAGCAAAATAAGATTTGTGGTTTATCCAAAAACAGAATATTTTTCTACTACCAAATACCTACAACTCTCCTTATTTCTTCAAAACTATGTGTCCCAAAAAACAAATCCTCCTTTTCCCTAGATCTTCCTTCTTTGGGCAATCCCAAGTCAAATCATCATGATTCAAAATTCAAAATTACAATGCTTCATGAATAGTCCCTATCCTAAATGCCCTATTCATCCAAATCATGTAATCATCGTAACCCCTTAACATTACCCCTTCTATACTTTGGATTTTGTCCCTGAAATCCTTGGAACATGATAGAAAATGAAATAAATGTATTTAGCAACGCTTTAAACATTTGTCTCCTTTACAATGATATTTGTAATCTCAACCTATATAGCAACCAATGGTTTTATACCCACTTCTAGCTCTACAGTTCTAGCTTGTATCTTCATCTTTAGATTTCTGACCTCCTCCTCCACTAACTCAGTCAGTGGTTCTATTTCCAAGGGCTACATCTTAAATACCTCTTCTTCTATTGTTAGAATAATTTCCACTTGTCCTTGTTCATGAGTTCTCTATGGTGTTTTATCTTCTTGACCCCCTCCTCTTAGGTCCTATGGTTTTTTTGTTTATGCCTCCACTTCCTAAGTTGCTCCACTACTGAGGTCCTTTAGTTCCTGAATCTGCATTTCTTCCTCCTAAGCTATTCCATTGGGCCTTGCTTTAGTCTCTTCATCCTAGCTTGATACCTTTGTACTTGTTGGATTGCCATAAATAAAATTTGGAAAATTCTTTTAATAAGCTTCCAACTTGTACCTCAAAATTCTTTCATCAATTTTATGCTAAGCCATATTCTTCTCCAACTCCTTAGTAAAATATTCCTTTGCAACATCCCACCATTCCTCAAATTCTACTTTAGAATCCTTCATCTTGTTATTTGTCCTAATCAGGGTATAATATTACAACATTTGTTCATAATCCTCTAGTCTTTTTTTCACATCAGCTAAGTCTAGACTCTTTCTATGTTCATGTGTCATTTCTAATTATGCTTATAGGTGTTGCAAATTCTATTAATTCTCCTTTTCTTCCAACAACTTCTCTTTATCTACCTTTGTTGTCTTTCTTCTAAACTTTTCAAATTGTAGCAAAGATACATTCTTCAAATTCATTAATTCCAAATATTTCGGAACATTCTTTTCCTCTTTCTTTTCCTTAGTTAATGTTTTCACCTAATTACCCAAAGCATCTTATTGTTGTTTATGAAAAAATAATGCCTCTATCCACTTCCTCTCTATGGTTTCCTAGATTTTAGACTTTTGCCTTAAATCTTGCAATTCTTCATCCTATGACTTTAGTTGTGTTGTGCTACCTTTGAGCTCTTCATTCTCATCTTACAATTTCTTAACGAACCCTTCAATTTTCTACTTAACGTCTGCCTTATTCTTCTTCCAGATTTCCACATTATGCTTATACCACTTTTAGAATTCCCTCTTTTTATCCAATTCCTCTTGTAGTACTACCTTCTCCTTCTTTGTTGTGACCAATTTGTTCTTGAAATCACTCACCCCCATATTTAAATCCCCCATATTCAAACTTACAATTGCCATAGTTTGAAATAATTTAATTGCCTTCTATGTTTACATTACTTTTGCAACTACCTTTTCCACAGACTTTGGTGTACTTGTCTGTGTCATAGGATTTTTAGATCCTTCTGCAAATGATCCCATCTCTTACACTAATCTACTCCCTAGTTCAAATTCAAATCAAAATCCCTCTTTAGATCCAAGTTTACTACTTGGTACCTATATTTCTAATGCTTTGAATACTACAAAAGAAGGCTATGTCTCCATTCTCTCCATATGTAGTCTAATAGCTTGTAGACCTTATTGTGTCTATTATTATTGTTGTCATCGTTGTTACTGTTGCAAATGATGTTGTAAATGTTGGAAATGCTATGGATTTGTAGCACTCTCCATTTAATTTTCATATACATCGTCATCAAAATGCAAATGTTCCTCACACTTTGGAAACCTTATGTCATGTTCCTTTTTAATTTTTTGGTTTTGCTCCCTCAATTATCTCTCTTGTAGAGATGTCATTTGTGGTACTTTTGTAATCTGTCTAACTGCCTATATAATTGTTGGCATTGCCCATACCACTATTAGCACTGTAGATGGTTATACTCTACCCCTCATCATTTTTTGTGCCCTTACATATGTGCTCTCATGTTCCCTCTTCACTCTTGAACTTGAAGCTCCTTCTTCAATTTTGTTCTTCCTTTTAAAAACATTTCTTAAATTTTTTGTTACAACCTTCTTTTTGTTTTCTAGTGTTGTTTTCATCTCCTCCCTAGTTCTTTCAACCTTGGTTGGTGGTTTCTATGAATTTTCCTTTTTATGCACAAACAAATATCGAAAGATTTTTGCTAATACCAAGGCAGATTGACAAGTATCTTTTTTATCTCCCTTATTGTCCTTGGCATATTTATACCACTAATCTAGCTCACCACATAGACTATTGAATATAATTTGTCCCCAATTTACCTTCTACCCTTTTTCTACCCTCATTAATGTTATAACATTCTTGTTGCTAAAATATTATACCTTCTCCTTATGATAAATGACAAATATAATGGTAGGATATCTGACAAAGTATGGCAAACCCAAATTTTTTGTATTCCATTGATCTACAGAAGAATTTGCAAATGTAAATCTATAACTCTACAATGCCTAGACCGCTAGTGACTTATCGACTTGCCCTTTTGGTTCTTCTACATATCCTTCTGCATAGACTCTAAAGACATCTACAACTAATTGTTTACTAATGACATACACCTTATCTTTATGCCCAAAATAAATATTTGTGCCCTTGATAAAAAATGTGTTGAAAAATTCCAACATGACATTGGGCATTGGTGCTTCCCAATCCATCAGAAATAAAGGAATAAGCATGGTTTTAAAAGCCCAGTCTTCTTCTTCAATAATGTCCTTCCAATTTTCCATTCGTTCAACATGTTTATCATAATTTTGTTCCATTTATGTCCACATGAATCATTCAAGATCTAGAATTTTAATACCTTTCTCTAGAAGTGTAGCTTTGTCTAGGATTGCACGTCTTTTCTTCGCTACAACTTTCAACTCACACTTTTTAATCTCCATTGCCATTCATTATGCATTCACCATCACCTACACCTTTGTGGATTGTTATATTTCCACCTACAGTTATATAGATAGTTGTATTTCCGCTTCAATGACGTTCTCCTCCCCTTCATCCTTCTACATTGTTTGTTCTTCCACAAAGTGTTATTCCACAACTTCATCTTCCTTCAATTTTTCAATGAACATTGGATCTACTGATGTAGCTCCTAGTCTTGTCTGAGCTTTCTTGCACACCAACTTCTACTTTTGCACAAAACTCAACTATAGATGTTCCAATTCTATATATATCATGAATTATTATTTGCACAAATTGCATCCTCTCATTATATGCTTTCCTTCTGCACATTCTAAAGATGATGATGAATGTGGCAATGACCTTATAACTAATGGTTGAATATTCAATAAGCCTTCATGTTTTGTTCTTTTCAATTCTTCTTCTTCTTATATTCTTTTCAACAATTTTGTTTCCTCCTCATGCCTTTGTCTATGCTCACTCCTTTGCACTTCCTTTTCCTTTATTATTCACTTTTTTTTTTTGCACTCTTTGCACTCATTTTGCTATGAACTCCAGAAATTTGAAAACACACACAACTTCTAGCAACAAACACAAATTGCTTTCGACAATTACCCCATTTTTTCATCCTTAAACCTTTTGCTTATTACATTCATTTTTTTACTTACCTACCATCTTTTAATTAACACATGCTCTTCAAAATTAATATAGCCAATCGCTACAAGTTTATGTGTCCCTTGTACAGCCACATGGAAGCACTTCACATCATCATTATGAATGAACATTACAGATTTCATCTTCTAATTACTCCACATCCCTAATATCCTTACATTAACTATATTAACTTCGCCTTGTTTGCCTTGTACACCTTTTGTTGACTATGCCCATTTATCAGCTAAATGTGCCAACAAATATGATGATAATATGAATATTGCTGATGATTAGGTAAATATTTATGTTGATTTTGTTAACACCCTTGACATATTATTTTTAGATCTTTGCATCCTAAATCCCTCACTTTTGGAGTTATTACTCCAAGACTTGTAAGTCATTTATAAATCAAAAATCAATATTTTGTTGACCGCAAGATTTTCCATTTATTCTTCATCTTTAGTAATCTACATCTATAGTTTCAGCATTTCATAGTCTTCATCTTCCTCCTTCGCATCAAAATTCTCCACCTAAACTCCACATGTATTATGTTCCCAATATACTAGCACTTGTTATTCTTGTTTTTAAACTTTAAATTCCATGTACTTGTAAGGTTTTAGCTTATTCACATTGACTAGCACAGGTTAGTTTCAAACTTCTCAACGGTCACCAATAACATAGTGTTATTTGGTAACACATATTGTACTTTTTATGGTCCATACCATTTCTTAGTAAATTTCCCTAGGTGTGATTTATTGCCCTTTGGAAACCACAAAACATAATCATTAAAACTAAACTATTTTTCTAGATTTTTTTGTTGGTTCCATAATGTTCTATTCCACTACTGAATTCTTGTAGTTTCTGCAACCTACATTCGAGCTTCCTATAACTTCTCTAGCTTTATAATTTCGTTAGTTAAAACTCTCATTAGAGTATTATCTTTCACATTTCCACCAATACATGGCATTATGTACTCTGTGGGTATCAATGGATGTAATCGATACATTAATTGATATAATGTATACCTTATTGTTACTTTTGTATGCAATTTTGTATGAAAATAACACTATAAACAGATGTTCATCCTAATTTCTTTTATTCTCACTAATTAACTTAGTCAATGGTGTCCCAACTACCTTGTTAGTAAACTCAACTTGCCCATTCCCTTGAGGATAATAAGTTGTAAAACTCACATGTTTCAATAAATAATGATTTGTTAAATATGTGATGGCATCATTAATGAAATGAACTCCTTGATCTGTGACTATATTCAAAGGACATCCAAACCTGGTTAATATGTAGTCATATAGAAATTTTGTTGTGAGTACTGTAGTATTAGTTTTCAATGCTCTTGGTTCTACCCACTTGGTAGCATAATCTGTGGCTATAAAAATATATTTGTTTCTTATATATCCTCTTGTTAACTTAATTGGCCCCACAAAATCAAGTCCCCATTTCATAAATGGTTTTTTTGGAAAACTTGTGACAAGCTTTGCAAGACTTTGAATTGTCAATCCTCGTGTTCTTTGACATGCATCACAAAA
>Ga0116229_10007833_pt1 | contig 16766 bp, 9 predicted proteins | sample S1TSphgellanicum_3_FD_87313 | JGI IMG/M metagenome (GOLD analysis project Ga0116229, IMG submission 87313) | Host-associated microbial communities from peat moss isolated from Minnesota, USA - S1T2_Fc - Sphagnum magellanicum MG | ecosystem: Host-associated > Plants > Peat moss > Unclassified...
AGGTGGGGGGGGGGGAGAGGTAAAGCTTATTTAGGCTTTAAATGTTAGGGACTTACTCCTATGTTTCAAAAATATTGGTGATGGGCCAATCAAATGGCTTCTTCTAAAAACAAATTTGAAACAAAATAATAATAATTAGGGGAGCACCCCACACACTAATTAATAATGAAAAGCATGAATAATTAATTACCCCAAATTATAGATTCAAAAAGTGACTTGAAGTGTGAACCATCACTTACATTGTTAACACAATTTAGGGGTAGCTAGCCTAATTTGCTACCTTCGAATCTACAAAAATTTTAGATTTTTTTTCAAAAATCGAGAGGTAGCTAACTTCTCGGTAGCTAACTTTAGGGTGATAGCTAACATTTTTCTAGACTTTTAGTGGAAAAATGGGCTACCTCCAAATGTGGCCCTACCTCTATTGAGGTTGCATCTAACCATGGTAAATCTCCTATTCTATCTATTTATGAAGCAAGGTAGTTTGTTTTGTTTTTGCTTTGTTTTGTTTTGTTTTGTGTTCTCACACCAAGATCTCCCTTCCAAACAAAACCATGGTGATTCATTGTTGCATTCTTGGTATCTTTTGAAAGCTCTTGAAGAGTAGGGGTGGCACCAACTTGGGTTCGAGACTCCTTTGGAGCTAAGGTGTGGAAGATATTGATTTGTGAGTGAATTTTGTTGCTAGAAATTCCAAAAAAAATTAAAAAATTGCCTTAAAAAATTAGGTTTGGAAGGAAAAAAATCAGTTGAGCCCTCGTCTTTGACACATTGCCGAATTTAAAAATTTTGAATTCCGAAAATGCTCAAAAGTAAAGAATGTGTTCACACTCAGGCCCAACCAATGGCACGGGCTACACTAGTAAACACTAAATAAGGGTGTTTGAGTCCAAATTTAACTTTTCCCAGGTTAAAGTATGGACACTTAAAGGTGCATTCACACTTGGTGTTAAGGACTCTAGTATTAAGACCCCTATTAAGACACCAAGCTAGTTATTCATTTAGGACCTAAACCTATTTATCACAAAGATTTTATGTAAGTTAGCATTCACTTAATATTAGACAATCACCCATTGAACATTGGGTGCCACCTAAGATGCCACCTAGATTTTCACTTAACACTTGACTTAACATTAGGTGTGAATGCACCTTGAGAGGCCATTCACTCAAGAAAGTAAAGGTACCAGTGCAGGTGGCCTGAAATAATGAAACAAGCAAAGCAATTGAGGATTTGAACTTTGATGAACCCAGAATTTGAACCCCTGCAGCATATAGGCAAATGTGAACACTTTGGATGAGAAAAAGCTAATGAATTGCCCAAAAGTGGACGAGGAATGTGGAAGTTAGAACACAATGTGGATGATTATTGGATGAGAAACGCTGTGGCCTCAAATGAATGGGGACAAAGCCACGGAACAGCAGGCGACGAGAAAACAAAAAGAAAGAAAGAGCGAGAGAGAGAGAGAGAGAGAGAAAAGAGAGGATAGAAATTCTGGCGGAGTTTTTACCTTCTTCAAGCATCTGGGAAGTCGAGTAGCCGCACTTTGCAGCAGCTGTGGAAATATGGACGATTCCACTTCTCATGTTGAGCTTCTCAGCAATCCAGAGACAAACGCCGCTGTTGCTGCTGCTGCTGCTCCTCCTCTTCAACAAACCTCTCAGAATCCTCCTGCCCTATTTTCTGTCCCTGGTGAATAAAATCTTCTCCAACTTCTTTCTTTCTTTCTTTCTTGCTGTTGTGATTGTCGTTTTTATGAAGAAAGGTTTTTGAAGGATGAGTCTATAACGGAGAGGGAGGTTTTTTTTTTAAATTTTCATTCATGGGGAGAGCATTGGTGTCTGCAGTTTTCTGGGGGGAGTTGTTGCTGAGCGTCGGATATTGGGTCTAAAGAAATGGGGGGATGTTAAGGGTTTCTCTTCGTATATGTGTCTTTAAGGGGAACCAAGTAGCTAACCCAATGGCTGTTTCTTCAAAATGTCCTTTGGAGATGGATGGGGTTTGAAAGTGTTTGATGACAGATAAGAATTTATGCATTGTTTCTTCCATATGGAGTGTGCACATCGCTGATGATGAGATAACTATCTCCTTGTGTTGTTGGTCCGGTCTAATGTGATGATGGGTGGGAGAATTGGTTTCGAGGTATGGGTCTGGAAGTACAAGAGAAGATGACCTAATTATTTTGGGTTCAGTTTTTTCCTTTGAATGCTCTTTGTGGGCCAACATGGGTACCACAAAAGAGGCTTCGATATGACCTTTCTTTCTGCATACTGGTGGTTTTAAAAAAGATATGGCAGAGTAGAATCCAAAAGAAGAAGGGGGGAGAGTATTAACTAGATTGATCCAAAAAGATGGCCTGATTTTTTTCTTTTGTTTTTTTTTTTGCAGGTGCAGTTTCTGGAGCTACAAATGTGCAGGAGGTTGTTTCTGCTGAGAGGATCAAGAGAGCACAGTCCCAGGATGCAGTAATAATAGAGGAGAATCCAAGTGATGATCTGGAGGAGGCCAGTACAGCTGAGAATCTGAAACAAGAGCCTGTTCTATCTGAGGAAGGTTCTCTTGGGGGCTTTGGAATAGTTGAGATTCCAAATGGGGATCTTGGCGGTGACATATCAAGAAGTCCCGTGGTTTCTTTGGAGCAACAAAGAGATGGGTGTGAAAGTCGGGAAGCTTCAAATTGTACTGGCCTCTTTTTCGATGACAAAGAGGAAACAGGTAAGAATCTTGAACTTGCAGTTATGGAAGCTTTGCAAACCCTAATATCTATTCTGGTAAGATCTGAAGACCGCATCTGATCAGGACAGATGGAAAGTAGATGAAGGAAGCTTTCACTACCAGCTATCAATGAAGAAATGGAATTGGTGCCAGACCATACTTTTTGGTCTTTTGGCCCCCATCAATCCCCTTGATGATGCTTGTCACTCAATGGGCACGGTCCAAATGTTAATTGGCTTTCTCTATTCACCATGTACAATGCAGCCACATTGTAATCTCATATGCTATCCTCTTCACATAGAAGTGTTGACCAGGATTATGCCTAAGTCAATGCACATTGTCCAATAGAAAATTCAAATATTCTGCTCACCTAGTGGCACTTTGAATCTTATAAGGTCCATCAGCTGAAACGGCTTTAGAAGAGTCCCAATGTGGAGTGGAAATTGGTGACGAATCATCACTCAAGGAAACTTTATCTGCTGAAATTGCTGTCAAGGCTGTATCTTCAGCCAGTAAGGTGGATTCTGAGGAGCTGGAGTTGACTGGTATGGCTGTAAGAGTCACATCCTCAGCCAATATGGCAGATTCCAAGGAACAGGAATCAACCAAGGATGAGGTTGCAGTGCCCATGCCCTTGACTCAAGTAGCATTTACTAAGGAGCTTGAAATCACTGAAAGTGTACTACTTGATCCATCATTGCCAAATGTTGGAAGCAGTGAACACCCAGAAGCAATTTCTGAAATTCCAACATCACTCTCAAAATCTGCTTTGAAAAACTTGGCAAAGCAAGAACGGTATAAAGAACTGAAGCAACAGCGGAAAGCTCTTGAAAAAATGAAACGACACCAGGAAACTGAGAGGAAGCGACAGGAATGGGTGCAAAAGCTGGCTGGGCTCTCTGAAGAAGAAATTGAAAAGGCAAAGCAGGAGAAGATGGAGCTCCGAACAGCTCGCAAAGATGAGCGGAAAGAAAGACGGGAGAAGCTTACACAGGCCCTTGAAACTGGCCAAAACATCGTAATTGACCTTGAATTTGGTCAAATGATGAAACCCAATGAAATTTCAAGCTTGTTGCAACAAGTATGTTCATGGCATCCTGATTTTTGAAGCTCTGAATTTTTTCATTGAGGGTTCAGTTTGAATTCATAGTGAATCTCTAAAAGCTAATCTGAACTGGTCATTTCTGAATTCCAGAATGATTAAGGTGATTCTTGCCTCACAGGTTTGGGGTCCATGGTCCTCTTTGAACCAGTTTTGTATATCATGAGTTGTTGTTGCCACCAGGGATTGACTTTTTCTTTGAACTTGGGACTATTTCCAGGTGATGTACTCATATGCAGCAAATGGACGGGCAGAAGCACCATGTCGACTTTCATTAACTGGGTGTACTGGTGATATCCATACACAACTGGAGAAGATATCAGGATTCAATAATTGGCTGCTTCACAAGCAGGAACGGTCATATTTGAGTGTGTTTGAAGATCGGAAGGAGGATCTGGTATATCTTACGGCCGATTCTGAGAACATCCTTGAAAGGCTTGATCCATCCAAGATTTACATAGTGGGTGGATTAGTTGACCGCAACCGGTGGAAGGGGGTGACTCTTGAGAAAGCCAAAAGTCAAGGCATCCAAACTGCCAAGCTTCCCATTGGTGAACATATGAAAATGCTTAGCTCTCAGGTATTTGAAATTTAAAAAATTCCTTCCACCCATCCCAACACCACATCTTGAGGGGGCAAAACTGTTTTGAAGTGTCAAAAGGTTCACAGCAGATTTGTGAGTATTTCATATCATGCAGCAAGCATCATATGCTTGTTATAATTGCATTATTTGAAGTTTTTATTCTGAAACTTTACAAACTCTTCTGTCTTATTATCGTGTTCCATTTACAAGAATATTTGCTTTCTTCTTTATCATGTGTCCGGAAAAATGATTGGGAGATTTCAGTTCCCTAAATTAGACCATTCTGTGTGTTTCTTTGTTTTTGTAGGTGTTGACAGTCAACCAGGTTGTGGAAATAATGTTACGTTTTGCGGAACTTGGGGATTGGTCAAAAGCATTATTTGCAGTGATTCCACCACGGAAACGGGCTGCTAAGGAGGTGCTTGAGAGTGTGGCAAAGCAGACCCGCATTTCCCCTGAACAGATATCTCAAAATGGTGAACAGGCCATGGATGCCATGTCAGAAGTGGGTGATGATTTTGTACTAGTAGATTTGGTGAAGGACATTGGCAGTGCAGAGTCAAATGTGGGTAAAGAGATTGCACAGTCATAACTAGACTGCCTTTACTCATATTACTTTAGAGTCTCTTTATATTCCTTTCCTGAATGCCAGAACTCTGGAATCTGTATTTTGAGACAGTTTTGTGCAAGATTTCTTTAGAACTTTATGGTGCTACCTAATCTGAACAACAATTGTGCTGCAATAACAATTGTCCCCTGAGATGGTTACCATTTTAGCCAACAAAGGTGAGGAACCAGCCCAGAAGTGCTTTTGTCTACACTCAATTGCTGACTGCAGGTTGAACTGTGTGATTCTAAACCTAGGAGAATATTCTATTAGGATCAGGTGAATGAAAATCAAGGATTGGCCTTCAGGAGCTTGTCATTCAGAGGCAGTTCAGACACATGCAAGGTGAAAGCAACTATGCAACCCATTTGCCTCAAAATTTCCTGAAAACCTGCCTTGCATTTGTTTTCCATTGAGGCTTTGTATGGTAATAGCCCAGAATTGCTTTGTCAATTAGCCTTAGCTGAATGTATCTCGTGCAGATCACAATGTCTATCAAGGAATAATAGGACTCACCATTGAGTGGGTCGTTGAGTGGTAGCTTCTGCATGAAGCATTAGTCATGAGTTTTTTGCTCCAATCCACCTTCTCCCACACTACTGCATGAAGCATTACTCATGAGTTTTTTTTCGCTCCAATACACCTTCTCCCACCTTCACACAGAACCAGGTAAGGTTCTTGTTCACCTTGTTCTTTGGGGAAACTCTGATCTGCAACTTCCATGTGTGCCTCATGCCTTGGATCCCAAACTTGATACTAGAGCTTAGATAACAATAATGTCCCATTGGACATGTGGGTTATGTAGATGTTCAAAAGATTGCATAAAAGTTAACTGTGCAACAACACACTATGCCATTCAAGAAAATCATGACATGTCCTACAATGAACCAATTGAGACATAATGCTCTAAGTGCAAGTGGACCACCACATAGGTCTCCAAGTTCTCCAAGATTATGGCTGTAATATTATTTTTTGTAGCATCCTGTTCCAAGGTTAGAAAAGTTGGTACATCTTTAATTCTTCATGATATGAATATGCATGTTGAACCATTGCTGGTTACTATCATTGTGACCAGTGTTGGCTGTTTATTTATTCTGCAAGGTGAAACCCTAATACTTGTGTAAGCATGGTTCTGTTTCTTCTTCTTTTGTTTCCATTTTCTGGCAAGGACATGCTAGAATTGTGGATCTGATCTGATTTGATGTGATCCTGCTTCAGGCTTAAAATGGAGACTACAAACAGGAGTGTTGGGTCTGTGGAATTGTGACCTCAAAAGCAGCAGTTCAGGATTTGGAAGTGGCTGAGAATAAATTTGTCTCTCTCTTTTGATGCTCAAGGAAAAAAGGGTTTCAACTTTCCAATTCTAGGTTACTGTAGTTCTCAGCAGATGGGTCTACTATTATAGTCAACAGGAAGAACTCTGAATATAACCCCCACTGAAACAACTCCTAAACTCAGGCAAGGAATATCTCACATCATGGAACATGGGGGTTGACTAATAAAGCTTCAGCTGCTTAATATAACTTGTCAGAGACTGTTTTTTTGGAGAATGGTTGCATGAGGAGGAAAAAAACCCTCCTACTTTTTAGCTGCATTGAAAACACCCCTCGCAAAGATCTGAATTGGGAGATAGACACAGTAGTAACAACATCATTTCTCCAAAACATTCTTCAGCTCTGTTTGGCTTCATGCTACTGTTTGTCTTGTTTAGCTTTTGATGGAAACAAGCTGTGGTTCTTGGCTGACCTAGTTTGAGCTTAGTGACCATGTAAAATTTTGTTGTTACAATTGCAGATTTTGTATTAGGAGGTGAAGATAGAAGAATCCTGCCCTTGTTCTTCTCCTTCAATTGGCAAGCTCCATTCTGTGTTCTGCTTTTTTTTTGTTTTCTTAAAATGCAGTTTCAATCCATTTTCCTACTCTCAGTTTTCCCCTCAAATTTTTGGCCTTAAAAGAAAAGCCTTGGGTTTTTTGCACGACTTTGTATCCAATTTTTTGGCTTAGATAGGGGATAAGATATGAAGAAGTTAGCACTACTATTGGATTGTTGCAGGAATGAAAAGCCAGATCACCCATTCTGGCACTATGCATTTTGTGGGAATGAGAGAGTATTTGGAGTGGCAGCCGAGGACATGGAATGTGGGTATGACTCTAGAGGGAATTCTGTCCCTTGTATTCTTCTTCGGATGCAGGAACGTCTTTATCAAACTGGAGCCTTGAAGGTCTGCATGGTTTTCTGTAAGCCCCCTTTTTATTTTGGTCTTTGTTTCCACTGCCTGTCACAATGCACATCTATTTGGTTTTGTGCCTTCCTCAGGTGGATAGATCTCCAGTGTATTTTCCTTGATGTCTACCTGTGATATATTAGCATCCATTTGTTGGCATTTCTTTCCTTAGACACATGATCAGAGTGTGCAGATGTGCAGCCCTTGTCTCCAGATGTCTTCCTCTCATAGTGTAGATATCTACTCCAGTATTGCCCGTTTTGACTCTCCACAATACCCATCAGGCAGTTCTTGTTAGCTTTTAACTTCTAGTTTCTGACCATTTTCTAAGAGCAGAAAAGCCTCCCTTTTTCTCTTCTTGATCCCGCAGGTGGAAGGTATATTTAGAATCAATCCAGAGATTACTCTTGAGGAAAGTATACGGGATCAACTCAAAAGGGGGATTGTACCTGCAAATGTCGATTGCCATTGCCTTGCGGGTCTCATCAAGGTGCTTACTAGAGTTTGGTTTTTTGCTTGCTCTATTGAGTTCAATGGTGAATGGTTGTTGTCAGTAAGGTGTCTTCCAACCAGTGCCACATTCCATGTGAATGATAGTTTCTCTGTCTTGGAATTGTCAACAAGATGGTAGGGTTAGGATATGTAAAATCTAGAACCACAAGTGCAGAACCACACAAATTTCTATCAAGTTTCCGGATATAGAACTGAGAAGTTCTAATAACTCTTTAAATGCAGGCATGGTTCCGTGAGCTTCCAGAAGCCATACTGGATGTATTGACACCAGAGCAAGTGGCAGATTGCCAGAATGAAGAAGATTGTATCGCCCTTTTGAAACTATTGCCACCCATGAAAGCTTCTCTGCTTGATTGGGCTGTAAATCTGATGACTGATGTCACCCAAGAAAAACACATGAATATGATGAATGCACGGAACATTGCCATGGTTTTTGCTCCCAACATGACCCAGGTTTGTTCTTTTTTTGGCATCCTGAAGTGCAGACTGCCATGTCTAAATGCCGCTTGCAACCCCATAACTTTGTGCAAGATTTGATTATTTTATATTCATTTGTGGAAGTTTGATCATAGCAAGTGTGACAGGCAATGAGGTAGTGATTCCAGTTTTACTCTTGTACATCTGTGCTTCAATGTTCAGGTTTCCTTTCAACCAACTTTCTGAGTTCTTCCTCTAAATGATACCAGGTTGATGATGTATGTCACTGTTTTGTTCAGGTGGGAGATGCAATGACAGCATTATTGCATGTAGTTGAAGTGATGAAATTCCTTGAAATGCTAATTTTAAGGAATTTGAGGAAGCGGGTAGAGGTGGCTGCATCAGATTTGCAACAAGCTAATTCATTGGACTTTGAAGTTGGACCTCACATTCTCAAGGATGCAGAAATTCCAGAGGGTGACTGTGGGGGAGTTGTGCTGCTTGATGGTCTAGAGCGCCAAAGTTCAGGACCAATTGACAACAATCCCTTGATGGATTTTGAGTATTATAATTCCAACAACCCGACTGTTGTAGTCAAGAAGCACAGCCGAAGGAGAAGGGCGAAAAAGGGGAGGGTGCATCAAAATGGCACCGATACTGACAATGGCAATGTGGAGTCATGGTATACATAGAAAATCTCTCCATGGCAACTCTTTTCCCAATTTCTACTATCGGAATGACAAAATTTTCTGGAGATTATCATGAAGATATCTTTGCTCCAGAGTCACTCCAGATCAATCAGAGAGGGCGAAAAAGCTTATAAGAGGATTGAGCTTCTCTCTTCTTGGGTAGGGTTGTAGCAAAGCAAGGAAATGTTTTGGTGGCAATTGTAGGTTGTAGATTAGGAAGCAAATGTCAAGCAAGAAGGATCAAAGGTCAAGATTGTTGTATTTTTGAAATCACCCATGTGCAATTGGCTTGTTGTTAAGATTGTCTACCCTTATGGTTCACATGTGACAAGATGTAGTTCTGTAGATGGTGGGTGCATGGGCAAAATTTAGCATTTGAGAATTCAACTTTGGCACATTCTAAAACATGGAACTTCTTAGTCCATTAAGTTTGGGAGAAGTTTGAACCTTTTTTTGGGTGTCTCACCATTTGTACATATGTTAAACATTATCTAGTTAAACTCAAAAGACTTTACGCATTACTCCCTACCTCCATCATCCCTTAAAGGTCCATCCATTAGTGTTTTGATTCTTTAGCCTTTTGCTTCCCTTTGGTTATGCTTTTAGTACCACAACTTGTGTTTATGAGTTTTAGTTTGTTAGCTTGAAGTGATTGGGAAATGAGACATAATAGTGTTGGAGATAGTTGGTGATCAAGCTTTAGTCATGGCGGGAAAAAGGCATTTTGCAAACCCTAAGAAGGTCCCATTGTACGTGACATTCTCGATTCTTCTTGGTATTTACATATGTCCAAAAGGCATGTATCAAAGGAGCTAATTCATTTTGGGATATCAATTCATCACCAAGAAGTTGACCAAACCCTTCTCAAGTCCTTTGGGGGATAGTAAGTGGTTCGTGATGGATTCATAGTGCGTTTCCAAAGCAAAACAAAAGGATCCAAAACTACTCCAACAATATGTGAATATTTTAGGCAATTTGCATGTCATTTTACATATGTATGATTTCCAAAATGCATGTGTTGCAAAAGTATGTTACTATGCCACACTTGCACTTTGTGTCATATGCATGGGGGTCTTCATTCTTGGATTAAGAAGGGTTGTTTGATGAAAAAAAAAACTTAAATTTGTAAGGATTGGAACGAGGCCTCTACTATATTCAAATATGTTTAAAAGAGGTCCTCAAATCAATGAAGAATCAATGTGATAGTTTGAGGCCTACATACTTACCTTCTATTTTATCAAACTCTTTCTCCTTTGGAGGTATTTGTGTCAAATATGACATCTAGCAATCAATCCCATCAAAGTCCTTCAACATTAAAATTTTGGTAATCAATCTATTATATGAAAACTTGGTGCAAAAATGATCAAATTAGTGTTGTGTGTAAGTGTAAATCATTTACATTTACATGCCCAAATTTTTTATTTTTACATTGCTCATCATATATATATATTCTCTTATTAGAACCTGGTGGTTGGGGGAAAAAAATGGATTTATGAAATGAACACTAATAATCTTTAAATTTTAATTGAAGCTTCTTTTCAAAAATGTGACAAAGAGGTAATAGTGGTAAAAGGGATGAAGGTTTATTAAAGTAATAATGTCTTCTCCCCCTTTTTATTTCTCTTGTAAATTCTGATATGGTTTTCAATTTTCATCATTACTTGTGTCAATTTCAATTTTGATTTTATTATTTAACATTTTAATGCATGTTTTCATGTTATTTCTTGAAAAGGTATTGAAATAATACTTTTTTGAATAATAATTTTTTGGATTACCAAAACACACACACACACACACACACACACATATATGAATTAATTGAAACCATAAACTCTAGATGAATCCAAAAGAAGTTACACAAGATGGTGTAAGTGATTGTTGCATGCCCTTACATAGTGTTGTCTACGTGTTTTTGACCATGTAAGTGTAAGAGCACATAATATAAATTAGTTGTGAGTGCATCCCAAAACTCAATTTTTTTTCCCTACCATTTCTACTAACCTTTCAAATTTTATTTTATTTTTAATGTTTCACAAATAAAAGTTATATTACCAACATAAATTTATGAAAATATTTTCCTTTAATCACTAATAATTGCATACAATATAATATAAGATCACACTTTTGGGCAAAGGATTTGGGACAAAATATGGTGCAATTGGTGAATGTCATTTTATTTTATTTTTTGAAGAACAATTACAAACCCAACCTAACAAGTCATTGGCATTCCCAATGGCAAAAGACCAACAAGACTTCCACCTACACACAAATGGGCTTTGAGGTGCCTAGGTCTTAAACAAAGGCTTTACCATAGAACTATCACATTGGTGTAGTTGGGGGATATTTTGATTGCACATTTTTGGGTGTGTGATGCCTCACCTCATTGCTTGAATAATATTTTCATTTCTAACTTTATGCATCACCATTTTTGGCCCAAGCTTTTACAAGAGCTTGGGTATCTATTGTGATTCATGTTACATAATTTGGGCTTTGCACTATTATTCACAATTACCAATAATAAAATGATGAAAAAATGAGTTGATTATGTGAAAATTAAGTTACATTTGAATTGAAATTCAATTGAAAAAAAATGGGATGCAAATTGATGCACAAAATATTGAAAACATGTTTGTCATTTCCATCATTCATGACTATGGTGTTGGGAAAAAATAACTTCGAAAAAAAACCTTCCCATTTCATTCAAAATTTGTTTTAAATTGAAATTTATTTTCATAAGATGAAATTACAAATGTATCTTCAACTTGTTTATCTTATACCAATTTTGATGTTACCATTGGGATTTAATTAGTTGTTTTTCATCCTAAATTTTTTTTTTTTTTTTTTTGTCTTTGCATTCGGCCACTTTGATTGGCCCATCACCAAATTTGTTTGAAACTTTGGGCATTGTACTGTTCAAAATTGATTTGAAATTCTAAAATCTATCAAGATTTAAATCATATTTTATTTGGCAAAGATGACAAAAATCAATTCTATGTTTCAATTTTGTACCATTAATATAGTTTTACATGTAGAGTAAATATCTAAGGACTAGGTTTTATTGAAGTTGGGTTAGCCTTTAAGTCATGTAAGGTAAAACCCTAAGGAGTGAGTTTTATTGGAATTGAACCTACCCTTGGTCAATGTTTGGTAAAATTTTAAGGGGTGGTCTTATTGAAGCATGAAGAAGAGTTAAGGGCAAGTTCAATTCTAATAAAACCCACCCTTAAAGGCTTTACACAACATAACAACACCATGTTTTTTTTAAAAATTTAATTTCTCATGATACTTGGCATGATGTAATATGAGAATTTTAAAAAAAATGATAGTGAATGTTTTGAAAAACATAAAGCCCATTGTTGTATTACACTTTGAAAACACCTTCATGTACATTGAAAACAAAATGCCAAAGTTTTTACAAGGTTTTGAAAATGAATTGATATATTTCATATTCAATTCAAAATGCATTCATTGGATGATTAATTGTTGTCGAAAACACACAATTTACCTTGTTCATATCCATTTTTCTTATCTATCAAAAGGACATAACATATTAATAAACAATGTTTTGTATAGTGTGAGTTCACAAAATCAAACCCACAAATTTAAAAATGAAAAACTCTTTGAAAGATCAACATTAAACATAGATTTAAGTTACTTGGTCATCACATTTCAAATAATACATGCCCCATAATCCAATACATTACAAACCTTGAATTATAGATCTTATTTAAAATTCCATAAATTCTTTTTTTTAATTCATCGAAATTGAATCTAAAATTTGAAAATTCATTAATTTAACTTAAAATCAAAACATACATAAGACTTAGATATTTCATTGAAGCAAGATTTTACAAATGTTGGGCAGTTCTCACTTTTTGTGAGAACCATTGGTTCTAGTTCATAAAATTATTTTAAAAACATGTCAAGTTTGAGAAATCATTTAAAATCTCAAAACTCTAAAAAAAAATCCAACCAATTTTTAATCAAATCAATTTTCATAAATTTTTGAACCAATGGTTTTCAAAAATGGTTTTCATAAAATTTATTGATTTTTTAAATTAAAAAATGAAAATGAAAATTACTTGCAAAAAATGATGAAAATGAATAAATTGAGATTTTTTAAATTTCAAATTTCATCCCATTCAAATTCACTTTCAAATTACTTTAAGTCCCTTTAAAAATGTTCATTCATTTCGATACATTAAAAAAAAACTGTTAATTTGAAACTATATTTTGTAATTATAAATAAATTACAATGAACATTCAAAACTTAAAATCTATTAATTGCATAAATGAAGTTGCACCCAACATTTAGTTACAAATGATGACACATCATGATGTTAGCACATTTCACATATATGATATACATGATTAACACATATATTCTTATTTATTGACTATCCTTATACAACTTGTAATTAATTTTGATTTTTGCAACTAACATATAAGCCGATTATTAATTGTAATAACATAATAATTTTGTTGTAATTTTGTAATTTTTTGTGAAAATATAAATTGAATTTTCATCATTTATTTTAAATGACTTACAATATCATCACATTGATCAATGGAAATATGCCACACAACATAATGTGTTTTAATGAAATTATGCCATGTGGCAAAATTTATGAGAATTAAACAAAATTTTGGTCAAAAATGAAATCAATATCTAGGTAGGTATATAGGTACCTATATATTTTGCCTATTTAAGTTGAAGAGGTCGGTAAGTTAAGGGGTATGAATAGAAATATTTTTATTTTATTTTGAGTTTAGCCTTTAAAGTTAAGCCTATATAATTAATCATTCTAAATGGCAAATGTTTTTTAACATGAAATTGTAAGACAAAACATTCTTGTTATATAATTTACAAGATGAAAATGAAAGACAAAACATATGGGATAAATTTTAGTTGCAACCTAATTTGCAACTTAGTAATTTAGTCACAAACTAAGTTGTAATTATAAAGTTTATTCCATATCCTTTTTTTTGTCCTTTTCAATTTTACAAATTATATAACTAATTAATTAATTAAATAACTAATTACCTACACACCTACCCATTTACCAACCTACATAATATATATTATTCCTTACTATTACTAATTAGTTAAAAATAATAATTCATTAACAACTATTAATGGATTAATAATAATTTACTAACTAATAATTAACTAACTAATTAATGACTTGTAAAATATTAATTAAAATTTAATAAATATAATTTATTAATTTATTTAATCACTATTAATTAATCAATTAATATTAACCAACTAATTAACTTACATCTATTAATTGTTATTACGTATTACATATAATATCTAATTAATAGGTAACCTTATCTACCTATTCACATAATTACCTACTTATTTACTTGCCTACTTACTTAGTTTATTTAGTCAACCCCATAATATATATAAAATGTATGTTTAATATGCTTTAAATACAACATAAATATATGACTTTATAAATATAGCCTTAATATATTAAAAAACACCCTAGTATATTTTAAAGGTATAATTACACCACACCAAGGTAATCAAGTTGTGATTATTTTGAAAATTAATTTGACATAAAAGCTTTTTCTTGAATGAAAAACCCAAAAAATGAGTCAACTTTGAAGAATGAAAAACCTATTAAATGCAAATTAATTGCATCATAGTTATAAGACAAATAATAGATTGAAAATGATGATGATTACTTATAGAAAAAGACAAAACATGATTGCAAATGACAATTATATAATCGCAAATTATATGTTTACATAATACAAGATTTCTTTTGATGATAAACTGTATTAGGTTGTAAGGATATGTGCAGTCAATTCTTGAGTCATTAACTAATTTTTGTTAACAAATATTAAAATTTCCAAGTTTTATTTGTTGGAAATGGCATCTCCTAAGGTTGGTGACTATGCTGACTAAAAAAAAAGCTTTTCAATTTCTATTTGTGAATCAACAATTCCCAATATTTGTCGAGCAAAAAAGTTAATAGTGATGAAAATGGATTCATGCATTTGCCACCATTGGAAAAGACATTTGATCTCCATAACCTCTATTGAAATCTCCTAAAAATCAATAGCTTTTTATGAACTAGTTATTTGATTGGTTCACTTATGTTGACAATTATCTCAAAAATATCCAAGTTATAGTTTTCATCAACTCTTTGATCTACATATCCAATTTCACAATTTGTCACATGAAGTGACGATAACATTTCCAAAAATGTAAGAATTTTCTTTTGTACTTTTCAACAATTGAAATGTTTTATTCATGATCAACAAATGAAAACATCAACAAAGATTCTTAAATCATGGATCTAACATTAACAAAAACATGTTATGAATTTTTCTTTCTTTGTATTTTCTTAGAAATAAAAGGAAAAAATCAAGAACACCACACACCTCCTTTTTAATGTTAGAAGCAAACAAAAGCATTAAGATCATCATCCATTAGTGAGTCTAAGGTTAAATTAATTCCAACTTCTTCTTTCAACTTCAAACTCATTGTGATGGTAGGGTTTAGGGCATCACTTAACAACCAATGACCATTGGATTGGTTTAGAACACAAGTAATAAAAATTAAAGACAAGTAATCAATAATTGTTTGAGAATTATGCCAAGTGAAAAAGAGTGGAACTCAACTAGAAACATGAATTTGAATAGTCTATGAGTTGTATGAAATAATAAGGCTTCTTAGAACAAGATTAGTTTGTTTGCAAACCTACAAAATATTTAAAAAAATAGAAATAAAAGAATACAAACCAATTTAAAATTAGAATATAAATTTTTTTGGTGAAAATTGCTTTGTTTTTACAAGGATATTTAATTTTCATGAACAAATTCTAAAATTAATACAGTCTTTGTTTCACTTTTGTTTACCTTTATTAAATTTGTTCACCAAGTTATGCACTTTTGTAAATTAGATTAGACATACTTAATGGAAACATATTTGAAAAATTTCCCAATTTTTTCTTTTATTATCCCATATTGACATGCTTTGAAAAATGCACGGCCAAAGCAAGTGCTTTGGAAGCTTGCTTCCAAACTAAAAAGTTCACAATTCACCATAGATGTAAGTTGAGGAGGAAAAAAAAACAAAAAGAAAAAAAATGTTGCAAAAAAAACTTTAGAACTAAATTAAACTTCAACACCCGTTAAAGAGATGAGCATCAAGGAAGTACCAATGTAAATGAGAAAAGCAACCAAGTGCAAAATAGTGAAATAACAAGGGTAAGTAAAAAAGGTACCTAAAATGACGATCATGCAAAGCACAAAGCAAATTGACAAATGTTTTCAAAGCATGTTGTAGTTGAAAGCAAAGGTGCAACAAAAAAACAACAAAACAAACAACAAAACAAGAAGGATGTAGCAAAGAAACACTAAATCAAGGGAACGATGAAACAAAGGAGTAGTGAAGCAAAGAAGAAATGAAGCAATAAAGGAAGTAATGAAAGGAGCAATGAAACAAAGGAGTAAATAAAAAAATTGAAAAAAAACACAATGGGGCCAAGCAAAAGCTCAACTTTGTTTATATTCAAAAGTGTAAGAACAAATGTGAAGCTTCTTCTTCACCATGCCATGTTGTTGTTGATGATGAATAATGGTGTCACCCAAAGCCTAAACCTAACACCTACCCAAATCCCAAACCCTTAAAACCTAAACCAAAACCCTAATTGAAAATAGATGTTGGTTTTCTTTTCATAGCCAATTAGGTTTTCATTTTTCAAGGCTTTTTTCATACCTTTCCAAGTTTTCACCCTATTGAACCCTAGTGAGAACTTTGTGATTAGGTTTTCATGGCGGGTATCACTATTGGTGGGTATCACTATTGGTGATATTTGTAAGTTTTCATTTTAGAGAACTAGCCTAAAACCCATTAAGGTTCTTAAAAAATAAATAAATAAAATAAATAAATAAATA
>Ga0116229_10007835_pt1 | contig 16766 bp, 15 predicted proteins | sample S1TSphgellanicum_3_FD_87313 | JGI IMG/M metagenome (GOLD analysis project Ga0116229, IMG submission 87313) | Host-associated microbial communities from peat moss isolated from Minnesota, USA - S1T2_Fc - Sphagnum magellanicum MG | ecosystem: Host-associated > Plants > Peat moss > Unclassified...
AGCGTGCCCTCGCTGCCGATGAACACTTCGCGCAGTGAATAACCTGCCACGTCCTTCACGCACTTGTTGCCGACGAACGTCACGTCGCCGTTCGGCAGCACGATCTCGAAGCCCATGACGTAATCCTTCGTCACGCCGTACTTCAGCCCGCGCAGTCCGCCGGAATTGCACGAGACGTTGCCGCCGATGCTGGAGATTTTCATCGAGCCGGGATCGGGCGGATAAAGCAGTCCCGCGCTGTTGGCCATGTCGAAAATCGTCTGCGTTGCGACACCCGGTTCGGCCAAAAGTGTCAGGTTCTTGCGATCGAGCTCCAGCACCTTGTCGAATTTTGCCAGGCAAAGAACGACGCTGCCCGCCGTCGGAATACTCCCGCCGGCCAGGCCCGTGCCGCTGCCGCGCGCGATGATCGGCGTGCGTGTTATATTAGCCCACTTAAGCACTCGCGAGACCTCGTCCGTCGTCGTCGCAAAAGCCACGGCCAGTGGCCGCTGTGAGAGCGCCGCCGTGCCGTCGAACGAGTAGGGGATGATGTCCTCGTCCTGGGTCAGCACGCGGTCCGGCGCGAGGATTTCCGAAAGTTTCTGGGAGATTTTTGTAAGATCAGGCACCGAAAGCGAGATTAGCACCAAGAGGAGGATGACTGTCGCGAAAAATCAACGGCTGGAATGCAGAGTGCTAAGGAAAAGTCCGCCCATACCGAGAGCTTGCCAAACCCCTGATGATTCGCTTGAGTCCGTTGCCCAAATTTATGACCCGATTTAAACTTTCCGTCTTGGTTGCGGTGCTGCTGCTGGCCGTTTTCGCGGCGAATCCCGCCGGGGCAACCGCGCTGGGCTCCAATCAGGTGATCAAGCTGCCGTCCGGTCATCTCGCGAAAATCCTCAGCATCTCGAAGATCGAATATTCGAAGGGCGTCATGGCCCTCATGGTGCGGTACGAGACGACGTTGTCGATGGACGCGGCCAAGGACGTCAGCGCGGAGGTCGACGAGGTCTGGAAGCTCGCGCAGAAAGACGCCGACCGCGCCGGATTCGCCGATGCCATCATCAGCTCCACGCAGACGGTGAAGGGCCTTCTCCTCACCACCAGCCGCGAAACCAATTTCATCTACGAAAAAGGCGCCGACGGCAAGTGGACGCGCCTGGATCGCGGCGGGTTTGTCGCGGCGGAGTAACGCACGCTCCCTTTTATCCGCCCACCGGGGTGGTTAAGGCGGAGCAATTCTGGTTTAACGGAATTACGGAATTTGCCAATTAACGGTTAGCTGATGGGTTTTTTAATACCCTTTATCCCAATTCCGTTAATTCCGAAAATTTAGTAATTCCGTTAAAATCCGCAGGCCTCCGCGCTACGGTAACATCGCGCCGTCCATTTCGCGCGTGACTAAGAATCCTGCGGTGCGTTGAATAATGGGTATGCACATCTTCGTCACCGGCGGCGCAGGCTACATTGGCAGCATCTGTTCCGAGGAACTGATCAACGCCGGCCACCAAGTCACCATTTTCGACAACCTCACCGAGGGCCATCGCAAGGCCGTCGACCCGCGCGCGACGTTCGTCGAGGGCGACCTCGCCAACCGCGACGTCATCATCAACTCGGTCAAGAACGCGAAGCCGGACGCGATCATGCACTTCGCCGCCAACGCGCTGGTGGGCGAGTCGATGACGAATCCGTCGAAGTATTTTCGCAACAACGTCGCCGCCGGCATCAACCTCGCCGACGCGGCCGTCGAGGGCGGCGTGAAGAAGTTCATCTTCTCCTCTACCTGCGCCACCTATGGCACGCCGGAAAAAGTGCCGATGGACGAGCGTCTGCCGCAGAAGCCGATCAATCCCTACGGCGAATCGAAGCTCATGTTCGAGAACGTGCTCAAGTGGTACAGCCAGATCCACGGGCTCGTCTGCGTGAACCTGCGCTACTTCAACGCCGCCGGCGCCAGCGCGCAGTTCGGCGAGGACCACCGCATCGAGACGCACCTCATTCCCAACGTCATCAAGGTCGCCCTCGGCCAGCGCGACCAGTGCGAAATCTACGGCGAGAAATACACCACGCCCGACGGCACGTGCATCCGCGACTTCATCCACATTCACGATCTCGCCGCCGCGCACATGCTCGCGCTCGGCCGCGAGCAAAGCGCCAACTACAACCTCGGCAGCGGCGAGGGCTTCTCGGTCAGGCAGGTCATCGACATCGTGCGCAAGGTCACGGGTCACCCGATTCCCGTTGTCGTGAAGGAGCCGCGCGCGGGCGATCCGCCGCGTCTCGTCGCCAGCTCGCACAAGATCCACAGCGAGCTCGGCTGGCGGCCCAAGCACAACAAGCTCCAATCCATCATCGAAAGCGCCTGGGCCTGGCACCAGAAGCACCCGAATGGCTATGGTGACTAAAGGGCAAAAGGATAGGGCAAAGGGCAAAAGGCTGTGAATTCACTCGGTCCCTTTGCCCTTAGACCTTGACCCTTTACCCTTATGAAGACCGTCTGCTGCTTCGGCGCGAGCCTCACTTCCGGCACGGTCAGTTTCAATTATCTTGAGCTATTGAGCGCGCGGCCGGCGTTGCGCGACTTCGAGTTCATCAATCACGGCGTCAACGGCGACCTCGCGTGGAACGGCTTGCAGCGGCTCGACAAGGTCGAGGACGACGACCCCGATTTCGTCACGATCATGATCGGCACGAACGACGTGAACGCCACGATGAGCGAGCGCAATTGGATCCGCTACAAGGCGTTCAACCACCTGCCCACGCGCCCGACGCTTGAGTGGTACGAGCAGAACCTGCGGGAAATCGTCACGCGCCTCAAGAAGGAGACCGGCGCGAAGCTTTGCCTGCTCTCGCTCGCGCCGATCGGCGAGGACCTCGCGCACGAGGCGAACAAGAAGGTCGAGCAGTACAACACCGCCATCCGCCGCGTCGCGCACGACGAGAATGTCGATTACCTCCCGCTGCACGAGGAGATGCTCGCCTACCTGCACGTGCACGAGGAAGACCGCGCCAAGCTCGGTCCCATGCTCGAGTACCGCGACGGCCTGCACAACACGGCGAACGCGCTCGGGCTGCACTCGACCGGCCTGTCGTGGGATGAAGTTTCCGCGCGCAACGGTCTCCTGCTGCTCACCGACACGCTGCACCTCAACAGCAAGGGCGCCAACATCGTCGCCGATCTCATCGAAGCCTGGCTGCTGAAATTCCCGCCGCCGGTGGGTGAGCCTTGGGCGTAGTCAGCGTCGGTGGTGGTCCGGGCTACTTGTTGCTTGGACCACCGGCGATGGCGAGCATTGTCAAAACCCGCCGCGTTCGCCACCATGGCTGTCCCGCGCATGAAACTCTTCTTTGTCGTCCTTGGCTGCCTGCTGGTGGTGGCCTTCATGGCTTGGATGACCGCCTCCATGCAGGCCATTGTCGATCATCGCGCGGAAATGAAGCGCGTGCAGCAGATCGCCCAGCAACAGCACCCCAACGCGCCGTGATTCCGCCTCGCCATACTTGACATCACCCCGCACCTCCGCAATCTTCCCTCCGCTCGCCCTATGGTCCACCACATCGTCCTCCTCACCACCAAGCCGGAAGTCATTCCCAGCAAGCTGGAGGACATCATGGTCGAGATGCGCATCCGCCTGCTGAAAATTCCCGAGGTGAACAACCTGCGCGTGGGCAAGCGCATCGACACCGCGAACAACCCGCACACCTGCTTCTTCTCCTTCGACGTGGAGAACATGGACAAGCTGACCTTCATCCTTGAGAACGCCGTCTACGTCCAGTTCGAGAAGCAAATCCTCGGCCCCTTCGTCACCACGGCGAAGGTCTTCGACTACGAGATGGAGCCGGGCAAGGACGTGCGGTACTCCTAGCCGCCGTGCGTCGTTGTGCGCTCCGCCGCATAACCATTTCGCGAAAGCTGCGTTCATTTAACAAGAAGTTTCCTCCCACCGGACCGAACAATTTGTGTCCGGTAGTGGAAACGTTTTCGTTTTCTGCTTAGACTCAAGAACATGTTTCCAGCGCCGACCCGCGGACTCACCGCTCGCTACGTGTTTGTCATGCTCGTCGTGGCGCTCCTCTCGGTGCTGGCGTTCCTCGCTTTGTATATCACCACCAGCCGCGGCGAGCGCATGCTCGGCTTCGTGAAGGTGTGCGATGACGAACGCACCCGCGCCATCCAGATCTCCTATTTTGCCACGCGCCTCAGCCAGCCCGGCTCCACGGCCGAGCACGATTTGGATCGGAAGCGCCTCGACCAGGAAACCACCGAGCTGCTCAACGAGGAAAAGGCGCTCGTCGCACCCGGCGGCGCTCTCGATCAAGTCAGTTCCATCGCCCCCGACGTCAAATATCTCTTCATCGGCGGCCAGGTCCATCTCCAGGACGGCCCGGAGACGAATCTCGACAAGGTCATCAGCGATTACGCCGGCCTCGCCCGCATCATCTCCGCCGTGCCGGAGGGCGACCTGCCCATCGACGACCAGGACATCGCCCGTCTCCAGACAGAAAGCGTGCACGACATCGTTGACGGCCTGAACCTGGCCGTGAACGGTCTGCGCGATACATGGGAGAAGCAGCGCATGCTCATCCTGTTCACCGAGGTCGGCATCTTCGGCGCGACGCTCCTCGCCCTCATCTTCACCGGCTTCTTCGTTTTCCGGCCGATGGTGAAGTTGATCGTCGCCGAGAACCAGGAGCTGGTCCTTTCCGAGCGCCGGCTCACCGCCGTCATCAACACCGTCGGCGAGGCCATTCTCTCCACCGACGAGGAGGGCAAAGTTCTCTCCATGAACAGCGAGGCCGCGCGCCTCTGGGAATATGATTTCAAGGACCTCGAGGGCCAGCCCATCGACCATCTCTTTTCCGTGCCCGGCTTCTTCCACGAGGCGAGCGAGCGTGCTTTCGGCGCCGGCGTCGACGATCCGCACACGCTGACCTACGTCGAGGCCGAGGCCATCTCGCGCCAGGGCCGCCGCTTTCCCGTCGATGTCGCGTTCGACCGCGCCGAGGTCGAGGGCCAGCTTCTCTACACCCTGGCCTGCCGCGACATCACCGAGCGCCGCGAGTATGAGACGAAGCTCGTCGAGGCCAAGGACATGGCCGAGGCCGGCAACCGCGCCAAGAGCGAGTTCCTCGCCAACATGAGCCACGAGATCCGCACGCCCATGAACGGCGTCATCGGCATGACCGGCCTGCTGCTCGAGACCGAGCTCAATCCCACGCAGCATGAGTACGTCGAGACGCTGCGCACCAGTGGTGAATCGCTCCTCGCCATCATCAACGACATCCTCGACTTCTCCAAGATCGAGGCCGGCCAGCTCAAGCTCAGCGAGTACCCTTTTGACCTGCGCTCGTGCGTGCAGGAGGCGCTCGACCTCATCGCGCCCAAGGCGCGCGAGAAGCATCTCGACCTCGTCCACATCGTTCACGACGACCTGCCGACCAGCCTCATCGGCGACAACCAGCGTCTGCGCCAGGTGCTGCTCAACCTCGTGGGCAACGCCATCAAGTTCACCGAGCGCGGCGAGGTTTCGCTCGAGGTCACCGGCCAGGCCGTCCCGCCGCTGGAGGAAAGCGTCCCGCCCGGCGAGGGCGCCGCCGCCGAGCAGCGCGATCTCTGGGAAATCGGTTTCGCGATCAAGGACACCGGCATGGGTATCCCGCACGACAAGATGGAGCTTCTCTTCAAGGCCTTCAGCCAGGTCGATGCCGCCGCCACGCGCACCCACGGCGGCACGGGCCTCGGCCTCGTCATCTGCGAGCGGCTGGTGCATCTCATGGGCGGCACGATTTCCGTCAGCAGCGAAGTCGGCAAGGGCTCGACCTTCATGTTCACCATTCGCGCGCCCTCCTCCGGCACGCGGCCGAAGGAACAGGCCGACGAGACGCTGCAGGGCAAGCGCCTCCTCGTCGTCGACGACAACGAGACCAATCTTTCCATCCTCGCGCTCCACACCCAGCGCTGGGGCATGGAAGTCACCGCCGCCAGTTCCGGCGACGAAGCCCTCGCGCGCCTGCGGGAGGGCCAGGAATTCGACGTCGCCATCCTCGACTTCATGATGCCCGGCATGGATGGCCTCGCCCTGGCCGAGCACATGCGCGAGTTCGAGCACGCGAAGAAAATGCCGATCATCCTGCTCAGCTCCGGCGATCCCGAGATCGATCCCGCACGGTGGCAGGTCGGCTACTTCAGCGTCCTGCCCAAGCCGTGGAAATCGGCCGCGCTGCTGCGCGAATTGCAACGCGTGCTTGCGCCCGTCAACGCCCCGCCACTGCCGCCGGTCCAAGCGCAAGCGCAGCGCATCCTCGAGCCCACTTCCGCCCTCGAGAACCCGGTGAAAATCCTCGTCGTCGAGGACAACCCGACCAACCTGCAGGTGGTCATCACCGTGCTCAACGCCCTCGGCTACGAGCCGGACACCGCCGTCAACGGCCAGAAGGGCATCGAGCTCGCCGAGGCCAACGGCTACGACCTCATCCTGCTCGACGTGCAACTCCCCGACATCGACGGCTGGAGCGTCGCGCGCCACCTGCGCCAGTACGTGCGCGACAAGAAACTCACCATCGTCGCCATCACCGCCAACGTCACGCCGGAAGACCGCCAGGCCTGCTTCGACGCCGGCATGGACGACTTCGTCATGAAGCCCTTCAAGATCAGCACGCTCAAGGACGTCATCCTCAAGTACGCCCGCAACGTCCAGGATGAACTCCCATTGGGTAGCCCGTGACCTCCGGGCACGGGGCTCGTTGATATCCGCGTTAACTAAACTCGAACGCGGTCACCATCTCGCCCCGTGCCCGGAGGTCACGGGCTACCGTTTCTCTCGCCGCCGAGCGTCTAATCCCCCTAAAATAATCTTTCCCGGCGCGGGCCATCCCCTAAGCTGCGTCCTTTGCCGAAATAGGACCATGCCCGCGTCACCCATCCACGATCTGTCGCGTCTCTGCCTTCACACCGTGACCACCAAGCCCTGGCCGCTGGCCACTGCGGCGCGGAAGTACGCCGCCGCCGGCATCAAGGGCATCACGATCTGGCGCGATGCCGCGCAGGCGCACCCCGACGGCATCAAGGCAGCGGGCCAACTCTGCCGCGATGAAGGCCTCGAGATCGTCTCCTACGTCCGCGGCGGATTCTTCGCGTCGTTGGATGCGACCAAGCGCCAGGAAGCGATCGACGACAACCTGCGCATGATTGACGAGGCCGCCGCGCTCGGCACCAAGCTCATCGTCATGGTCTGCGGCGCCGCGCCCGGCCAGTCGCTCTTCGCCTCGCGCGCGCAAATCGCCGACGGCTTCCGCGGCATCCTGCACCACGCGCGCGCCTGCGGCGTGAAGCTCGGCATCGAGCCGCTGCACCCGATGTACGCCGACTCGCGCAGCGCCGTCAACACCATGCGCCAGGCCATCGACATGTCGGTCGGCCTTGCCGATGACCATCTCGGCGTCACCGTCGACGTTTTCCACATCTGGTGGGACGACCATCTCAAGGCCGACATCGCCCGCTGCGGCCGCGAGAAAAAACTTTTCTCCTTCCACATATGCGACTGGAAAAACCAGCCGAGCGACATGCTCAACGACCGCGGCCTCATGGGCGAAGGCGTCATCAACGTCCCCGAACTCCGCGGCTGGGCCGAGGACGCCGGCTTCCAGGGCTTCCACGAAGTCGAAATTTTCTCCAACCGCTACTGGGCCATGGACCAGGACGAGTACCTCAAGCTCATCATCGAAGCCTACCGCACGAAGTCGTAAATCTGTCGTCCCATTTTATCATCACCTAAGCAGTACCAACTAATGAAAGAACACAAAGTCGGCATCATCATGAATGGCGTCACGGGACGCATGGGCACCAACCAGCACCTCATCCGCTCGATCGACGCGATCATCAAGCAGGGCGGCGTCCGCGTCAGCGCGGAAGAAACGATCATGCCCGACCCCATCCTCGTCGGCCGCAGCGAATCCAAGCTGAAGGAACTCTGCGCCAAGACCTCGGTGAAGAAGTACACCACCGACCTCAACAAGGTCCTCGCCGATCCCGCCTACTCGGTTTATTTCGACGCGCAGACCACCGGCCGCCGCGCCGAGGCCGTCCGCGCCGCGGTGAAGGCCGGCAAGCACATCTATTGCGAGAAGCCCACCGCGGTTGACTCCAAGACCGCCGTCGAGCTCTACGAAATCTGCAAAAAGGCCGGCGTGAAGAACGGCGTCGTGCAGGACAAGCTCTGGCTCCCCGGCCTGCTCAAGCTCCAGCGTCTCAAGGAACAGGGCTTCTTCGGCAAAATCCTCAGCGTGCGTGGCGAGTTCGGCTACTGGGTTTTTGAAGGCACCAACGTCAAGCCCCAGCGCCCGAGCTGGAACTACCGCAAGGAAGATGACGGCGGCATCATTGTCGACATGCTCTGCCACTGGCGCTACGTGCTGGATAATCTTTTCGGCGAAGTGAAGGCCGTGTCGTGCATCGGCGCCACGCACATTCCCGAGCGCGTCGACGAGGACGGCAAGACCTACAAATGCACCGCCGACGATTCCGCCTACGCCACCTTCGAGCTCGCGGACGGCGTCATCGCCCACTTCAACTCGTCGTGGACCGTTCGCGTCCGCCGCGATGACCTGCTCACGCTGCAAGTCGACGGCACGCACGGCAGCGCCGTCGCCGGCCTGCGCGAATGCTGGATCCAGCACTACGGCAACACGCCGCGCCCGACCTGGAATCCCGACGTCGCCCAGCCGATCAATTTCTTCGACGGCTGGAGCAAAGTGCCCGAGCAGGAATCCTACGACAACGCCTTCAAGGTGCAGTGGGAGCTCTTCCTCCGCCACATCGCGCTCAACGAACCCTTCCGCTGGTCGCTCCTCGACGGCGCCAAGGGCGTCCAACTCGCCGAACTCGGCATCGAGTCCTGGAACGAGCGCAAGTGGATCAACGTGCCGAAGCTCTAAGGTAGCCGTCGCACTCCGTGCGATGGGGTTATTGGAGGGACGGGCTCCCGCCCATCCGCCTGAATCTAGGCGCGCAGTGTTTGCAACTGCGCCTGGCTCGCGGTCGCCGCCGGCTTCTCCGGCGGCTCATCCACCCCGGCCTTGCGCACATAGAGATTCACTTCCATCCCCAGGAAATCCCGCGCGAACCCGAAATAGGTTCCCGAGATGGGAGGCGCGTGCTCCGGATGCCGCGTCATCGCGGTGGGCACATATTGCGCGTCGACCAAAATCCCCCAGCTTGGATCAAACCCGAGCCAGCCGGCGCCCGGCAGGTAAACTTCCGCCCAGCCGTGCATCGACATGCGTCCATCGATCTCGGAATGGTACATGTAACCGCTGACAAAACGCGAAGCCAGGCCCAGGTGACGGCATGCCTCGATGAACAGGGTGGCGAAGTCGCGGCATGAGCCGCTGCCCAGCTCCAGCGTTTCCGCCGGCGATTGCACCCCGCGCCTTTCCCGCCGCTGATATTTGGTGCGCCCATAGATCACCGCATTCAACTCCTGCAGCAGGCCCACCGTCTCGCGGCGCCGGCCCGGATGCCAGATCGGGTGCAGCCACGCCCGCAGCGTCTCGGCGTCGCGCGGGTAGAGCGGCTGCATCAGGGCCGCCAGTTCCTGGCGCGTGCCGTCGTCGTACTCGAAGGGATATTCCGCTACCTCCGGATCGAGCACAAAATTGAACGGATTCTGCTCGGCAACTTCCACGAAGGCTTCCATATCGATGACAAGCTCGGTCGAGGGCACGGGCAGTTCCAGCAGGCCCACATGATTGTCCTGCGTGTCGCGCACCCAGCGCAGTTGGTGCGTGGGCGAGACGGTCACCTCAAACCTGTCCAGCTTCAGCCCCGGTTCCTCCCGCGGCCGAAACATCAGGCGGTGCGGGCTGAAGGGCACCGGCTTTGCGTAGCGGTAACGGGTGTGATGATGAATGTGCAGCCGCATGCCCGTTGCACAGCAGGTCTTACACCATGCGAAGGAACGGCGTACCGTCGAGACGCTTGGATAAATCGATCGGCTCGTCGAGATGCGCCGTGGCCGGATTGACCTGATACGACCACACCTGGATCGACGCCAGCCGCGCATCTCCGAACGTCATGGCAAACGCGCAGTCGGCCGCGTCGAGCCCGTGGGCGATCTTCACCCGTCCCACGCGCGGCACGTTGTAGCGCGCGTCGAAGACGCACCATTCCCCGTCCAGGTAAACCTCGGTGTAGGCGTGGAAATCCATCGGCGTTCCCGGGTCCCACACGCCGATGTCGGGCAGGTGCCCCGTCACGTACCGGGCGGGAATGTTCACCGCCCGGCACAGCGCGATGGCCACATGCGCGAAGTCGCGGCAGACGCCGTAGCCGCGAGCCATGATTTCCGAGGCGGAAATATCGGAGCGGCCCGACCCGGTCACGTAGCGGATGTTATGGTGCACCCAGTTGTTGATCGCGATCACGCGATCAAGGCCGCTGACGATCCAGCCGAACTGCGACGAGGCGAAAGCCTGGAGCTTGTCCGAATCGCAGTAGCGGCTCGGCAACAGGCAGCGCAGCGCCTCGGCCGGGAGATTCACGATTGGGGTGGAAAACGTGTGCCGGTTCCAGTCGTCGGTTTCCCGCGGCACGCCGATCAGCGCATCATCCGTGATCACCGTGCGGCCGGACGGCAACTCCCATTGGTTGATCGTGTTGCCCCACGAGTCGCGAGACTCGCCCAGGGGGATAAGAGGATCCACCGTCAACCGGTCGGCAAAAAGCGCCTGCCGGTGGTTCACCCGCGGCCGCACCATCAGCACAATCGGCGTCGGATTGATGCCCTCATAAACCAGGCGGCAGCCCACGCGAACGATCAGATGAGCCGGGTGCATGGTTCCTGTTCAGGCGATCCCAGAAACTTCCGCGAAAGAAGGTCAGTCGCGGAGGTCAGTAAAATCGCGCAAAAGATTCGGGCCAATAAAACGGGTGAGACACCCATCCAGAGCGGACTCATCGCTTGCAACAAGATCGCAATCAGCAGCGAGGTCGCCGTGTTGAAAAGAGGAGGAAGCGCCTTGGTCATACTCCCTCTCTCGCTAGAGAGATACCAACTTGCGTGAATTCGCGTAAGGCCCTGCGCCGTCAGTAGAAATAAATTATCTGCACCTTCCGCCGCTGCCCTGATTATTTCAAAATGCACGCCTCGCTGGCGCGCACCCGTGCGCGAAGCGGACGGCGGTGCCTTGGCGCATCGAAAGCTGGGCGGACCTAGAATTTAATATCGAAAAACCGCAGCTCCGGCTGATTCGTCGCGGCGCGGTTCAGCATCACGGCGAGCTCGCGTGCGTGATAATCGCCCCACATGGAGGCCTCGCCGCAGGGCACCTTGTGGTCGAGCGGAATGTAGTCCCACCCGTTCGGCCGGTGGTAAACCGAGTGCAGCAGCAGGCCCTCGTGCTCCGGGTCACCGGAAAGATACGGCTCCTGGAAAAGCGTCTGCGCGACGGTGAGACCTGCCTGGTAATAACGCTCGCCCTGCTCCGCGTTGCCGTGCCGCAGGTGGAACGAGCCGAGCCGCAACAAGCCCTGCGCCGCGATCGCCGCCGCGCTGCTGTCCACCGGCTCGTGGTCGTTGAACGGCTCGGCCGGCCGGTCGAGGTAATCGCCCAGCTTCGCCAGGCCCGGCACGCCGGTGTCCCAGTAGGGAACGCCATCGGTCGGCGTGTGCTCGAGGTAAAAATCGGCGACCGCCTCCGCCACGCGCAGGAATTTCGCGATCACGACGATCTTCCCGCCGTACGGCTCCAGCTCCGCATCGGGCAGGCTCTCGAGGAATTCGATCTGCTCCGGGTAGCCGCATAAGATCCACGCGAGGCCGCGCGTCCACGTCGTAAACGGCGAGTAACCCTGCTGGCTGTTGGGGCAGCGATACGCGCCATCGTTCACGTTGAAGATCGACTCATGCGCGGTGCGCCCGCGCACGTCGTAAAAATCGCGGCCCTCGCCGTAGTAGACCGCGTATTTGGCCGTGGTGTCCGCGTGCTGCAGCAGCCGCTCCAGCAGCGAATGCGGCCGGTCCATCTCGCCCATCAGCCGGTGGCCGAGGAGATGGCTCAACGCCAGCGCGCGCAGCGAACGGATCGTGTCCGCGAAGAGCGAGTGGGGCCCGTTGAACGAGTAAATGTAGCCGGCGTCCGCCGAAAGCGACGTCCAGCGCGCGGCCTGCACCGCGCCGGTCGACTTCAGCGCGAGCTCGTAGAAATTTTTCTCCCACGGATTGTACGGAATCATTTTCGCCGCCATCAGCCGCAGCAAATTGCCGTAGGTGCTCACGTTGTTGAAGCCGTGATCGTGCACGCCGATGTGCGTCACGTGCGACGCCATGTAATCGATCGTGCTGCGCCGCCCCAGGTCGAGGAACGACTCGTCGCGCGTCACCTCGAACTGGTAAAGCGCCGCGCCGAACTGAAACCCCTGCGTCCATTCCGTCCATCCGCGCGAAGTGTACTCGCCCTTCACCGTGAACACCGGCGTGCCCTTCGCCGCGTCCCACCGCTTTTGCAAATGATTGATCTTCGCCCCCGAAAGCGTGAACAACCGCTGGATCGCCGGGAACAAATACTCCGGCGTAATTTCAAAATTGATGTTGATCATAATTTTCTCGTGAGGGTCGGCCCTGAATTCTTGCTTTCTACGGATGAAATCCAATCTTCTTGCGCGGCGGTTCCGGCGGCGGCGCCAACAGCGGCTTGATCACCGCAAAAAGTTTTACCAGCGCCTGGTCGTGCGTCATCACCGTCTTCTCAATTTCCGCCAACCGCCGCGTCAACGCCTGCGTCGTCATGAACTCCGGCCGCAAGCGCACAAACGCCTCGATCAACGCGACGCTCATCTTGACCGCCTTCGGACTATTGAGAACATTGGCCGCCATCAATGCGCCGTGCTCGGTGAAGACGTAGGGGAGTTTGCGTCGCCCGCCGCGGCCTTTTGATGTCACAGTTTGTGATATCAAAAGCGTAAACTCCTGTCGTTCCAATTGAAACATGAACGATCCAGGGAATCGCTCACGATTTCGTTTCATAGCTTGATTGAAAACTGTCGTCGAAACGCCATAGAGCAGCGCCAAATCCGAATCGAGGATGACTCTGGTCTCCCGGACCGTAAGAATCATCCGGCCCAAATCGTGAACAGCTTCAGAAGGCGACATATTACTCGCGGGATGCGGTCACAAATTGTGATCTCAAACATGTAACCGCCTGTTGTTGCAGCCAAATCATCATGCCTTTTCCTCCTCGGTCCTTTGCAGTCCTCCGCGCGAAACCTCAGTTTAAAGCCGGCGCAAATGGAATCCGCCGTCGACATTGATCACGTCGCCGGTGGAGAACGGGAAGTTGCCTTCCAGCACGCCCTTCACCGCGAGGCCGACGTCCTGCGGCGTGCCCCAGCGCTTCTGCGGGACGAGCCCCTCGGCGAGCAGCTTGTCGTACTTCTCCTTCACGCCTGAGGTCATGTCCGTGGCCATGATGCCGGGCCGGATTTCCAGTACCTGCACGCCCGCGTCGGCGAGGCGCACGGCCCAAAGTTGGTTCACCATCGCCAGCGCGGCCTTCGAAATGCAGTACTCGCCGCGATTTACCGACGCCGTATTCGCCGAGATCGACGTCACGAAGAGCAGCTTGTAGCCGCCCTTAAGCCGGCACTGGCCGGGATGCGCCAGCCAGTAGCGCGCCGCCAGCTGCGAGAGAAAGTACGGCCCCTTCAGGTTGATGCCGATCACCTCGTCGAAGATTTCCTCCGTCGCCTCGGTGATGTCCGCGCGAATGCGCGGCGCGATGCCGGCGTTGTTGACCAGCGCATCGAGATGGCCGTACGCCGCCAGCGTCTCGTCGAAAATCTTCTGCCGGTCCGCCGCCAGGCCGATGTTGCCGCCGACGAGCGCGAACTTCTGCGCCTTCGCGGGCGCAAGCTTCGCGCAGGCTTCCGCTGTTGCCTTGGCCGCTTCCTTGTTCGCCGCGTAGTGAATCGCCACAGAAAAACCAGCGCTGGCCAGGGTCTCGGCCACGCCTCGGCCCAAACCGCGGGAAGAACCGGTAACCAACGCAACAGGAGGGGCGGAATCGGGCGAGCTCATAAGCGAAAAAACCGACTTTAGTTGGCCTTCCCGCTCTGTCGAATCATTTAGGCTTACTCCACCGCGAGCAGTTGCACCTCGCCCTCCTCGCCCGTCGCGGCGAGAAGCTTGCCGTTGGGCGACCACGCCACGCGCGTGACGCCGCTGGCGATCTTGGCGCGGCTGATCTGGTTCTCGCGCTGGGTCGGCGACCAGATCGCGAGGCTGCCGTCGCGCGCGCCCGAGGCGAGCCAGTCGCCCGCCGGCTGATAATGAAGCGCGCTGACCGGCTCCGTGTGGCCCTCCAGCAGCAGCGGCATGCGGCCCTCCGGCCCTTTGCCCGAGCAATCCCACACCGCGATGGACGGTCCGCCGCCCGTGGCAAGCCAGCGGCTGCCGCGATGCCACGCCAGTTGCCGCACCTTCGCCGGAAAGCCGCGCATGTGCATCTGCGCGTCGCTGTCGGTCTGCCAGACGTGGATGGTCGCGTCCTGGTTGCCAGTCATCAGCCATTTGCCCGAGGGACTGAAGGCCATGGCGAGGATCGGGTCCTTTGCCTCGAAGACCCGCTCGTCGCCGTCGGCCGGGTCATGCACGATGACCTCGGTGCTCGTGGCGAGGGCCAGCGTCGTCCCGCCCATGATCCACGCGAGATCGGTCACCGTCTTCCGCGGCTTGAGCGGTTCACCCGATGCGGCGCCCTGCTCGTTCCAAAGCGCGACTTGTTTTCCCGCGCCGACCGCGAGCAGATGGCCACGCTCGCCGATCGGCTTCGCGCTCCACGCGAGATGCTCGGCCCACATCGCGCCGGCCTCGTGCTCGGCGAGGACCTTGCCCGCGTCGGCGTCCCACAGCTTCCACTTGCCGTCGCGTCCCGCCGTGGCGAGCGCCTTGCTATCCGGCCGCCACGCGACCGCGTCGCAGCCGTCCTCGTGCGCCTGTTCCAAAACATGCAGCGCCTTGCCCGAGGCGACGTCGTAAATGGCGACCTGCCCGGAAACGGAACCGGCAGCGAGGCGCGCGCCATCCGGCGACCACGCAAGGCTCGTGTTGAAGTCTTCGAGCTTGCCGTGCCAGAGGAAGTTAATAGGGCGGAGACTCATCATTTAGGAGGATGAAGGATGCAAAAATAACCGTATCAGGCGTATCAGGCGTGGGAAATCATGGGAAAAAGCGTGTGGGGTGAAAGCGGACGACTCGAAATCGGCGGGTGACAACGGAGCTGGCAGCGAAGCATGGCCCCCATTATGGCGCAAAACGGGCGAAAAGCGGTAGCCTTGAAACGCCTAATTAACTTTCGTCGCCTAAAAAAAGAGGAGTTAAAGGCTCCCTAAGCCAGGCAGGACTTGAAGCCCTCGTTCAGCTCGGCGCGGTTGAGATTGCGGCCGATGAAGATGATCGCGTTCTCGCGCGGGTCGTTGCCCCACGGGCGGTCGGGTTTGCCGTCCATCAGCATGTGCACGCCCTGGAAAACGAAGCGCATGTCGCGGCCCTTCACGGCCAGCACGCCCTTCATGCGGAAAATGTCCTGCCCCTTGGTGCGCAGAAGCGTGCCGAGCCACTCGGAGAGCTTTTTCTCGTCCAGTTCGCCCTTTGCGCGAATGCCGACCGAGGTCACGTCCTCCGCGTGGTGATGATCGTGGTGCTCCTCGTCGTGCTCGTGATGATGATGACTTTCGTCCTCGCAGTTGGGATCCTCGCAGTGCTCGTGATCGTGGTCGTGCTCATGTTCATGCTCGTGATCATGGCCTGCCGCCTCGAGGAAATCGGGCTCGAGTTGCAGCGCGCGCTTCAGGTCAAAGCCGCCGACGCTGAGCACCTTGTCGAGCGCGATGGCGCTGTCCTTGGTGCGATAAATCTTCGCCATCGGGTTCATCTTGCGGATGCGCTGCTCGAGCGCGGCGAGTTCCGCCGGCGAAACGAGGTCCTCCTTGTTGAGCAGAATCACATCGGCGAAACCGATCTGCTCGCGCACTTCGCGCATGTCGTCGAAGTGCAGGCTGACGTGTTTGGCATCGACCACCGTGACGATGCCGTCGAGCACGAAGCTCTCCTTCACTTCCTCGTCGGTGAAAAAAGTCTGCGCGACCGGGCCGGGATCGGCCATGCCGGTCGTCTCAACCAGCACGCAGTCGAACTTGTCGCGGCGCTGGCTCAGCTTGGCGAGAATGCGGATGAGGTCGCCGCGCACGCGGCAGCAGATGCAGCCGTTGTTGAGCTCGAAGATTTCCTCGTCGGACTGGATGACGAGTTGGTGATCGATGCCGATCTCGCCGAATTCGTTTTCAATCACGGCGATGCGTTTGCCGTGGTTTTCCGTGAGGATGCGGTTGAGCAGCGTCGTCTTGCCCACGCCGAGAAAGCCGGTGATGACGGTGACGGGAATGGGTTTGGTGGAGCTCATGGCAGGGCTACAAGATTGCCGACAATCGGCGGGGATGCAACCGAGTTGCGGGGGTAGCGTTGGGGGGCCCGGACAACTTGCTGTCCGGGCGGCGAAGCCGCAGGAAGCCACAGGAAAGGTGCGCGCGTCTCGGTGGCTTCCTGTGCGTCCGCGCTGCTGCGCTCCCGCACCCGGACAACAAGTTGTCCGGGCCACCCAAATAGCTACTGCAAAATCCGGCTGGTGCGGGGAGGGTCACCGCCCTGCTGCCTTTTCACCGCGCTGGGGCCGGGAATGGGCGGCGGCTTGCTGGCGGCCTCGGCGACGGTGACGCCGGTCTCCACCTG
>Ga0116229_10007836_pt1 | contig 16765 bp, 12 predicted proteins | sample S1TSphgellanicum_3_FD_87313 | JGI IMG/M metagenome (GOLD analysis project Ga0116229, IMG submission 87313) | Host-associated microbial communities from peat moss isolated from Minnesota, USA - S1T2_Fc - Sphagnum magellanicum MG | ecosystem: Host-associated > Plants > Peat moss > Unclassified...
GAGCTGGGAACAATGGAATCACTCAAAAGGTTACTGACATTGCAAAGTTAGATGGTGGAAGCTTCCAGAGAAAAGTGTTACTAGTAGAAGATACCCGCATCAATAGAGTGAGTACAAACTTGTTGTCCTTGTTCTTCCTCCCTGCTGTCAGTTTACTGATTGGTGATTGTAGAGCGTTGGCTCACATACTGACTGTTGGCCACGTTTTTCTTTTGAGTGGGTCTGCTGCAAGAGGTGCAAATTCACTGCAATTCAATTGTAAGGCAATTCTGTTTTGTTTGCCAGTGGTCCTAATGCTTCTGAGATGAATAATGTCCAGTGTTATGGTGGTTGATTTCACACTATTATGCTGTCTCTTTCTGCAGATAATATTGCAGAAAATTCTACAGAATCTCAATTTGCAGTGTGATGAAGCTGAGAATGGACAAATAGCAGTAGATTACTACAAGCAAGGAAGAACAAATGATCTCATCCTAATGGATATGGAGATGCCTGTGATGGATGGTCACAAGGTATCTATTGTTACAAATAATGGTTGCACTTTGATATTGCATTCTCTCTTGAGGCTACATTGATGTGCAGATTATGTCTTCTGTAGGTATGTGAATGATGGATCCCAAGTTTTTGCTTTGGTTGGGTTTGTGTGATCAGTTTACTGTGTTCTTGTGAAGACAACATGTTGCTGTTTTCGTGTTGAAGGCAACAAGGCAGCTGCGGTTGATGGGAGTGAAGACTCCTATTATTGCTCTCACAGGCAATGCCTTTGCAGTCAGATCAAGAGCTCTTCTTTGAAGCGTGAGTTGATGACTTCCAGACTAAGGTAGATACATTGATCCATCATTCACATAATGAAATAAGGTTGCTGCTCCATGGTGTTCATGGAATCACCAAAGAAAGTTTTCATATACGTTCTCAGTCAAGAGATAAACTTGTACATAGAGAGTCCCAAGCAAACCCCCAAGCCCAAAGGTTGTCCTAATGTTTTGGTTGGCCTAATTCGACAAGAGTACCAATGTTGCAGGATTGCCAAAAAAACGACAAAGTAAACCAAACTTTAACTGTGAGAATACATCAGGAATCACAGGAGGACTGTGCCGAGGTATGTTATTCTTTAGTTTTATATTTTACATGATCATTGTTCATAGTCAAACTGTAAGTACACAAAGTAAAAGACTACCTATTGTGTGGACAAATGGAAAATTCATCGATGGGAACTGAACCACCCCTTTGTAGTGTTAAAAATCTGGCCAATTTGATGTTACTTAGATTAAAGAGTAATTTGTTGCCATGATAGTTAATGGTTACCATATAATATGTCCTTCAAGTCGTGCAGTTGGAATTTTCAGTGTATGAATAATTGAAGAACTCCTAAAGCCCAGACTATATATCGTTCACAAAGGTCAAATAGGTAGACTTCCAACAATCATGCAAACAGAATGGCTCACTATTCATGTTGGGTATTACCTATTACCAATTTCTTGGTGGTTTGTTGAGGACGATGTCTAGCAACAAATACTTAACCTAGTGTTCTAAAGTGATGCTACTGTCACTGAAGTTTGAACACAAACAAATGTTGTTTGTATAGCAATGTAGTCATGAGGTGTTTGAAGTGTTAGGTGAAGCAAACACTTGTATATTGTGTTTTTTTTAGCACCCCAGTTTGTCTTGTGTTATTTGGGACAAAAAATCAAAGAGGAAGGTTGAAAAATTTAGGTGGTAGTCAGAGAAACCCTAAAATGCAAGAGAATACAAGAGTTGGAGGATCAAGATGTAGGTCACAGAGGGTAGGTCAGAAAGGAAAAATCTCTAAGTGAGAGCTCAAGAATGTTGTGCCACAACACCTTGGATATGCTTTTAAGCAAATGAAGCATTGTAACAAGAAGATGCATCAACAGTGTTTTTCAGAAATGTGCAAATGCACAGAAAGAATGGACGAGGTGAGAAGCGTTTTGCAATGCAGTGCAATGCAATGGAATAAGGACTGGGCATATCTTGCCTACAGTAATGTCTGTAACTCCTTTACCACTTTCCTGCTTGGTCACATGGCATGTGGAACTTTTTTGTGGGTCATTGCAATGGGGTGGAGTTTGAATGATGTTGCTGTTGGTGTTTCTTGTTTCATTTTGTTGCTGTGATAGGAGGCTCTGTAATAGGGTTTAATGGATTTCATTTCTCTCTTTAAACAAGGGTTTTATGAAATTTACTTGGGATCAAGGAAAAACCAGTTGGTGTCAGTGTTGTGGCCACTGTTGCTTCATGGATGTACAAAGGAAACCATCCTAAAATTATTCAGGACCAAATTAGGCCTTCATCTGGTCTGAAAGAACCCATTTTAGTGCAAGGTTGGGATTGGAAATTGGATATTTTTGGAGTTCAATTTTGAAGCAGGCCATTTCACGTGAGTAGGCTGCTGCTGACAATGCAGATCTAGGTGTGAATGTTTGTAGCAGAAAATGGGGGTCAGCTATGCAGCACCACTCTTGCATTCTGTCTTGCGGTATGTTCACATATCTATCACATTCCTCTGTTTTCTCAAGCAATGTGCCTCCAGACTCGCACTGGTATTCAAAACCCAAGCACTCATATGTGAATTGCTGCAAGTGTTTTTCAGCACTCCATATTAGCTGTGGCTAAAGCAATGTCTCTATTGCTTTTTTTCTCTTTGGAGAGCTGATGTCAGTTTCCATTTAACTGAGGGGGTATCTTTCACAGAGCAAGACAGCATCATTGAGATCACATGTTACAGGCAACATTCTCCATGACTGGTATTTTGCATTACTGTCAGGAGTTCATTGCATGCTTGCTGAAGAGTGAGACATGATGGCCTTCTTCCTACTGAAAATTAGTTGTCTCCTCATTTCTGGTCTCTAAGAAGAGCATCGTTGAGTCTCTTGAATTTGTTGATCCTCCAGTCTCCATATGCAGGCCCAGTTTTATAGATGCTACAATAGGTTAAATCTCAGCTCTGCTTTTCCCACAAGGTAATTTACCTAAGTCATCCTTTATTACAAAAAACTGCTCTCATTTCACAAGCATTCTTTGACTATTCGCATGGTTCAAAATATGGAAGTATGAGTGTGGGCACTCAAAGAGAAGAAGAGTTGAACCGTGCACATGGATAGTGGATTCTGGAAATGAAGAACCTTGTGTTATGTTTGGCTGCCAACGTCATGCCCCTGGAGTTTTCCAGGGGTGAATATTGAGCATTCAACTAGCCATGCAGGTGGTTTGGAGTGCAGTTGAATCTGGATTTCTTAGGTCTTGACCTGAAGTAAGTTCCAATCTCTAATCTGAGCATGGCAAGTATACTTGGGAGCATAGTATTATTGCTATTGTTTTGTGGTTGGAGAGAATCTGTTGACTCTAGGTCTCATAAAATAGTCTATCATCACCACATGGTTGAAGCTTAAGCTATTGGGGTAATGGAGCAGGTTTTTCTGGATCCAGACAGGCATGTTGGGATGGTTTCTCATTAATTTGTCAGTAGCAGCCAGGCAGTTCCAGAATCAGGGCTCATTGTCACTATCCATGGCTCTCTACCAAGCATTTTCTGCTGTAAGCCCCATACCTTTGGGCATTGCTGGTCCTACCTTGGTCAGATCTCAATTAAAAAATTTCTGGATCTGGTGGACTTAAATCAAGTGGGGTGTTTGGCAAATATATGTGCTGGACTACTTCTGGCATGAAGAGGCAATGACATCAACATATGTGCTGAGTTACTCCATAGATTGTGCTAAATACCTAGCACCTGCCTATATGTTTCCAGAATTCTCTGTCGCTGTTTGTGTAGGGAACTCCTATTGCTGCGTGAGATTTGACTTGGTTCATTAGCTTATGTTTCTTGAGTGCAAGTCGAAAACATCGAGACTGCATCTTCCTCTTGCTTCCACAAATGCAACAGAAAAGCAAGATTGATGCCCAACTTCTTACCAAGATAATTATGCACTTACCTACACTGCTGTCTGGAGCTGATGAAGAAGTCAGTGGGTTCATAATGGCAGTGACTAGTGATACTTTCATGGATGCACAGAAGCTTATAATTGCAGCCAGTCGTGCCATAACCCAAGGGAAGTTCCTTCCAGTTTTTTCAAATGATGTGCAAAACAATATAGGGTTCACCTTGTTGAAAGAAATTTGGCCTTGGCAGTGCTTTGCACTTCGCACCATGAGAGACAATCAATTGATATAAGGTCAAAATATTAATATATTTCAAGGTTACTTAAATAAATTATCCAAAAACAAATTAGTTACTAAACATTAAACATTGCTAATTTAAGATCATGTAGATTGGCCATGAAATCATTTCCATTTTTATTAATTTTAGAATATGAAATTGAATTTTCACATGTTGAAACATTAATATTTTAAGCACCCATGATTTTATTTTTGTTGGCACCCCTTATTGTGTAAAAACAACTCTTTGGGGCTTTTCCAATATCCCCAATTGTCCTTCCTACCATGCTTCCCAATGACCTTAGTTCGAAAAAATATAATGCTTTTGTAATGTTTCCTATGCACTTTTGTCCTCGACCTCCTTCAACATCATATCTAGCACCTTTAAGGCTCCAACCTTCAACATCTTGGTGTCTTGTTTTATTCAAAAATATATATTGCATGTCCAACCTAGCGCACCTAATGTTTCCATTGTGCTTTTTCGACACCTTGTCATTATTTGTTGTCATTTTGTCATTCCTTGTTGGCATTTTCATCTTTTTCTTTCTCTCCATTTTATTTTTTTTGTTATCATTGGCATTGTTTAAGTGTGTTTTTGTTATTGACCAAGTGAAGGTCATCTTTGAACAAAAATGTCATAACAATTTGAATTTTTACTAAGGATGTTTAGATTTGGTAACATTTGTTATGTCAATGTCCCATCTTGCAATGTCCTTTTAAGATATTAGGGTTTAGGGTTCTAGTGTTTTTGAATATGTGAAAAAAATATAGAGTTCACCTTAAATATACCAATGTGGGTGTTGGTTCACCCAAGGCCACTGCATAGTTTTGGTTTTTATTTAAGTAGTTTCTAATTTTAGAACCTAATTCTAAAAACTTCAAAACTAGACATGGCCCCCAACCCAAAACCAACCAATGGACAAGGTGAAGAGAGTTGTGCAACACAGTGCATCTCATCAAATGTGAATTTTGAGTCCTTCATAGCTCACATTGACGCAATGGATTTTGCAAATTACTTTGTTGTTCTAAGTTTTGTAGGAAAAATTTGTGAAGAAACAGTTCAATATTGCATTTGTTGGACATAAAAGTAGGTTTATAAGAAGTAGGGAAGAGGGAATGGAAGGAAATAAATGAATGAGAGTGAGAAAATGAAAGGGGGGAAAGGGGTGGAAAGTAAGTTATTGAAGTGTGGCAATGATTGCAATGGGTTCTTTACTATTAAGCTTAGGGGATTACATGTTGACCAAATGGGACAAAACATATCACTACAACTTCATCATCCTTTTTAGCAAGCCAAAGTAAAAAAAAATGCTCATTTGGTTAAGGTTTTCCTCTTTGTTTTCTTGGGAAATCACATATGTTCGGTCTCCCAAATCCTTCTTGTTCAAAAAACATACAAGGAATATGTGCTTGTCAAACATGAAGGTCACTTACTATTGTCATGGGCTTCGTCTTATTCTTGGAAGTTTTATGCCATGCATGATCCTCAATGGATCTATGATCTAACTTCTATTTCCAATGCTAATTTCAAAAGTAGATTTTGTTGATTGGTTTGTTTTGCTGGTGAATGTGTGTGTTTGGAAATTGAAATATATATTTTTAATTTCATGAACAAATTCTATGCTAACCAAAAAAATAATATGGTTTTTTGTTAGATAGTGGCATGACAAACCAATTTCATTCAAGCTTTGGGATCCATCTAAATTTTACTTAACTTGTGAATAGACATTGTTTGGTAAATATATATGTCTTGCCCAAAATAACTTAGTTGGTTTGACATCTATCAAACATGCAATTTTGGCACTATTAATCATTGTGCATTTGTTACACAACCTATCACAATCAATCCAAACATTCTTGATGGAGGGATAACAAAAGCATGATGAAATACACCATCCAAGCTTGAAGGAGTTTTACGTAATTCACATGTAATATCTTTACTTGTGTTTCTTTAATGTTAGCCAACATCGTGATTGAGTCTTGTCATTACTTTTAGAAATTGAAAATGCAAATTTTGTAGAATTATTTGTCCAATAAATTGGGGTTCGTTATTATTTACTTATTTACACCTTCTATCAATGAGTTGATGAAATCAATGGTTAGTCATGGCACCTCATTCACTATTATTCTTGGTGACAGCAACCATTTGATCCTTTGTGAACAACTTTCATAAGATTATGACTACACTTATTGTCATGTGTCCTTCAAATTGTTATTGTGGAGGCATCTTTACAATTCATAGAAACATAGTTTATTGGGATTGTAAGTTAGCTTGAAAATTATGGCGTAAGTAACAAGATGGATAAATTATGATTATGTGCACATGTATGTGTTTGATTTACAATAAATAACAATTTACATGGCAACAAATCAAACTAAGATGAAGGGAATTGACATTCATGATGGTGCAATAATGATATTTGAATTATCCCCTTATCATTTTGTTATGGGAAACTTGGACAAAACAATTGAGGATAAAAATGTTTGGATACATGGTTTTGCTAAAAATCTTAGACAAATTATTCCATACTTGTCTACACCCATCGTAAGGAGTTAAGGAAGATAATGGGGGTGTGGGGAGTCATGCAACTCATTACTACTATCAATGATGAAGGTGATGCTCTAACACTTTGTAAGCAACACTCATAAGGTTATGACTACACTATGAATTTTCATCTTTGGTCTTCAAAGTGTTGTGGAATTTTCTTATGCAATCTCATTATATATGTTGTTTTGTAAGAAACCATCAAATATGATAAGCAACAACAAGACCTATGGCCTTTAACCAATGTCGCTACCATATGAGTGTGAGTAGTGAACTTGTGAACGATAAGCAATAAGCATGTGAGTTGAACTTTTGTGAGCTGCATAAAATCTTTAAAGAATATATTTGGCATGTAAGTCGAAATATTCCATAAACATGGAAAAAATATTTACTTACATGGCAATAATATTCTTTTAAGGATACAAAATATATTATTTGTGACAATAATATCTTACGTAACTTTTGTTGTTGGTGCTTACAATTGAAACTTATAAATTATTTCCCATAATCTTGCAATATAATGTTTTAAATTATTAATGAACGTTTAACTTAATATGATAACTAATCTCTATTTCACAATGGAATATCATTCATGCCAAGCAAATTGCTAAATGAAAAATTATTGAAACCTTTATCAAATGAGAGCAATAACTCATTTGGAACTAGACACATAACATCATCACAAGTGTTAGAATTGACAATGTTCATTGTACTTTTTTAATGATAATTCAGAAATGTACTCTTATTTACATAGAAGTTACATCACGAATTAACAATCAACAAACTTCATCACAACTCCAAGTTGGAAAATGGATGAAATTTTCAAATTACCTACAAAACATGACATGATACAAAACATAATACATGTGTTTATAGGGGACCTACTTCCTTTGATGACATGACAAATTGGAAATCATAGTTATCAAATCCAAACAAATGCAAACTAGTAAGTTCCCTATTGTAATTTCATATTGCTTCTTGTTTGGATTTTTGTTAGATAAAATTTTATAAATTCATCCATATCTAAGAAGGGGAACTTCCAATGGTGGGTTTATAATCGCTTCAAGAATTTGACCAACTTCCCACCAATTATAATGTAGATTTGACATCTTGAATGGCATTGTTTGACAAATAGCCTTACCATTATGCGTTGTTGGCCACAACATTTCATTCACTAGTTTATTTATAAGAATTGAGATTTCCCTTCCAAATAGACTTAGGAAAAAAATCAACTGCCATTTACATAAAACAATTCTCACTTCCTCAAAAAAACTTGATTTCATCTTGGTTGAAATCAATTTCAACTTGAACTAGGCCAAATTTTTTAAATAGTTGGTCTATCAAATGCATAATTGTGTTTTATACCACCAACACACCGATTTATGTCAACTACATAAAACCAAAACTTGTGTAGCTTTACGGGTGCACCAAGGAACTATGACCACAACTCAAAGTAACTTGGGGAAGGGACACCATTCAAAGTCAACTTGGTAATTATCTTCGTGGCACAAGAATGTTTGGTGGTTTTTTGCAACATGGAACATTGGACATGCAACATAGGGGGGCATTATCTTTCTATATGCCAAACTCCATTTCCACATGGAACCTCAAGGACTTCAACATTTCCATGAATTTGATCCACCCCAAGTTGTTCAATTCACACATTTGATCTAGCAATTGCATGGTTTACACGAAGATGAAAGAAATTCACACGATCATGCCTATTTGAATCCTTTTATGATCCAAAGGCTAGGTTTGCCTTTTATTTGTAAGAACCAAATATCTCTTCACCTTCCATATGTGCAAATTTAATTATGCAAGATGATCTTGGGGAATATTTCAAAACTACATTTGCAAGTTGCTTCAAATATTTAGATTGGGTTGTTCTACACAAGAGTACTTCACTCTTATCAAGCCTTTGACCTAGTCAACCACCTTAGGCATATTCATAATTAGGGTAACCTTTAAGGATTTTGTTTTTGTTATCTTCCAAATATAAAATCTAAATGGAATAAATTTAAATGAAAGACATTGGATAATTCAAACTATGATAATTTTCATGGTGGTGGTGATTTTTCACATGCATATGTAATTATTCATAAATATTTTGGTAAAAAAACCAAAAATGTAAAAAATGAATACTTAAGCTTTTATATACAACTTAACATGTTTTCTTGCATGCAAATTTTCTACACATTTTGCCAACACTTGGGAACATAAATTCCAAGCCTAATGAATACAAAAACTCAACCAAATGGGAAAAAAATAGGAATCAGTTTCCTTGTTGCCCTTTTACAATGGATTCTATAACCTTCAAAATTCTTATATCATATTATTTAATCAAATGCATTATATGAACATTGACAAACATAGATGTATGAATTACTTATCCATGAAATAATTGAAGTCAATTGTATTGTTTAATACATTCCTTTTGATTCATTTAAAATGAAGATTATAATTAAGACAAGGATTCAAATTATTTTAAAGGACTCAAAAGGACATCTATATATATTTTTGATTTTTTAATTATATTAACATGACATTATTCTAGTTATAATCATATATTGATCCACTGTGACCATGAAATGATAAATGTAATAAAAATCCAAAATAATCCTTTGTAGTCATTTTTTTGTTAAACAACTTTTTTGGGAACCCTGATTGTGAATATGACCCCCTACTTGAAATGAAAATACAATGTTGATTGTTTGAAAACTTGAACATAATCATCTAATGTTGTAACATATAAGCATGCTCTCATTTTCCTTAATTATTAAAGGCATACATTATGCATTGTTTCTAAAAGATCGCATGTGGGGATGTTTATAAGCCCTTCCAAAATGAATTTTTGCAAGGAAAAAAAAAAGTTTGTTATGTTGATTTTAAATGAATGTTACTTTAGATGTGAACTTGTGAAACATATGGGATATAAGAAGAAATGTGTGAAAGGGTTGAAAACAATATATGTATCATAAATCCTCCCCATTGTCTCACCTAAAAAAGCAAAAAATTGAGCCAATTCTCTAATTCTTGAAGTCCAGCTTCATCAACCACCCCCAAGGAATACCACAAATAGTGGATTGTTGCATATTGAACATCTACCTCTTCCAAATAAATGACATTTTTGTATTCATAGCGAAATGTCCTATGTTTTTTTCGCATCTTTGGCTTGATACGTTGTTTTGTGTCTAAGGATTGATTCCGATGAAAAAAACAAGTTTGTTCTCTATCAACCCTTGGTTCACTTGGATATCTACTACCATAAACAATTTGAATTATGTTCCAATTGGCTTGAGCATTATCGGCCATGAATCCTTTAAAGTTTGGATTGTGAATTCCATTCTTTTCCATCACCTTGTTCAACTTCCGCCACATGACACACTGAGCCTTCGTGTTTTCAAATTACATATCACATATCGAAACCATCAGCACCTTGTAATAGAAAGAATCACACACATGGTAGGCAAGTGTCATCCAACCCTCAACACATTTTACATGATCAAACATGATCTAAGCAATTTGGAGGTTGTCGTCAAGCTACATTTGATTCACTAAATCACAACCACTATCATTTCCATGCATAAGCATCTTGAACAAAAACATTTTCTTTTCAATTTTTTGCCCTAGAAAACAATATTTTGAATGTGATCAAAACCACTGTTTGTTTTGAGAGTTAGAATGTTTGAAACATACCTTCTATTCCTTGGCCGATGTTTAAAAAATGCAACTAAATTCCAAACATTGGGCAAAAACAATGCTATGAACTTGTCCATCACTTGGCGCAACTTCTCACCTTTCAAAACTTCCACTAGCCCTTCTCCATCTTTGTTTAACAAATGCTCCAAGATAAAAGTTTTACTTGTAGCCAACACAATGACCAATGTGGTAACCTTCGGTGTGCGAAGCACCTCCTCCTTGATCAAGGATTTAACTTGTTCAACAACTTCTTTAAAACGACCTTCCACCACTGAATGATCATGTGTACCTTAATGAGTCACTACTCAAATCAAATTCTCTTGCTTGTACACAATGTAATACATGTAAATTGCACATAGATTCACATAAAAGGGGACGTTATTACAAATTTTGCAAAAAGGTAGACTAGGAACAATGTCGCCACTCCAAGTTTTTTTGTTTTTACATTTGTTAAAAAGAAAAAAATAGCAACCATCATTTCAACATCGCAAATGGCCCAAGCACCGAGTTGTTTGAAAAATAAGGTTGAAATTGTTTTTGATGTTAGTTGTGTTAACCTCGCACCACACCTAGCCATCATGTTTCTTGTCCATTCCTTACACTACCCAAAATGACTGTCAAGACTAACAACGAGGGGGAGTTCAAACAAAACATCACCATTAAATGTGGTCATAATGCAACAAACATTCTCAATGTGAAATTTATCATAGTTCAAATCTTTCAACTCAAAGCTAGTGTGCGCGACAAACAACATAGCCCTGAGACAGTCTACTACAAAACTACAATTAACACGTATGGTCTACCCATAGAAAGAATATCTCTAATGGAATATTTGGAATTAGCAGAAATAAAAGTAGAATGATTCATGTGCATAAAATATTTTGATGGGCAAAAAGAGTTTGGAGGCATTCCATCCTCATTGGAAAAATCACACAAATATATGAACAAAGATTAAAATCGACATGGTTGGGGAGAACTCCTTGCTTGATCTCCACAAAATGTGAGACGACATTAACAACAGAAGCTACAATTTTCAATGTCAAAAAAGATTTTGAACCTTTCAACATTCACCTTCCATTTAAAACCAAAATCACCAATGATTAAAACTTGGTAAATAAATCTAATATCATTGTTGTTGGTATCATATGCATCATCCTTGGAGATGTGAACAGTTCTTGGATGGCAACCAAACATTGCACACACAAGCATTTATCTGTGACATGCGAAATTCCAAACTGATCAACAAGAACAATGAACTCAACTTTACCCTTGAACATGAAAAGTTTCCATTTTACAAAAAATCAAATAGACCAAAGATTTGAAGAGTGAGGTGGAGATGCTCTTAAAAGAATGATGCTCTGTAGGAAAACAAATGATAATTATCAAAATTAAAGATGTTGGTTAAGAAAGTAAAGATGATGTGTGAACCTTGTCAAAAAATCCACAACAATCAAAATAATGATTAATGAAAAATGAGAGGAATGTTCAATGGAGAAAAAATTTTAATTTCCAATTAGGATGGAAGATATTTGGTTGATTCGAAACAAAACAAAGAAGAAAAGCATACCATAAAAAAGGTTGGTGGAACTTCTTATTGTCGATTGACAATATCGAATTAAGGAAAACTAACTATTGTGTATAAGAAAGCTTTAAGAAAAAAATACATAAATGGACGTCAAGTACATTTTATTTTGTTTGTAAAGTGAAAAACCATATCATGTGTAACAACAAAATTTATTATCCTATTGTGTAGAGGGCTTGCCACATGCCGTTTCTTGGCCATTTCCTTTCTAAGATTGAATCATTTTTTTTTGGATGTTTGGAATCCCAATAGGTTATCGCACTATCAATGGAATCATGTTTTGAAATTTTGATTTATCGAGTTTGCTAGCCACGGATTGCCTCTAAGTGGTTGTGGTAAGCTATTCATAAATTCTAAAATAAACATTTTAATCATTGTTCCATATATCTTGTAATCCTACAAATGGTTAGTAAATGCTAAATTTCCAACCATTGTTTTGAACTCTACATTTACATTTTTCAACTTTTTTTTCTATAGATGGGTATAAATCCAAATTGATGGTGTTCGATAAAAGTGCTATGGATATGGGGTACCGTGACATGATGCAAATGAAAAATATATATTTTATTTTTCTTTGATTGCACAAAATAAAACTAAATTGAGTGCACAAAATAACCCATGTTTGGAAACATGTTAGGTTGGTGACATATTTGTAATGGTCCATTCAAATTCTAAATTTAAATCAAACATGTCAACTATTATTTTTGATTGGACCATTTGGTTGGTAGTGGTGAGTTTGGAATAATAACATATGTTAGAATGGCTCCAAATGGTAGAACAATTACATGTGTTTCAATAACCACAAAATCATGTATTTGCTTATGATAATCATTTACTACTTTGATATGATATTTTCAATGATTGTTTGTTTGAACATTCACTATAGATTTGTTCAACAAACAACTTCAATGTTCAAGTTCAACCCTAATTTTGTTTCATAATTGAATATTTCCTTCTAAGATCACATATTTTGAACAAATATTCATGTTAACATGTCTATTGAATCACAATTGAATGCAAACAGTAGGATTTCGAGTCCTCTTTCATTGGTCGACATGTTGTTGTTTTTTATGATCACACAAGTCTCTTGGTTTCAAGGCTGACCTTATCATTTGACAATTCATGATGTTTTAACATTTTATTTTAAAATTCTAGCGGCACCCATGTTTGTTTGCTTAAAGTTGCGTATAATCATCTTTGGGGTTTTATGAATTTTGTTGAAAGCAAGTTACCAAAGGTCAACAAATTGTTTAATAACCAAGTTGTGAAAAAAAGTTCTGGAATCGAAATCTTCAAACTCACACATTATTTGAAAAAATCCATGGCATGTGTAAACATTGTTCAATTGTAATCTTCCATATCCTCTTCGAAAATGTTTACAGTTTGTTTGAATAATGCAAGATTTTCTTTGTTTATTTTTGCATTCACCCATTGCGATGCCACCCATTCATTTGTTTTGTCAATTTTTGCCCTTTTTCAATATGTTATTCATGTTATGATTTTTTATAAATGTCAATTAACAATTAGTTGGGTCTCATTTCTTGGATATTCCAAGGGTTTTATTGTCATTTCACATATTTTATTTAGTATGTTTGAAATTAATGTATATTCAATCATAGATTCCAAGGTGTTTGGTGTGACAATTGGTGTCAATTTTTTCCTTCCCATTGTAAAATAAAGGTTTAATGATTGCAAACACATGGTAGAGTTAGAAATGATGCAAGTACGCAATAAGGGAAGAGTAAATGCAAAATGAAGTATAGATCATGCAAATTCAGAGTAGAGGGGAAAAATGCAATTTGATTGTACAAGTAGTAAGAATTGTCTTAGATGCCAGAGGTTGAGAGAGTGCATGAAAATAAAAAACAACATTAAATGGTATAAACAATGTAAAATGTCATTGACTACCTCATATTATCTCAATTCCTAATGGGCACATGCCTCTTGGTGGTCAACATGTAGTGTTTGGATTGGCACATACCTTTTGGTGGGTCAACATGTTTATATGCCATTAAATTAGATTTAATTTAAGATTATATATGATTTAGATGCTGCAAAGCTTAATAGATTTCATATTAAATTAATAAAAAAAATGATTTGAAGCATGACTTCAACATTTCATGTGTTGAATTTTTCAAAATAAACCAACATAAAAAAATTTCATCCTATTTTTTTGTTTAGTTTTTCACCAAAAAAAAATATTGATAACATTCATGAAAAAGTTCATCCATTTTCAATTATCATTCACATTTTCATCCATAAATATCATTCATCCACGAACACATGACAAAATATTATTTCATGTCATCAAATATTTTGTATGTGTCAAAGAATATTCTTTAAATATTTTGTAGACATCAACAAAATATTCCAAAAAAATTTGCTCATACTCACTTGCTCATGCTCACTTAATCACTATCACGTTCGCACACTCATGAAATAACATCCTTGGGCCTTTAGCCAATGGTTGGAACATGTGAATGCTTTTCATGATTTACTAAGTTTTCCAACATTGTGACAAGAGTGATCAAGTGATAAATAATATTGTAATCATCAATGCAATGTGTTATTATGTAGAAATATTATGAAACCCATTCTGCATGGCATCATCAAAATGGATTAGATGGTAGATATACTTGGTATGATATCCTCAAAATGATGAATGTACCATCCTTGAAAGGACAATATTTTGAGTACATGATGGACCTCCATTATAGTATGTCTATGTGATAAGATGCTCGGTGACCAACTTGCAACATGTATACATTAATATGCTTTGTTGTTAACTTTCAACATTTGATCGAAAACTACATATATAACTTCATAGCAGTCACATTCTTATGGAAGATCTAAATGGATCTAGTGATCTGGTAGAAAGCAATGCATGTTTCATGCTTGCATCTTGGAGGGCAACTTTGTGTAGTTCTTTGTTACCAAAAAAATCTCTCACAAGCCAATGGTTCAATTGGAAGTTTGGATAAATAGAAATGATTATTTCACATCTAACAAGCAAACACTAAACAATAGCAATGAATTAAATATAGTGCAATCTACAATGTGCCTTGATAGTTAGGGTTGCAAACCTTAATGACTGGAACTTGTGATTTGAGAAATGACTTGTCATGGGTGGGGTGACAAGTCTAGTTTTTGTTTGTTGTCTTTGATCTCCATTTGGATATATACAGATTTGTTGAGGCTTTTTTTTTTGTTGGGTTTTTAAAAAAATAAAACAACTGATGAAAACATGTGTTGAAAGCTGCATGTTGAATTTAACAATAGATAAAAAAAATTTGATAGAAGATTAGAAAGATGTGTTTTACTTGTCTTTGTTATAGTACCTGGCTTGAAATTGATGATGGGTTTTGCAAGAAAATCTTTGCTGTCTTTTTGTTGGTACACACAACGTCCAAGTCCAGAGCTGCTTGTCCGTGTATGGGACAGTACACTGTTTAGCATGCAGTGTGGCACGGTTTGGAAGAGAGACAAGCACAAATTGATTGTGAGGAAAAAGACTTGGAAGGGACAAAAACAAAATTTGATTTGTGAGGAAAAAGACTTTGGAAGAAAACAAACAAAAAATTGATTGTGAGGAATAAGACTTGTAAACCATTTTGTTGTTGTTGTTGTTGTTGTTGTAATAAAAGAGTATATAACTTTTGAAAAAGACCACCTACAAATGCAACAACCAAATGCAAATGAATGTTAAGTGGATTTTGGCTACAATAGAGCATTATAAAATTGTTAGCAAAAGAGTTTTTGATGGTGTGAAAAACAAAAGCCTCAAACTCATCAATAAGCTACCTGAATCTTTGCATTTCTCCCAATAGTAAAAGATTTTATACATTTTCTGGTGATCAGAACACACCCAAAACAAAAGGCTGTTTGAACTTCTTAAGCATTCAGAAGTTAGAACTATTATCCAGTGAAGAGATTTCATCCAATTATCCAAAACACTTGGGATGTGAACTATTATCCAGTGAAGAGATTTCATCCAATTATCCAAAATACTTGGGATGTGAACTATTATCCAGTGAAGAGATTTCATCCAATTATCCAAAATACTTGGGATGTGAACTATTATCCATCCAATTATCCAAAAACACTTGGGATGTGAACTATTATCCAGTCAACAGATTTCATCCAATTATCTAAAATACTTGGGATGTGAACTATTATCCAGTCAACAGATTTCATCCACTTATCTAAAATAGTTAGATAGAGCCATAAATAGTTATCATTTTTTGAGCAAATTGTTCTCCAAATTCTTTTGGGGTGGGTGGTTCTTGAAGGAAAAGGAAAATGTACCCAAATACAAAATATTATTTATTATTTTCTATCCATATTCTAATTGTACTACCCTAAATACAATTTTTAATTTGGGTACATTTCATCCTTTAAAAAAAAAAAATCAAAATCTCAAGAAATGAATAATTTATATCCAAAAATAAAATAAAAAAGGACTGAAAAAGAAAAAAAGAAAAAACAATGATAATAAAAATAATTTATTTTTTTGGGGAGTAGCCACCTAGCCTACTAGTCATTTAAAATTTCCCAATGCTGAATTCTTCTTCTCGTAGCCTAGGTAGTAGTACAATTTAATTTAATTAAAATTTTTTTTAACAAGGCCAGCTTCTATATATGTTTGTCGAAAAATTAATTAATTTTGAAGATTCCACGTAACAAAAAATAAAAATAAAAACAAAACTATGCCTTAATCAGCAGTGAGCAACTCCCTTAATTTCAATTACCATATTTGTAATTAGCAC
>Ga0116229_10007838_pt1 | contig 16763 bp, 14 predicted proteins | sample S1TSphgellanicum_3_FD_87313 | JGI IMG/M metagenome (GOLD analysis project Ga0116229, IMG submission 87313) | Host-associated microbial communities from peat moss isolated from Minnesota, USA - S1T2_Fc - Sphagnum magellanicum MG | ecosystem: Host-associated > Plants > Peat moss > Unclassified...
TATATATATATATCATAATTCAAACAAATCCATTTTAACCACATGCTTTGCAAAACATAAAAATGCACATACAATCAATAATGACCTTGGCACATACCCTCTATTTACACTCTTCAAAACAATTACCCTCCCTCAAGCAAAGGTAAACCTCAACTATATACTAATCAAAGTAAAATAAAGACAGAGTAAATCTTAAACATGTACTGGCCGGATAAGGTAATTTAAAGGGTAACCTGAAAACATTTACGAGCCGGGTAGGGTATATGTATATGTATGCTGTTATATACTCATATGTATATCAGGGTACTGGATTTACCCGCCCAACACTGCAATGGACCACTTTGACAAGCTCTAGAAACTTCTGTTCAATTCTCCTCCATATCTTATTGGAAAATAAAGGGCCATTTTGCCACCAACAAAAAGGACTACGGGTTGGGTCTGTTGCGAGGTTTTATTTTTTCCAATTTTGTGATGTAGCTGAAGTGGAGATCATCCATAAGAAAATTTTAGCCAGATTTGGCTACAGACTAGATCTGAAAGTAGGAAAAAAAAACACAAGAACCCTTCTATATTCTTGGTTACCTACTGGAACTTATCATAAAATTCTGGCGATCTGGAAATTTTTTTGGGTGGAAATCTGGCGAATTTCGGCCATTTTTTTTTCATGCAAAAATTTTATCTTATTGAAATCCTTTGTGTAGGTCGAAACCATATTTTTCAGGTCGAAATTTGGCGAAATTTTGCCCCCAAAAAAACAAACACTGACTCTGTTGTGAGAGCCCCCATCAATCATTAGTCCTTCCATTGCCTGACTTATTTTACTCAAAGGAATCAAAGGAGAAAGCAGACTCCCTTCCCCTGCCCCTTCCCCCCCAATCTGGGAAGAAAAATACAAGCCCAGAATGGAAAACCCAAAAAAAAAATACAATCGAGGAAGATCATGTACCAACAACAGAACTTTATTGAATCCAACCTGAAAAAAATTATGTAGGTACCAAAAGGAGAGTACCTACATCCCTTTGGGTAGATTTTTTATAAAACATAATAATTTAAAAATAATTTATTATTCTTAATATAAAAAAATTATTATTCTTAAATATAATTAATAATTTATATAATTGTTCGTAATCACATATATGCATAATAGAATTAGTCATAGATTTTTATGAATAAATTAAGAGTGTTTTGGGTTTGAGTTTCAAGTCTTAACATTTTGCTTAGAACTCATTCAAATTTAGGAAAATTATACACAAAAAGCAGTAATTGGATTGAGGCAATGAACGCATAGCGTGGTCCTTTTCCCATTTTGCTGCACAAGGATGCATAGAGGTAGGAAGTTTTGGGCTCATTTGAAGATGAACTAGATGGTGAAGTTCTTGACTCCTAGAGTGTAGAAATCTTTTTTACAACCCAATTTTTTCATGTTCCTCATTCTCTCCAAAGAGAAAACTAAAAGGGTGTAGTTTCAAGTTAGGGCTCTTGATGGAAGGAGTGGCACCAAGTAGGTTATCATCACTTAGAATTGTGGAGTTTGATGTGATCTCTCTCTTTAGAATTTTTTTGATATTTTCATAAAATTACACATGCCACAATGGGTGAGAAGTGGCAACAATATGTTGTGAAATTGACACAACAAATGATGGTATACCAACACCTTTCACATCTTCAAAAACCAATCACCTCAGTTTTAATCCAATTGTATATAGGGTAGATCATTGGATATTCTTCCTTTGGAAATTTTGAATAATTTTCATCCAATATGTGTTGGATGAATTTTTAAAAAATGTTTACTTTCAGAGCTCAAAATTGATATAATTTTTTCTTTTTGCATCATATGTGAATGTTGCACCTCTTGCTTTAAAAGAATTGGGTTATTTTAAAGTTTGAACACTATTCATTTAAGTTTTTTCTTGACTTTTGCTCTATGATAGTAGATACAAAATGTGACATACTTCAGGCTTGGTTTGTGTTACAACTATAAATTTACAGATTGTAAATGTGGGTCCTTTAGTTGATCACATTTACCAAAACAACCTCAAAATTCTTAAATCATGGGCACACATAATAAAAACCTTTTTTGCACAATTGATGAAAATAAAAAGAACATATCACAGAAAGATAATTTAGAATTAGAGTGAATGTTTCAACAATTAATTCATATGAACTTGACACATGTTATGAAACAAAATCTAGAGAAAGATAAACATAAACAATTCCACAACCAACAAAACAAACACTTATAAAAAAGTTGAATGAAATACAATGTCATAACTTTACAAAAACCCATAAAAAATACTTACATCTCTATTTTAAATTCAATTCTATGGAATGGATACATATTGTAATTACATCTCCTACACAAAACATTTCACCTAATGACCAAACAATTGGACAAACAACCAATCTCATAGAAGGTAGAACTAATTGAACAAGTTGAGACTCCAAATGTTTGAATGATGAATGTGTTAATGTTTGGTAGCAAAAAAATTGTATTTTATTAGTTCACCTTTTCTATTTATGTTAAAATCTTGTTTCTCTAGTAAAGCTTCTTGATACCTCCTCTTGTTCAATGTGAGATTATTGACAACAATTAACACAAAATGGGTTGTTGTTCACCTCTTGTTTATCAAATCGGTTGATATGAGAAAAAAATGTCATGTTCAAATTGATTCTAATATTGAATGCAAATTTTGCTTCTCTATCACACCAAAGGTATTATAAACCCTTATTGGCACAACTATTGGTGGGAGGGATGATGATGGTGCATGAATGCTTGAGTGAGTTTTTCAAAAAACAAACTTGGTATTATTTGGTTGGTCTTTGTTCTTGCACAAATTATAGAAGGACGAATCACGTACAACTTTATTTACCAAAGTTGTTTTCATGAGCTTGCCCATGATGACCATTGAAATTCATCTCTTGTTTCTATCACTAGAACTTGTTAATGTTGTTGGTTGCCTATTGTCTTTTCCAACAATGACAACTCATGACTCCTTGTGCCAAGTGGGCTTGCAAAGGGGATTATATAACAAATAATCATTCCCACTAAAGTGTAATGATCAATAACCCCTCCAACAACTACACCAAAATATTCTCATTATTATTACATCCACGATTACATTTGCAATTATATGTGCCATTAGTGACTACTTGACTTTGTAATTGAATTAGACCTGTAACTTTGGACCTCTAATTGTAAACATGGTCATAATCATAAGGCCAGTACATGTGACTTCCATGACTATGGTCATCTTCAACATACAACTACAAACATGATTGGACATACAATGACATAGATGACATGTGGTGTCTTTTCATAATCCAAGCATGGTAAATTAGATTGCTAAAGTTCCTTGCAACATAAATGAAAAGTAACCATCAAGTAAGATTTGATATATTGAACTTCAAAATATTATTCAATTCAATGATTAACACCAATGTTTTTTCCAACTTTGTTCAAATTTTAAATAAAGACTACATGTTTAAAGTAAGTTTAAGTATATTCATTGAAATTCAAGCAAGCTCACAATTTATTTTCAACCTTTAAGTAGGTTGTAAGTAGATAAAATATTACATTTAAATTTTTTTTGAATTAAAGGAGTCCTAAAATGTACTTGAGACTTTTCACATTTTTAACATTCTAATCAAAATATATCTAGCTTGTAAGGTAAAAGTAGGTTTGAAAAAAATATTTGCTATTCAATTTCAAACATTCTTATTATTTACTTTTATTATATTAAACTTCTTCAAATTTTATACTCAACTTACTATAAACCCAATGAAAGCATAGATGTTTTCAAAATGAAACATAATTTTTTTTCCAATCTACTTTTTTGTGTTTATATAAAAAATTGTCATATTTTAAATCAAATTTTAAGCAGACATACTTTTTGGTCTAATTTATCATGCTTGGATCTTTTATCCTAGCCTAAAGGGCCTATGCATGTAAAAGAATTGTAAATAAGAGTTGAACCTTTTGCCTCCAAAATGAAAAAACCAAGTCCTTAACTAATGCACCACAAATTCATAATGTAATCATTTTTATCAACATATTATTATGAACATGTTTATTTCATATGCTTTTACATTGAGCTTATGCAGATAGGTAGGAAGGTAGGCAACATGTAAGTAGATGGTCAATATTCCAATACATTTACCTAATTACAATTTGCCCACCTATTACCTTCCTACCTACCAATCTAGTTCTCAACAACCCGCAACGTACATAACCTAGGCTTAATCTATGCATTATATATATATATATATACCTCAAAATGATCAATATTACACATGTAATCATAGTTATGATGATGGTTGCAATTTGTTTCTTAGTCATGATTGTAATATCAATGTAACAATTAGCTTGCAACTGGCCTTGCAGGAGATAAACACATTCTCTCTGTGTGCTAATCATGTCTTTCTTCTATGGGCAGCAAACAAGAGCACCATCACAATTCATATTATACTACAGGAGAGTAATTCTTACCTGTTTTGTGTAAGCCTTGGTCAAGTCACCCAATTTGACCACTTTTCAGTACAAGTCTTGTCTTCAAAAGAGTATCAGGTCTTTCCAGAGCGCCAACAACACCGCTCTCCAATATCCAGGATCATACATGTTGCACTGCATTTTTACTGTGTCCATCACATTAAATAATCAATTGGAATTAAGAGTATAAATTCACTCCATTCACATGATCGTGCAAATTGTGACACGATTTTTAGATATATTCATCAAGCTTAAATCAATTCAAATCAAGCAATCCATTTGGGACAGTACAACCACAATAGACCTAGGCAGGGACAAGTCCCGAAATTGTACAGATTCATGGTCATTTGTTCATGTGTTTTCTTTCTTTTCTTCACTGTTATCCTGGGGACAGGAAGTGCACCCTTTTCCTAATTTCTTCTAACTGAGCCAATCCACCAACAGGCACTCAATCTGCATATCTAGAAAATACAGCAACTCTACTACTGAATTATCTGTGACAAATTACATCTAATTGCACTCTCTGCATGAAATTTCCATGATGTATACATAAATCTCAGTGTGTGCTACAGAGAAGTGACTATGATCCATAACAGGTTATGGTCATTGAGTAGGGAATATCACCAGGCATTGGTAACACACGAGCTTCCAACATGTTCTGCCTTCACACTTCATTGTCACCACCAGCACAAGCCGGATGAACCAATTAGGACCATCATCACTCTAAGAGGACACATACTCTGCTCCTCTCACACTCTGAACAACCAACTCCAATTGATTGACACTCCCAACTCTGCCTTTCATCTCACAAACAACTACTACTTCAGGTTGTAAACCACTGCACAACCACCCAAAGCCACATCCACCACCAGCTTCTTCCACAACTCACACAAAAAGCTCCTCAATACAAAAGAAACAAAAGAACCCAAATTGTCACATCATGCTACTCCTTGTTCAGATGTTCGCGTATACACCAGATGACAGCTTTCACAGGAAATGAGTAAAATAAAACCATCTTACATTTGCAATTCAAGAATAATACAAACTGTGCTCCCACCTCTTTGTGTGCCACATGAGGAAACATTGCAAATTCTATGTTAGATATTGGCATGATTAATCAGTTGGCAACCCATACCAAGCATAGGATAACTGGAGATTCTAGCCAGAGTGTAAATGTGCTCACAGTCACCCCTTGAACTGCATAATAGTAGAGATCTGAAGGACACTCTAACTTGTGTTCTACCTTACATCATTGCATCATAATTGGAATGGCAATTCTAACATGTTCAAGAATCATGTCTTGAAAAGCAATAACATTGAAGAAACACAAATTGGGTTCCACTGCCTAAGTCAAAATACTTCATGATAAAGTTTGCAGACCAAAAAGCACATGCGGATTTTAACAGATAGATGTTCCTATGATGTCTCACAATTTGAAAGATTAGAAGTCCACAATGACAATGACAAGCACCCATAGGTGTAGCACATAAAACATTTTGCAATAACACTCTTGGACCCAAGTTAGACATAGTCACTACAAAGGAAGTCACAACTCACCTTGAGGATCTGCTTCATGTTGAGGATTGAAGAATGCAGCCAATAATTACAGCCAAAGAGTTGACACTAGTTTGTGCAGAAGTTCACTCCAGGTGAGCCCAAGAATCTGCAGACTTGAGCTCACTAGAATAAAAATAAGAAACCTACAATCTTAAAACTTCCCCTATTGCCTTCACAGGATGACTACAAAACATGGCCCCAAAAGACAGTCCTTGTAGCAGAGGCCATGCCTTTATGCACTTGTACACAGAAGACTGCCAAGTTTTTCTATAACCTTCCCTCCTACCTTCAAAGTACAAAGAAGACTGCCAAGTTTTTCTATAACCTTCCCTCCTACCTTCAAAGCTGTCTGACAACAAAAACTTGCCCAACCTGACTAACAAGTGGAGGGGAACCCAATACATCTGGCTTGAGCAGTACTACAGCTGCTGAAACTTCAGAATCCTGAGTGAGACTCCCAAAGAATAGAAGATGCCACCTCATTAACCCCTAAAACATCAGACAGACCCAATATGGGCTGCTTTTCAATGTAAATGCACACTGTCCTGACATTAAAAGCTAACATCTACACTCTTAGAGAACATATACATCCAACCTACCTGAATACAAGTCACTATGAAGACTGCACAGTCAAATAAGTGTTTCTCGACTTTCAAAAAATAAATATGCACAACAAATTTTGATCATTAGGTGTGCCATATAGATTATATGGGACAGAAATTAGGAGTCAGACATGAATTGTGCAGCTGTGACAGAAACTCTTATATTCCCTTCTATTGCAATGTCTATGCTTTCAATCTACACTTATACATGGATGCAGATTGATTTGATATTGTCAATAAGACAGGAGTAGGTCAATACTGGTGAGCACAGCTACCAAATATCTATCCTTGGACATGAAGAGCTATTGACTCTTCAACAGAAGAATCCAGCCAAGTATGTGAGTTCATGTATATCTCATCGATCATTTCATACATGATCCAGTATTATCCATCCAATGTTGAGCCATTTACAAACCCACAACTTCCAAAGTCCTTAAATGGCAAGATTCCTTGATTGTTTACTGATGAGCTCTCTGAGAACAATTGGACAAAGAACTTGTAATGGGTACTGTGGTGGCAAAACCTGAAGTCTGTAAGCGTAAAACCACATTGCCCTTTGGGAAATATAATCATAAGGAGGGATCCCTGAAGTGCAATGTTGCTGACCCCCAAAGTGGGAACAGTGTCCCCTGTGGAGCACAATGAATCCTTTAAGCTTTGCAGAACAAGAAGATCTTCAGCAAGGAGTGGCTTGAATACCAAGATTTCAAAATACAAAATCAATCTCAAAAATGTTTGAATTTAGGTGGAGAGTGATAGAGGAACTACCAACACCCCACCTCCGTGTTTATAGCAGTGTGCATGTTAAGGCAGTGGCTCCTGAACATTGCCAAGTCTGTTGAGGTGCAAATATGCATCGGTGCCTGTCCACCCAATCCATGTATAAATAAAAGAAAAATGAGGTGGGAAAGAGGGGTGAAAGTTTTGACTGAAAAAGTGCATACATACCTGATAACACAACTAAATGAAAAAATGAAGGTTTGAACACCATGAGAGTCAAGTCAGTCAAATTACCATAGCCCTCCATGGAAATAATCTGAAGGTCACCTCCAAAGTAACGTGCATAGAGACGACTGATGGGGAGTCCATATCCATAACCAGCCATCACATTAGGCGTCTCCTGATCTTGTCTTCCAAGAACAACTGGATTTTTTGCAGTACTGTACAAATAAGTCCAAATTTTGGGCAGCCCACTTCTAGGGATGCCCCCTCCTTCATCTGAAATCTGTCGCCCCAAGCATCACGTGCATAGATCCCATTAGGAATCCAAACCTCTACCAGGAATCTAACATACAAAACAGTGTTTGAGCTCGGGTCATAATTAACAGTTCCAAATCTAGATTGACAAACTGCATGTGGACATGAAAAAGGTGACTAGCTAAAGACAGATATAAAACGAAAGTTGAAGTACCTTGATGGTAACATCTTCAATGCCATCTGCCACAACCACCCGAATTGGCGGGGACTCATTGTCATCATCCATGAAACGCTCTTGCACGGCTCGGAGAGAGTTTTTAACCAACTCAAACAGCATTTGATGTAAATGTGTTGGCACATACCTATTTACAAGCATTTAATCAATCAGTCTATGCTGGAAATGCACACCCCATTTGCAGGTCTGAATCTAATTTCTAATGTGGCAAAAATGAAGCCCTATGGATAGGAGAGAGGGAATAAAAGAGATGCTTTCAATGAGATTAGGCAAAAAAATGTACGCAAAAGTGAAATTTGGGTCGCCATAAACATGCACTTCAGGGGCACTTCCATATGTACGCATACAAGCTGACCGTGCATCTTCAATTGCATTTTGAGCAACCTCTACTGGAGACACCCCTGCAGAAATGAGGCCAACATAGCCAGGTGCAGGATTTTGTTGATGAAGTGCCACATGCTGACCTGGATAAACATTTCAGTGAGCCATATCAGTAAAACCACATACACCTGACCATTATACAGTGCACATACTCCAACTCTGATTCCACTTGCACATGTTTGTAAGAAACTGACAGCTCACTTTTTGTAACGTTATGCTTCATGTCATTCACAAAGTATCAGGCCATCACCTTTATGATGAATAGCAATGACTAGCCTCTATGACTTGCCACTGACCGCAGTAGCTCCAGATGTTATGCATAGATAAGTATATAACAATCTGCTCAATACTTATGGCAAATAATTATAGAAAAAATTGTGACTTGACTTTGTGTTGCATTTCGAGAAGCAACAAGAAAAGTGACAACTTGGCTAGCGCTCAAAACAGACACCTATGATAAACATCGATTTCCACGTGATGCCCAAAAAAGGTAACAACAGACAAATTTGAGCAATTCAATTGAAAAAGACAAACAACTTCCTGATCCACTATTTTCAGGGCTATTGCCAACCTCTAAAAACACATCAAGAAAGTCAAAAAATTTGATTTTGAACTGATCTTCCTTTGTAATACCTTGAATAAAAATACTATCTTGCACTCACAAATACAGATTCCAAAGATCTCAGGCATAGTATTGATGTTGGAGACTTAGATATAGCTGAAGGACGCACCAATGAGCATACGTATACCAATGCGTGACATATAGAAACGGTCAAGGAACTGATGGATCTCTGGTAGCTCATTCAAGCCAACTTTGCGTCCTAGATCCTCCTTCAACTCTTGAATACCCATTGCCATGGTAGGCATCACATCATTATGTCGCATCTTAACTTGGTTTATAAGCTCTGTAAACTTGAGCTCATCATGAAGATCTTGAATATCTGGAAAGCTTCGCAAATCTTTGAAAGAGTCAACATACCAATCACGTACCTGCAGATAGGTATTCCATAAGGATTAGAGCGAGCCCATTCACATGTGTTAAACCAAAACTACATGTAAGATTGTCAGTGAATTGCACCTCATTACTTTCACTATCACTAAATTCTGAATTTCAGCACCAGAACAGTGCCACCATCAGTTACACTGAGTGTCAAGGATAAACAAAGGATCTTCACTCTGTTGTAGGATCTTGCCAGAATACAACCTAAAACCCCATACATGTGAATGATGAGAGTGAGGGAGACCTATCAGATTCTAGTGTCACATTAATTGAGTATAGACATCATGTTCTTCACATTCTCCACATGCAAGAGCAACCACAACAGACAAAGGAGAAAGGAGGGATATATGAATGAAGATGGGTGGACTGCAGTGTGGGGCAGAGGGGAAAATTTTGCCTTGAGAACAGGAGCTTTTGTAGAAAGTCCATGAGGAAGGTTTTCGAGCTCTGTGACTCGGTGTGCAAGCCGGACAGGCAGTTCCTTGTGCAAAAACTGAGAGGAAAGCAGAAGGTTTCTTCCTGAAGGATATGCCCCAAAGTCCATCATGTACTTGAGGCTCACTCCCGTTTGTTTCTTAAAACTACATCTGTAGATGTCGTCCACCACATTCCTTGAGACGGTCTCTGACAATTTTCGTACTGCTCTTGCCATGACTGCAGTAGAGCTCCAATAGTCCAAGCACGTCCGTATTATCTGGACAGTACCCACTCTGCGAGGAAAATAGCAGACACCGGATTGTAAGCATTTCTGGCTGCAACGGTTCTAGAATACTACGATCAGAAAGCGCGACCACCTTGTGACAGTTAGTCAAGCAAAGTCTTGAGAGGCAAGAATACTATGAGCCTGGGAAACTCTGCAAGTATCCATCCAAGTCGTCAGGTTTTCTAAGCGACTGTTCGTGCGCAGTTTCCCTGTCAGAAACAAGGTTTGCATCGTGAAGTTGCATCGGAAAACATGAGCGCTGACACTAGCTCTCTAGCCATTTTCTACTTTCAATGTTTGACAGAACTCGATACCGAAAGAGAAAAGACATGCACAGAGATGCAACCAAGGGCTTCCCCCTTCCAGAAAAGAACGAACTAGCTTGTGAAATCTTTTTCTGCTGCTCAAAGTAAAACTACGCGGGTATTCTGTCTGTCTCCAAACTAGCGCCAACAATCGATCCCAAGCTATCCGAAGAGTTTCCGGGAGAGTTGTAAAAACAAATCGCAACAACTGGATCCGGTATGTGAAATAAATGGAAGAGCAGCTCTCACCTATTGTCCGATGACCGTCTACGCGACGAGTGTTTGGTCACTCCTAGTGCTGTAATATTGCTTCCCGCGAGGCTTCGAAGCAGCTAGCTTCCCGTTCTCAAATTGTCGATGCACGAATGATTCCTTTCGTCTTCGAGCGCATGATGCCATGCTAGAGAAAAGGAACTCCGCACACCAACGCAGCCACCAACACCTTATACCCACAATACGTATACAAGTGCAGCGCCGTAAACTTTATTATGCGCAAGAAAACATCGAACCAAGTCCAAATTGCGTCATTCTCGGACTCTTCTTGCATCAAAAGGAGATCCAAAAATTGCAAATCCGGTAAGAAGAGTCTTCATTCCCACACAGAGCACAATCGGAGGAGAGAAACACGGGGGGGGGGAGAGTATAGGCTTCAGGATTTCGGCTATGGCGGGGGGGCGGGCGGAAAGCGAGACGGAAAAGGCGAGGAACGAGGAGCCTGACGGTGCGCGCAGGACGACGAGAAGAAATCCAATTCTCGTCCCCTCCGTACTCGACGATCACGTCCCTCCTCGTCCACTGCTGACGAGAATTCACCCACAAGACTTCACCTCCTCCTTCCCACCGACGACGAGAAACCCCAATCTCGTCCGTAAAGTGTACCCCACGTGGTACTTTCGTCCGTCCGTTACCACAAAACTCCGTCCACTCGTTTACCTACGTGGTGGGCTCTTAATCCGTCCCCCCCACCCTTTCCCCATTCCAACTTTTCCAAAGCAGGGTTTTTGTTTTTAATTAGTTTTTTTAATTATAATTTTAAAAATTGCAAATTTGGCGATTTTTCCCCAAAAGTTTAGCAAATTTAGTCAAATTTACACTAGAAAACACAATTATCCAAAAAATTCCCAAATGTTTTTGGTCCAGAAACAACGAAATTTGTTCCCCCCCCTTCCCCCAAAAAATTCACCGATTCCAAGCAACCCTAAAAGATCATCAATATCTAAACCTCATATTTTTCTCTTCTTTCTTATTGGGTGATTTTTTATTTTCTTTCATATTTGGGATTTTTGAACCCACCACAACGCACATGGGCAGTATACGGTATCTCACAATTTAGAGAGCAAAGAAGTGATCGAAAGCCGTGCATAACTAGAAATGAAGATGAGGACCACTATTTAGCCCCACCGAACTATAGAATTATAATATATGTGGCACGCGGCCGTGCACATGTTGCTCAAGTCTACATATTATATTACGGTGGCCAATGATGAAGAAGGTGATGGGCAATTGAATCTCAATTGGTAATTGGTCACCACCCCATACATTCAGACCGCCTACACCTACCCATCATCCATCAAAACAAATTGGTGGATGACCAACGGTTTTACCCATGTGGTTTTATTATTGATGAGGATGATGGCCATCATGGATGATACCCATCCTTGGCTTTGTTCATGTTGGGGGTCCTTGAATCGCAACGGGGGTATCATGAAAGGGAGAGGATTCCAATTCATACCCAAAAAAAATAATTCACCCCTTGTAAAAAGTGTGAGATTTCAATGCATGCAAAGGAAAATATTCACCTAACGAAGGTGTATAGCCGGTTAGGCTATTGTCCGCCTAATAATTAAAATTTTAAAAATATTTTCATTAGGATTTTTTTAATTTCATTTTTAAAAATTAGGCACATTGGGGGCATAAGTTTTTAGCATTAGGAAAATACATAAAGTAATTAAAAAATGGTGCCGACGGTACCAAGTAATTTTTATCGCTATCCCTCAATTCAGAGTTCCAAGGAGGATTTGATAGAGATGAGTGAGATACACTAAAATGATGTAGTTGATCTTATGCAAGGACCCATGGAGGTTGTTAGGAGTTAGTACAAGTACCCGTAGTATGGAGTACATTTCAACATTCGATTTGTTTGTCATTTACACCTGAAAGGGCTATATGGGTGTTGAAGTATGTATTTTTTTAAAATATCAAATGAGGCATCTGATTATTCTTTCTAATTTAAGATATATATATAGAAACTTGAGTGTTCTTGTGTGTTTTAACCTTCAAGCGACAATTTTTCAAACCATTCAACATTTTTTGAATTTTTTTTTTTGAAAATTATTAGGCACTCTTTGAGAATAATTTCCAAAAATTAGATACTTTTGTCAAGTCAAAATAAAATAAAATGCTTCATTTTCAAATTAATTTCTGCATAATGGATTGTCCGCTTACGATACTCATTTTAAATGTGTGAGACCCCCAACGCATGGTAAGAAATTATCATGTATCATTGAAATTGTTTAACATGGGTGTCAATATCTGCTTTTTCTCTTAGGGAAGAAGGTAAGCACTAAATAGATGCAGGTGCGTAAAAACCTAATGATGTACAACCTTTTCTCTGACATATCCAACTCCAAACCCTTGAATTAATACTATCAATTTGGTCATGAACTGGAGTACAAGTGACTTTAGTGGCCATGAAAAGCAAAGCATAGAGTGAGAAGAAATTTAGATCATATTTGGCTTGCTGAGTTATTTGCAAGAACAAGCAACATCAGGTGTCAGATTTCCAGTTTGGTTAGCTTCCATATGTTTCCATAGTTTCACCACTTAAGGTTTGGGTACAAGCAACGTTAGGTGTTTAATTTCCCCCTTCCATTAGCTTCCATACGTTTCCATAGTTTTGTGGCTATCATTTGGGTATGATTGGAAATTGTGACAATTTAGAAAACTTGAGTGCAAGTGCAATTCAGAGTTTTTTTTTTTGCATGAAACTTAGTAAAAATATTTTTGTATGTTTCGATAGTTTCATCTCTTACATTTGGGTATGATTGGAAATCATCACAATTTAGAAAATTTGAGTGGAAGTGCAATTTAGAGTCTTTTTTTGCATAAAAATTGATAACAAATATTTCCAGGAATTAAAAAAACCAAATTTGGCTGCATACCGTATATGATTTTTAAGAAAAAAAAGGGAGGCCCCTTCACTCCATGACGTGTCTTCTCGTTGGTTAGTTGCATGCAAATTCTATTCCTAAAGAGTTTCCAAAAGTTGGCAGCCACTATTTTTGGCCTGAACTAATAGCCCTTCCTAAGAACACACTACCTTTTTGTAGCTCCATAGTAGAGCTTATCATTAAAATCTGGTGACTTGGATCATTATTTTTGTAGAAAAATCTGGCAACTTTCGGGCCATTTATTCCATGAAAAATCCTTTGTATAGTTCAAATTTTAGCAAAACTCCATCAGTAGAAAAATCACTGCCCAAACAGTCACCAGGGTTTTTTTCAGGAATTTTAAAAATGTAGCCTAACTTGAGATCATCCAGAGGAAGATATAAAAAAATATGACAATCATCCCTAGGAACATTTAGCCAAATCTGGCTATAAATCAGATACAAACTACATATTGTTTTAATTGGCTTTCTCTGTTCATGGCTAAAAAGTGAAAATCAAATCTAGAAATCTGGCGATTTAAAAACTTTTTCTCTCACTTTGGGCAATTGAAGATCTCCAAAATCAATTAATTCCCCAGGAAAAAAAAGGCAGGTACCCACCAGTGCACCATCCATTTGGAAACCCCTTATGACTCAGTTGTGGCTGAAGCACAACTGAGTCACCTAGAAACCCTCATTTTCAGTCCCTTTTTGGAGTGATTAAAAACCCAATGGGTGTGCCGACTAGGGCTTTACAAAACTTTTTTATATTCCAGAAGCAAAGATGCAACAATCCAAGATTTTAAGCTTTAAATCTTAATTTGTTTTGATTCATTAATCACCGAGCATTCATGTACATCCTTTACATCAAACACCCCATGTTTTTTTCCCATTCCTTTATCAAATTGAGAAATTTTTGCAATGTTAGAAGCACTAGGTGGAAGGTTATGAATGTTCTTGGATCTTCAGGAGTGGAGGAACGATGTGTGAGGATTCAACCTCCTTTGAGTTCTTTGGTGTTCACTCACTTACCTATTTATCCTAGGTGGTTAAGATTCATAGGTGAATAGGTTGGAAATAAAAGTTGTTGGCCTTGCCTACCAAGGCAAGGATATTGTGTTTAGATTCATTATAGAGTATAGTAGCTTAAGGGATTTTTATAGGCCCCTAGGTAATAGGTCCATTTTTATATGAGGATGTTTCAAAGATAATATTTTGGCTTGTGTCGAAACTTGAGATTATGTATAAATTATAATTTCTTGAAGGATTTTTTTTCTTTTTTTAGAGGATTTTTTTTAAGATTGTATTTTTCCATGGTGAAATATTTGAGTTTCAGAAATTATTTATTGGGAGTTGTTGGGCCCCCTTGGACTTTTGCCATCTGTTTGTTTCTAGAACTTTTGGATTCCCTTAACTTTACTCTTTTTTTCTCAAAACTCAAGAAGACCCCACACACACACACACACACACACACAACCAATGGCACAAGGCCATTGCATGAAAAAGCACTTTTAGGTGTCTATTGATGCGCGGAAGGAAACATTTGGACACATTTAAGATTCAATCTCAGAGTGTTTTGCACTTTGCACCCAACACAATTTCAACCAACATCCACTATATTATGTTAGAAATCTGCCTCTATGATCATATTCATAACATCACAAGGCATAAGCCATGGGACTTATATCACTAATAAGTCATATGGACATAGTAGTCATAAATGCATGATTTTGGCATGATGATCCCTTTGAATGCATAATTCGACCTTTCCATGCTTGAATACTCTTATGATCTAATTAGAGTGCCAAATTTTCAGTAACATTGAGGATGGTTTTCATCTACTTTTTAACAAAAGAATTCCCTATATTTATTGCCCCAAGCTAATGGACGTGCATGTGTAGATTTTGGGTGCACCCATCCAATTGATAGGTTGTTTTGAAGTCTACCCATCTACTTGTTGGGTTTCTTTTCAAAATACGAATGTTGGATAATTGATCTAATCTTGCCTCTATATCAAAAAAAAATTTGGGTTGTCACTTGCCTTTTTGTATCATGAGATTTCATATCACTATAAAATTGAAAAAAATTCTATGACTATTTTTTTAAATGAAATTTGTTTGATAAACATACAAATAATTAGCTTTAATTTCTTTAAATTTTATTAAAATGAGATTCTTAAAAAATTGATTTGAAAGATTATGCACGAATTCATTAAAATAAAACACGTCAATTTTAATATAAATTTCATTTTTGAGATATAAAATTTTAAAATTAATTTGATGTTATTTTAAAAACTTCAATAAGGCTTTGATGAAGATTTAATAAAAAAACATCATAATGAAATTAATTTTTAAATTTTAATTGAAATTTTTTTTTTTGTATTGTTGTTGTCTTTTATGTTATAAAAGTTTATTATTGCCCTAAGATAGTAGACATGCATGTATGATTTTAGGTTTTACCAAACATATATAGAGGCAAACATAACTAGTTTGCATTGCAATTGGCTTATCCCATTTTTCAATGACACACTTACATGGGTTTGAACCCCATCAATCCCAATGGTTATTCATTTCCTTTCATGTTTGACTACAAGGAATATGAGCCCAATTCATTGACCATTTCGTTCATTTTGCAATGAAATTCATGGAAACTTACTCCAATGAATTTGTGATTGGAAATGTGAGAGTCAACTGAACTTGGACTCATGTTGTTGACCAAGTGGAGGTATATGGCTTGTACACATGCGTTATTCACATATTTGATTTCTTTTTTGGTGAATTTTCACATTGTGGCAACAAAACAAAGTGTGGTGTGATTCATACAAAGGTTATTTGTTGGGGGAAAATGGCCCCAAGTTGCCATATTTTGAGGGAAAAAAATTGAATTTGCCATATATAGCTTGTATTTCTAGCAAGTCACCCTTTTAACTTTCCTCTCTAACATGTAACCAAGTTTGGGGTTTTTTTTTTTTATGATTGCTACACCACCTATAATCCTTAATGGAATTAAAAAGGTCATTGGTTTAAAACATCCAATAATAGAGGTTTTTCATGTCCAAAACCATGTGAAGACATCAATGGGTTTGATGGAAAAATCAAGGGCCTTTTTTTGCATGATTTGATTCCCATGGATCAAGTTAACAAACATAA
>Ga0116229_10007839_pt1 | contig 16763 bp, 13 predicted proteins | sample S1TSphgellanicum_3_FD_87313 | JGI IMG/M metagenome (GOLD analysis project Ga0116229, IMG submission 87313) | Host-associated microbial communities from peat moss isolated from Minnesota, USA - S1T2_Fc - Sphagnum magellanicum MG | ecosystem: Host-associated > Plants > Peat moss > Unclassified...
TGTACCCAATAATATTGTTGTTTTTATTTTTATTAACAATTTTGAACCAAACCTAGTATTGGTCAATTTTAATAAGTTGAAACCATACACATATGTGGATTAGACATTAAAGGGGATTCCAAATTTAGAAGATCAAAAGTTTTTAAAGTCCATAGATGAAAACCACATGGAAAAAAACATCTAATGAAGATTTAAAAGATAAAAGAAAAACATAGACCATTGGGACTGAACATACAATAGTATTAGAAAAAATCATAATACATTTGATAAGTTAATAGGTTATGAACTAATACCTAGACCATGGTTATATAGTTTCACAGTTATTGGATTGTGGGGTAAATAAGTCAATGATGTTAGAACAAAATTCTATTAATTTGATGACTCAGCATAGTCTAGAAGGAATTTATAATATAGACTATACTAGGTCATTAGATTCAGGAATGTCATCATAATTTACCACTACCACGTCCACAAAATTCTTTGCTCAATAGGTATTAATTGTAGCCCATGTTAATGTCAATATGAATTTAAGCAAAAGGCGACAAATGTCAAACAATTTGAAAAAAGTATAAATCATTAAAACATTGGCCCTAAAATGAAAAGTGAAACATCACTTCATGAAAAAAGGTGATTATGTTTCAAAATGCGGCAAACATTAGATCGATTCTTTGTTTTCGTTTTCTACAAGTAGGCTTCAATCATTTTTTGTCTCTAGAATGAGTGTTGAAGAAAGTTTTGTGGAAAATTTATAAAGATAGTTTAAAGAGAAGTTGTAGAAGTTGAAAGAGGAGCAAGAGAGATTGAGAAAGCAACATAAATCTGCAAACATTTTGCATTTATAGTCTAGGTCTCAAGAAAGAGGTCTGCTTTTTCCTTCTTTAGTTTATTTTTCTTCTTTTCAGAAATCCTTTTTGATAGCCAAGTTTGAGAGAGCTTTTGAAGCAATAAAAAAAAATGAAAGAGATTATAGGAAACGTTGAAGAAATATAACTTTAGAAAGCCCATAAGATAGGCAAGTTGTTGAGAATTCAAGTTCAAATAATTAGGTTTCATTAGTTACTAGAATAAAAAAATAATTAGGTTACTTTCACAGGGTTGAATTACTTTCTTTATTTATATTAGTTTGGTTATTTGTGGTTTGGTCTTTTAGTTAATTACTTTGGTGTTGATGGTTTGACTTTTTTTCCTTCATTACACAAGTTTATGTATTTCATGTGACAAGAACCTTGAGGAGTTCTTGATGTTATGTTTCGCGTCGTGAGCATCATGTTGTAGTTTCCTTTCAATAAAGATTTATGTTTGCACTTGAGTAGATATCGCAACCCTACTTTGAAAGAATGTGAAGATGAAACTCACATTCCCAAAATTGGGACTTGGGAGTCCTCCGGGACTCCCAAAACTTCAGAGTTCGATTTCAAGGGTTAGAACACCTTGCATTGGGGTGTTCTTTATATCATTGGAAAGCTAGAGAAGTGTAGATGTCGAAAATGGGCTCACATGGGCCATTTGGACATCTGCAGTGCACGTTATGGCAAAAAGAAAGGTCAGGAGTCAAATTGGCAATTGGACTCCCAACCACTAAAAGTTGGGAATCGACCCAACCCCGGTGCGTGCAGGTGGAGTGCGACACACTGTTGGAAAGCTCTTGAGAAGAGTTACAAGTTTTCTTGAGACTTCATCCTAATTAGAGGTCTGAACAAAGAATTTTGATCGCGCAAAGTCCCGAGAGTCCAAACCGGGATAGTTTTGGGACTCCTCGGGAGTCTTGGGACAAAAAGCCATTTGGATGCGGGTGCCGCGGAGAGGCACAAAGTATACTATATGGGGGAAGGTGGTGGCTTCCCCTGAATCCGGGCCGTGGTGAGTCTTGTGAGTCTAGAATTGCCTGTGGTTTGTTTTAGCACCAAGGGTGTTCCAGAAAGTGAATTAACCAACTTGTTGATTGGTTTGATGCAAGTTCGAGTAAGTGAATAGCTTGTCACTCCTTTTAGTCCCATCCCAGAGCTTCCGCACGCCCCTCTACCCTTTCTAATGTTGAGAGTTGGGAGCATGCCCCAGGTTCCTCACAATTCCATTGTTTAAGTAACTTAGACCCGTCTTGGGTCTAACTAGGAACTTGGGAATGCATCAATAGATCTCCTATTTGTTAACATGGTATTAGAGCTTAGGTTGTTGAATGAGAAAATTGAAAAAGATCTAGAGCTAAAAAGTCTCTAAAAGTAGAGCTTGAAAGTTTCTAGTCATATCATAGGAGTTTGTCAAGTGCAAAAGAGAAACGGGGAAAGGAAAGAATGTGAAGAGAAAGAAAAGAAAAGAAAAGAGGTGAGAGGAGATCAACATATCAAAGGTTGTCAAAGTGAAAATTTTAAATCTAGATCTAAATCTACTGTGAAAAGATTTTAAAATGAAACTTGGAGAGATTATAGAAGACTATAAGGCGCTTTTATTATCAAATTTTCAAAAGAAAAGGATATATTTTGTGAGAGTTATGAGCCTTTGAAGATTCTGTACCAGATTTGGTTTTTTGGTCATATCTCTTTTGTTTGAGCATTTTTGAATCTGTAGCTTTTGGATTTTATAGATACAAAAGTAGAGTATATGTGAGAGAAACTTCATGTCATTTGGATCTGTATTGAGAGAGATCCAAGCATCTAAAGTTTTAGTCTTAGTTTTGAAATTAGTTTTTCTTAAAAGTGATAACTCTTTTTGGTCATCATCAATAGAGCTGAAATTTTGAGCAGATATAAAAGACATATTTTTAATGTGTCTCCCAAAATCTCAAGGAGTTTAGAGTTGCAAAAAGCGAGTTGTAAATCATTTTGTGTTCAGGTCCCAGTTTGAGGTGATTTGAAGGAAGTAGCAAAATCTCTCATTTTATGAAATCAAATGAGTTGAAATTTTGAAAGATGGTAGTAAACATAGTTGTTCATGTTTCAGCAAACTTTCAAATCGATTCAAGGTCATATGTGAGCAGTGTAGCTTTGCAAAGTTATTGTGACAGAAGTTTGTTTTGAGAAGACATCAAAACAAGAAGTGGAGCAAATACAACTTGGGAGAATTTGAAGGAGTTTGAAGATTGGGAAGCACAAATACATTATCAAGACCTTCATACAAAAGTGTGGTATGTAATCATGTACTTAATACCATACAAAATATTATACAAAATACATACATATACGTAAAACCCATGTATAGTATAAAATTTTGTATAATACTCAATACATACATACATATGCAAGGTCCATCTTGTTCAACCCGAACCCTAACCCTAATCCTAGAAACTTAAGGAAGGAAAACTTTAATCCTAATCCTAGAAACCCAAGGAAGGAATTAAAGTCACTTGTGAAACCCCAAGAAGACATTGAGTGGTGCCTTGAGAGATGGTGGATGGTCTTTCTCAAATTACAATTGAAAAACTAGACAAAAACAATTTCCAAATGTGGAAATTTAGGATTATGAATTTTTTGATGGGGGAAGGCTACTGGGAATTCATAACTGGTGATGAGAAAAAATCTCCTCTCCCAAAAAACCCCACACAATAACAAATTCAAGTCAATAAAACTTGGCATGAAAAAGTAAGGAAAATCTTGTATTGGTTTTTTGTGAATGTGTCCGATTCCATGATTGTGCATATTCAAGATGTAAAATCACCCAAACAAGCTTGGGATACATTGGTGAAGATGTATAGCACTAATACACAAGCCCGCAAAATGTAACTCAAGCAAGAGTTGCATAATTTACAGAAAAACAAGATGAACATGAGTGACTATTCTACCAAGGTGAAAAACCTTGTAGATGCTCTTGCATCTATAGGAGCCCTTATAGATGATGAAGATTTAGTGGTTGTCACCTTGAATGGACTTGGAAAAAACTATAACCAGTTTTGTACTTCAATTGCAATTCGAAAAACATTTTCTGATTTCCAAGACTTAATAACACTATTTATATATGAAGAGATGAGAATTATTGGTACTTCATCCAATGGAGGATCACAAGAAAGTGCCTTCTATTCAAATACTAATAGAGGTAGAGGTAGAGGTGGTAAAACTTCATTTTGAGGTTGACACAGAAGCTCGCATGGTGGACATCATCAACATGAAGGTCAAACTCATGGAGGTGGATGAAGAAACTTTGGAGGAAGAGGAAGTCAAGGAAATTATGGAGGTTGTGGTGGAAGTCATCGAGGTCAACAACCAAATAGCGATTCAAATTGCTACTATTGCGGGAAACCTTGGCACATGGCAAAGAACTGTTATCAAAAGGAGCATGATGCACGAAATGGAAAGCTGGAACAAGGGAATTATGCATCAACTAATAATCAAGGTGACGAAAAACTGTTTGTGATTCAACACATGGCAAATTCAATGATAAAAGGTGTATCAGATAACAATGTCTGGTATGTGGATTCTTGAACTTCAAACCACATGAGGAGTCATGGAAAATGGTTTAAAAACACAAAGGATTTGAAGACACCAGGGTTTGTGGAAACTGATGATGACATTACACATCCCATCACACAAATTGGCAAGGTGCCATTATCCATGTAAAATGGGCAAACAAAGTACCTGAAAGATGTATTTCATGTTCTAACCATAACAAAAAATTTGGTCTCCCTAGGCCAAATGGTGGAATAAGGTTTATAGGTGACATTCAACCCAAATGGATGTTTTGTGGAAGACATGAAGAACTAAGGCAAATTGATTGCAAAAGGAGAAAAGAATGGACGAATGTTCACCTTGGATGCGAACATGGAATTCCATGTTATTCACACATGGAAAAGGAGCTGGAGACATTGGAATTTGGCACAAGTGGGTTGACCATGTTAATCTCCAACGTCTTAAGCTGATGGAGAAACAAAATCTTGTTAAAGGTCTTCCCAAATTTGGAATAGAAGAGGTGATGTCAGAAGTTTGTGAAACATGCCAATTGGGGAAGGAAGCTAGGCATCCATTCCTAGTTCAAACAACTCATGTAAATTCCAAACCTTGGGAAATGATCCACTAAGATGTGTGGACCACGAAGATAGAATCCATTGGAGGATGCAAGTACTACGTGAATTTCATAATGACCACACAAAGAAGGTGTGGGTCTACTTCATGAAACATAAAGGTGAAGTGTTTCAACATTTTTTGAATTTCAAAACAATGGTGGAAAAGGAGAAGGGTGTGAACATCAAGTGCTTAAGGTTCGATGGAGGGGGAGAGTATTTTTCAAATGAATTTAGTGAGTACTTGAAGGAGCATGGAATTCAAAGGAAGTACTCATGTAGTTATTCCCCACAGCAGAATAGAGTTGCTGAAAGGAAAAATAGGCACACTGTAGAAATAACACGTGCCATGTTGAATGAAAAGAATTTGCCAAATTACTTTTGGGCTGAAGCGGTAGGAACTACAATCTATATCATGAATCAAACACCCATAGCGGCAATTCATGGCATGACATGTGAAGAAAAATTCACAGGTAAGAAACCCGATGTTTCACACCTTAGAATGTTTGGTTACATTGCATACATGCATGTTCCTGACGAGAAGAAATCAAAACTAGATTCAAAAGCTGAGAAGTGTATCTTCATTGGATATTCCTTAGAACAAAAAGGATATACATCCTTAAATCCTTCCACTCGGAAATTGCAGGTGACTAAAGATGTTGTGTTTGATGAGATGGTTAGCTAGTATTCACCACTAAAGGTAGCAGAAGATGGAAAGGCTAGAAATGGTGATGTTTCATCAAATATGGAACAAGAATCACAATTAATTAGTGGACTAGAAGAGTCTTCAATTAGTGGGTCCAATAACACTCCATGGAAAGGAAGATTAAAATTTTCAAACATTGTACATGGTAGTTCTCAAACATCATCTAGAAATCTTCATGTAGATGATGAGTCAAGTGATTCAGAGAAGAGTGTGGTGAAAAATCAAAAATCATTTCAGTCATTACTCCCAAAGCTCGAATGGCCAAAAAAGCTTTGAAAACACCTAACAACAACAATGAAATACGAAGATCCACTCAAGTCAAGTACCTTGTACAAAGACTCACATATGATGGTTTTTTAGCTCATCATTACGCATACCTGGTGAGAGTTATACAAGAGGTTGAACCCACTTGTTTTGAACAAGTGGTTGGAAACCCTAAGTGGGACAATGCCATGGATGAAAAGATGGCGGCTTTGGATGTTAATGCTACTTGGGAATTGGTAGCTTTATCAGAGGACAAGAAAGCAATTGGGTGCAAATGGGTGTACAAAGTCAAACACAATGCAGATCGATCTATGAGCGGATACAAAGCAAGATTGGTTGCCAAAGGTTATGCCCAAACTTATGGCATAGACTATGAGGAGACCTATAGTGTAATTGCCAAAATGACAACTATAAAAGCAATCATTGTTATAGCAATAACAAAAGGATGGTCTTTACATCAAATGGATGTAAAGAATGGTTTTTTTCATGGAAATTTACAAGAAGAAGTGTACATGGAACAACCACCAGGTTATGTGGACCAAACACACCCTAATCTGGTTTGTAGGTTGAAGAAAGCTTTGTACGACTTAAAGCAAGTACGTAGAGCTTAGTTAAACAAGATAGGTTAGTATCTTGTCATAAATGAATTTCAAACATCCCATGTAGATTTTTCACTATATGTGAAAAAAACAAATCATGGGATTATAGTCATAGTCATCTATGTTGATTTGATTATCATAGGAGATAGTGATGCAGACATCTTTGTTTTGAAGAAGCTTTTGAAACAAAACTTTGAGATGAAGGATTTGGGAAAATTCTGTTACTTCCTTGACATTGAAGTATTTTAGTCCACTAAAGGGATATGGTTACTACAAAGGTAATATCCCTTGAACAAATTATCCGAATATGGGATGACGAGTTGCAAACCCATTTCAATTCCATTGGAGCAAAATGTGAAGTTAAGTGTAGATGAAGGAGACCTTGTGGAGGATACCACTATGTATAGATGCATAGTGGGGAGTTTGATTTACATGACCATCACAAGGCTAGATTTATGTAATTGGAATGGTAAGTCAATTCATGCAAACACCACGAAAGCCACACTTGGATGCAATGAAGCGCATATTGAGGTACATAAAACATATTTTGCAATGTGGAATTTTTTATGAAGCCAAGAGCCAGTTACAAATACATGGATACACAAATGTTGATTGGGTTGGCAATGTTTTAAATAGAAGATCAACCAGTGGTTTCATGTTTTTTTTTGGAAGTGGTGATGTTAGTTGGAGCAATAAGAAACAACCAACAATTGCACTATCAAGCATGGAGGTATAATACAGAGGTGTAGCAATTGCTACATGTGAAGTAGTTTGGTTACAAAAACTACTCTCAGATTTGGGACATTAAGTGGATGCTCTTGTTGTCATTTATTGTGATAACATCAGTAGTATACTACTTGTTAACAACCCGGTCTATCATGCTAAGACAAAGCACATTGAGGTGCACTACCATTTTATTAGAGAAAAAGTTTTAGCAAAAGAAATTGACCTTATTCATGTTAGTACTGAAGATCAAGTTGTTGACATTTTCACAAAGGCCTTAGGTACAGACAAGCTAAGGAAATTTAGAAAAATGCTTGGTGTACTAGAAGTGGATTTGAGCTTGAGGGGGAGTGTTGAGAATTCAAATTCAACTAATTAGGTTTCATTAGTTACTAGAATAAGAAAGTAATTAGGTTATTTTCACAAGGTTGAATTACTTTATTTACTTATATTAGTTTGGTTATTTGTGGTTTGGTCTTTTAGTTAATTACCTTGGTGTTGATGGTTTGGCTCTTGATTCTTCATTACACAAGTTTGTGTATTTCATGTGACAAGAACCTTAAGGAGTTCTTGATGTTATGTTTCGTGTTGTGAACATCATGTTGTAGTTTCCTTTCAATAAAAATTTATGTTTGCATTTGAATAGATTTCCTATTTGTTAACACAAGTCCTAATGAACAAGTCGGTCCCATTTTTATTCTAGATCCATGAGGGCCTTTTCCATGTCCAAAGCCAAAAAAACTCCACATATAAATGTAATGATGCTATATTGTGAACTTGTGAACATGAGCCTGTGAACAAGATGGAATATTTTTTAGCATCTTTGGATGACGTGGATGGAATATGCCAAAAATATTCATTACCACATTGGACATAATCTTTGCTGATGTGGAAAAATGTTTTACCATGTGTATATGGATGGATGAACAATAAATGAACTTTTTGGATGAAAAAATATGAAAAATGTTATTTATTGAAAAAGTTTACATGACATAGGTTTATGGATAAGGATTTAAAGGACTAAGCATCCACTCCAAGTCTATGATACCTCATTGACTTTCCCCTTATCCTTTGAAATAAGGTATGTCTCAAGATTGTCAAAGTGTTTTTTGTAACAATGTACTTATGACAAGCACCAACAAATCAAAAGGAGAAGATGAGATTGATTTCAATGTGGTGTTCCCCATATGTGAATTCATATCTTCTTCAATGTAGATTACTCTTAAACCCAAATATTTCGCTCAAAATTGTTTTGTACAAGTTTTATACATTTAGGCCAAAGGGATATGAATTTGAAATATTTTCTTGGGAGCCCCATACATCAACACCTTTTAAAGTTTTAGAACTTTTACTATTGAATCATAGAAGCTCATGCTAAAAGACAACTTTTATTTTTAAATGTTTTTTGTGATGTTTGGTAACTATTTCAAATTTTTTGGTTGAAATTTTTTCAATATATTTTGTGACACGTACTCAATTTGTGATTTTAAGAAAATAATTATGCATGGCAATCAATTTGAGTAAAATAAAACTTACTAATTATAGATTATTAGTGAAACATAAATTTTGTGTATGTACATCATCCAAAACATTATTATTCCCAACCTACTTTAGTTGAATAGACTGTTCTACATCTAACCAACAACTATGAAATTGAAACTATTTTATTTGAGCTAGAGAAAAAGTCACTTCTACTTCCCAGGAATTAAGAGACAGAAATTAGTTCTATCTAACTACTCCACCACTATAGCTTTGGTGGTTAGTTTATGGACTTTGTTCCAACTCCAAGTTGGATGATGAATGAATGTTTCCATTAACCCACATAATATCACATGTTGCAAGATGTAATATAAGTGTTTAGAATGCACCTACTTGTCATGTGCACCCTATGAGCCTATAATCATTAACACAAAATCTATGCAAGTGTAGGTAGGGAAATTGTTGATTATAACCTCATATTATTTATGATATTCAATTGGACCTAAAATGATTCTATATATTCTTCCATATCTGAGAGAAGGAACATTGGTGGGTGGTAAGATGTTTGTTAGAAGAACATGTCCAGCCTTCCACTTGTTTTGTCGTTGAGTAGAAATCTTGAATATTGAAGCACGACAAATATTTTTTTCATTTTGAGTTTTTGGCGAATTATTTGCATCTGTTAGTTTATTGGTAGGATGAGATGCATCATCACTGAAAAGAATTCTAGGGTGACATTTTGGTTTCTCGAAAAAGAAAAAACTAGCATCCTTCAATGTTATCATCTCATCTTGGGTGAGATTTGTTCCTTCTTGCACACGCCATAAAGAAGGCACAATGAACCTTCTAATTGTGTACTTTCTTTTGGTGTTTTTAACACAATGGCTCTGATCATCATGACAAAACCAAAATTTTTGTAACTCAATTCCCACACCTTTGGATACACTCCAATTACCAACATAACAAGGAGCAAGAATGCCCCGTTCTTTTCCCCTTGAAATGATTTTTGCCTTGTAATAATGCTTGGTGTCCATTTGTAATGCTGAACATTAAGCATTGGACTTGGGGTTACATCGTTCAATATGCCAAATGTCATCACCACAAAGGCATTCCAACACCTCCTCACCATTATGAGTGAAAATTAGGAACCCCTCTTGTGAACGACTAGACTACCTTACATCTCCATTACATACAGATTTGCGCGAAATGAATTCGATTCATGGATGAAAAAAATTTACATGATTGTGCCTATGTGAGTCCCCTTTGATCTAGGGGGTAAATTTTGCTTTCCTTTAAGGGATCCAAATACCTCTTCATCTTCCAAGTGTAATATCTTTAATGTATACGAAGAACCTGGATGATGCACCCCCAAACTCTTTGAAAGACTCAAATGTGAGTTCGAAAATGAAGATAATGGAAAAAAGAATTGGGGCACATTCTTTAGTTTGCAACACTTCAAGGATAAGAATGAGTGTGTTGGAGCTCTAGGATGGGAATTAGGATGAGCGATAAAAAGGTCAATTATTCATATGGATCTGCACAAACCAAACAACAAGTTGGTTAGTGCATAGTTTGAACACTTTTAATGCATGGACAAGCCATAATCATATACAAACTCACAAGACTCATCACGGCTTGGACATAGGGAAGCCGCCACCTTCCCCCTTACATTATTTTTTACGATCAACCATAGGGGTTGCATCCAAATGTCATTTTTCTCAGGTCTCCTAAGTTAAGAATTTTGAAATTCCTAAAATTGGGATTCCTAGCATTTTGGAGGCCCATAATTTCTTTTCTAAACTTCTGATTGAGGTGAGGTCCAAAGCAAAGTTATAGCCCTTGTTAAGAGCTTTCTAGTGATATGTTGCATGCCACCTGCACACACGTAATTCATGGCAATTCCTGACTTTTAATGGTCGAGAGTCAAATTGACACTTTGACTTCTAGCCCTTCTTTCAACCATAACTTGTGCCTTAAGTACTCAAATGAATCATACGAGCCCATTTTAGACATCTATGTCTCAAGAGCTTACCAATGATATAAGAAAATCTTTAATCCAATGATTTGTGACCCTTGAAATCACTCTTTAAACATTTAAGACTTCATAAGGACTCCAACTCCCAAAGTGGGAGTCCACTTGGGAGTGTGTGGGCTCATTCCCTCACACTCTCTTGCACTTTCAACCATGTGAATGTGACACCCAGGGTGCATTATCGACCCATACCTTTCCATGCCTTTGCCTTGGTCGTGAGCCCAAGGCTAAGGTTGTGACACTAAAGTTAATGTGGTAACTACAACAACAATTTCTAATGGATCAATGTACAAAGGCATTGTTAGGTCTATTTACAAATCCTCTAATGTTAAAATCTTGAAGACATGTGGCAATAGTGTAGCAAACAACTACCAAAACCCTAGAGATTCCAAAGGTGCATCCACCATGTATTATTAGTGATTTCATTTCTTATTAATTTGGAAATACTTGTTTTCATCACCATTTTAGAACTTGTATAAAACAATACATGTGTAGTTCTATTTATGTTGTCATAACCTGCAAGTGCAGTTTGATAAAGGTGATTCATTGTTTTTGATGAGTAAATGTCATACTATAGTAATTGGAACAAAATGTCATATTGCAACAATTGGAGAAGTATCTGGTGTTGTAGGTGATATGTTTAATGGGGTTGTTATTAAGGATGGGGTACAAAGTGGAGGTGCACGGTGTGATGCTCCTTGAAACAACTTTGATCTTTCCAAATTTGAAAGATGATCTTCCACAACTACTTCTAAAGGTTGTGATAGGTCAATTCACACTTTGGGAAGGTGCAAATTTGAGGAAAAGTAGTTGAATTTTTTTTTCAGTCTTATTATAATATGTGTGGTGTGGTTCAAAATGCCATGAACTAATTTTGAACTACATTTATGTGTCATTTGATGTTTGCAAGCTTTCAAGTTCTTTCAATTACCTTATTTGCTTGTTGTATCCATGTTTTAGTAACTTAATAAATAGGGGATTATCAGCTTGGGAATATGTTTCAGTATGTTAGGTCTATGTACGAACGTCCATTATCTTTTCCATTACATTATTTGTACATTCCTTTTGTGTACATTCTTTCATTATTATAGAATGTAGCTACAATTTTAATCCAATTGTATTGCCATACAATTGCAATTAGTGGAGTTGCATTTGTATCCTACCCTGCAACTATTGTAGTCATTTGTGTTATCTTGTTTTGTAAATAGTGTAATCACATGTAAGGTCCACCTTCAATTACTTTAATCACATACCTAGTTGCAAAGTTTAGATATTTTACAATTACTATAGTCACACATATGATAATTGTAGTTGCATGTCAATGATATAAAAAAATTATATTATTTTTAAAATTAATAATTAATGCAGTGTGGCAAAATTAAGATCACACATGATAATCATAATATTTTCATTTAAATTTTATATATTATTATTTGTGGCCAGATGGATGCCACATTAATTTTGTTAAAAATAAAAAATAAAATATAAATGATTATCAAACACCACATGTCCATAATCTAATGGATAATCCTTGGTTTGATTAACATGTGGATTATTGGCATTGGTTACAATTTAGCCAATTTGAAATGTAATTAAAAAAATTTAATTATAAAAAATTATTTTGTAGATTAATCTATCTTGCCATGTGTCAATTATCTAATGGATAATCTATGTCAATTATTGGACAAATTTTGGCCATGTCGTGGTTACAAGTGAGCCAATTAAGAATATAATTAAAATAATTTTGATTATACAAATTAATTGGTAAATTATCATTCCTTGCCACGTGTATGTCATCTAATGGATAATCTTTGTCTAATTGTTGGACAAATTTTCACCATGTGGATACATTTTAGCCGACCATGAGCCACCATTTTTACAACTAAAAGTGACTAGACATTTTTGTCATATAAATAGTCATAAATAACTATGCCATGTAGGCATATGTCATTACAAATTTCAATCATAAAAATTAGTTGTAAATGATCATGCCATGTAAGTTGGATGAAAAGTTTGTGCAAGCCACACCTTCATGTGATTGTTGTTTCGACTTGATGCCACATAATTTTTTTGCTACTAAAATCTTATGCAACTTGTTTAAGGCTAGAGGAATTTGTAGTCACATGTGGCATTTACAACTAAAAAATAGTTGAAAATACTAGTGGTTAATATGCAAATTCCTTGTAGTGGAAAGAAGTTCAACACATTAAGGGGGTTGAAGAGATCCACACATCAACATTTTACAAATCAAAGAGCCAAAGAGATCAAGCTCCCTAAACTTTACATTGCAATTAGTAACAAAGAGCAAATAATAACATCAGTGGGTTTAGGGATGAATTCACCAACATTTACAAATTGAAAAGCCAAATAGATCACACTCCTTAAACTTTATATTACAATATGTGACAATTTGTGACAAAAAGAAATTGAACAATATTAATAGGTTCAAGGATGAATTCACCAACATTTATAGATTGAAAAACTAAATAGATCAAACTCCCTAAACCTTAGATTACAATCAATGATAAAGAAAAACTCAACAACACTAAAGGGTTTAAGGATGAACTAACCAACCTTTATAGATGGAAAAATCAAATATGTTAATTCCTTAAACCTTACATTACAACCAATGATAGAGAAAAGTTCAACAACATTAGTAGGTTTAGGGATTAACCCACCATGAACATTTATAGATTGAAGAAAAAAAAGATCAAGGCCCCTAAACCCTAAATTACAATCAGTGATAGAGAGAAGTTCAACCACATTAGTAGGTTTAGGGGTTTAGGGATGAACTCACCAACATTTATAGATTGAAAAGCTAAATAGATCAAGTTCCTTTAACTTTAAATTAGAATTAGTGATAAAGAAGAATTTAACAACATTAATGAGTTTAGGGATGAACACAACAACACAAATGCACATTAAACCGTGATGTTAAACCTAGCCCAAACCTTATTGCACAATGCAAAAAAAAGGAAAAAAATGTGGACCTATGAAATGATGCATTATTCAAGCATTGCATAATAAACTAGGAACCTTAAACACTTGGATTTGAGTTTTGCTTGAAATCCTATAAATTGAAATTCATGTTTTGTGCATTTTTTGTGTAGGTTTACATTAACTTAGTAGTACTTCAATCTTTTTCCAAATTGATTGCAAATTGCCAATCAGCAAACCATGATTTCGATCTTCCTCCAAATTGACTGCAATTGTGATGGATTTTTGCATGCAACACCTTCTTTCATGCTAACAAAAGAACAAAGCAACACAACTTGCTTTCTACAACACAACTTGCATTTGAATCCATGTCCAACCCTTCTATAATAAGATGTTTAAACTTTGGAAGGTGTGAACCTACAACATATTCTAGATTTTAACAGTTAAAAATGCAGAATCTAATAAGATTTTGAAGTGTTCAAGGAATTAATCTCAAACACCCCTTAAACATTCAATGAAATTGCCAAATTAGGATCTTGTATTTGCAAGCTTCAAATGTTACTTGTTTCTTCTCCCTAATTTAAAACTTGTACAAAATTGTATGAGATAATGGCTCACTTGAAGTTGGACTCCTTGCAATGGCCTTTTTTCTTTTAGCGAAATGTTGGCGACATCAAGTGCATCATCAATGTATCTTTCACAAGCCAAAACAAAAGAAGGTAAAAAACTTGCGAAGGAAGACTTGTACAAAGGGAGGAGATCATGGTTAGGTGTAATGAGGGTGGTGGGTTTTTGGGCTTCAAAAGAGATACAACCATTGTAAACAATATTGATGGAGATCTAGTAGGCAATTGGCAAATCTTGCAAACCCTAAAAGGCAACCATGTGTTTTTGGCAAAAATTTCAAATGTTTTTGTGGTTTTTCCCTTTATGCTATTTGCTTGCCATTAATGGATTTTGCATTTTGGTGAAAGTTTGCATAGAAAAAAAATGTTGAGCCTTATGGATGCCAAACTTTCTTTTATTCATGAAATTTGCCCAAAAAGTGAAATTGGAAACCAAAATTTTGAAACTGAAGTGTAATGTGAAGATTTCAATCAGCAAAAAAAGTAAAAATTACCAGATTTTTACATTTGGTTTTCAGTAAGTAGCTAGAAATACAAAAGGTTGATTAAAGATTTTTGTTTCATATTTAATTTATAGCCAGATTTGGTTAAATCTTTGTATGGATGATCATCACTTTGGCTAAATAAAAAAAATCCTAAAAGAACATTTGGTGCGTGTTGGGTCATATAATCCAGCATCAGGTGGTCCTTAGAATGAGGAATTGATACCCAATAGTTATCAACCCAGGTATATGCCCATTTGCACATCAGTTCTCAAAATTTCAAAGAACCAGTTTTGGTATATAATTGCAGTTCTCAAAAGAAGAGAGTAAAAAAACCAGCCAGAGAATTTCCGGTTCTTTGCCGGTTCTTTGCCAGTTCTTTCATGAAAATTGTTGATTCTTTAAAGTTTTTGGAAAAATGGAAATGGACGGTTCTTTGATTCTGATTTTTTTCAAAGAACTGGAACTGATGGCTCTTTGATTCTGAAATATTTAAAGCACCGGAACCAGTGGTTATTTTAGAATTCAAAGAACTGCCCAACAGTGATATAATCCCAAAAAGTGAAAGAATTCCCTTGGAGTCTGTTGAAGATTCATTCAAATGCTCTCTCTTCAAAATCAACAGACATACAACCAGTGTGGAGCCGGACAAAACACTAAACAGCTGAGATGTCCTGTAGCTTGCCTCAATTTGGCACCAAGATATGATATAATAATTTGTGAGGAGCAAAACAGCAATAAGAGAGCACGTTGATAGGAGTGCATTTCACTTTTGGAAGTTAGCTCAAAAATAATAAGCACTTAAGCATATAATCATGGATGTGACTTTTCTGCTAAAGGAGGTTTGAACTTGAGAACCTCACACGTTTCAAGGGAAAAGAGCCAGGTGGGCGCATTGCAGTGCAATTTTTGGATATTTTAATATTTGGAGTGGCTATTGTGATTGCAAACTGGGAGTATCTTTAGATAGAATAAATATGTTAAAATAGTTTCAGTTTGTTACACACCTTCTCAATACTAAGTAGTTAAGTGACTTTTAGGCCTGAATTGGTTTTCAATAAAATTTGATTACAGAGAATGACCTACAATCTCTTTGATGGCATTCAAAAGTTTGATGAGAAAGTATAACTTTCTGATCTTGTTGAGGACAAGGGGTGTAGATGAAGTTTGGCCACTTGAAGACCTAAGAGTGCACTTCAGATGCAATTGCCTGGTAATGTCAACATCATTGTAAGGAGTTGTTGGTTAAGATAGTCACTATTGTTTGTATATACTACTGGCAAAAAAAACCAGTAGTTGGATTGTTTTCCCTTTACCGATATTAGCTCATAAGAAAAACATTAGCTCATGGGGGGCTCAAATTTGAACCAGTGTTGGACAGAGCTCTCTTATTAAACAAATTCTAAAAGTACTTGGATAATTAATGATCATGAACATTTCAAAATTTAAAAACTAATCTATCTGTGTAATTCTTTTCAAAAGTTGATTCTATCAAGTATGAAAAATTTCACTGATTTTATCTTTGGCTGCAAGAGTCAAGTGTATGGGTACAGAACATACTAAAGAACATCTAGAGAATCATTGGTGAAATTGATTTTTTTGAATGAAATTACAAAGTTGCAAACAATATATTGTGAACGTGTGTTGAATGGTGACTTTTAGTATAGACATACATGTTGAATTTCTCTAGTGTAAGTGATAGTGGACAAAATATACACTCTAAAAAGACATGTACACAAGAATTTCTTTATTTTTTATATATGTTCAAACCAATGTTGCTTGGTTCTTGCTTCAATCTTGGTTCTAACTTTTTTTTTTTTTTTTTTTTATTTAACCTTTGATCTAATTTTGATACCGTTTTTTTTGTTTTTTAAAAACCTTTTTTTTTAATTTTTTTTAAAAAAAAAGAATTTAAATTTGTTTAAAAA